>JGI24709J26583_10000008_pt1 | contig 156112 bp, 130 predicted proteins | sample BioPla2DNA1_FD_26583 | JGI IMG/M metagenome (IMG submission 26583) | reverse complement strand
TGACTCCGAGGAGAGTCGAACTCCCGTTTTCGCCTTGAGAGGGCGACGTCTTGACCACTTGACCACGGAGCCGTCACAACGAACGAGATTATACCATGACGCCAAAACAGGCGCAAGTTCGTCAGAATCCGGTGTCACTTAACCGCTGACGCTGTGCCTGAAACCCTCTCCAGAGATGCTCAAGATCATAAAATTCGCGTTGCTCAGGCAACATTAAATGAACGACAAAATCGTTATAGTCAAGAAGAATCCAGTTTTTTGAATCCGTGCCTTCGATGCGATTCGGGACGAGAGAGTGCTCTTTTTCCAGTTCGTCCTCGACGGCTTCCATCAAAGACTTGATGTGTAATCCGGATGTAGCGCTCGCAATTACAAAAAGATCAACAAGTGAGGTTTTTCCGGTTACATCAACGATTTCAATGTCTTCCGCTTTTCTTTCTTCAAGGATGCGGCGTGCCGTGTCGGCCGCTTCACGAATATTTTTAAGTGCTTTACTTGCCTCCGGAAGATCTTGAGGCAAAAGCTCAGTTGATAGATCAGATTGGATGTCGATGTCGTTCAAATGGGCCTCCATTCCCCGACCGGCGCATTGTATGCGTCTAGGTCTTTGTAAACTTATCTATATTATACACAGTAACCGGGTTTAATAATCTAAAGTAACCGTGTTTAATAATCTATAAATGTAGTCAAGTCCTAAATGTCGTTGCCCTTAGGATAGTCGATTGCTAAAGCGTTAACCGAGGTCATGATAAGCGGCGATACTCAAGGGATGTGGATTTTTCTCCTTGCGTTTAAGCGCAACAAATGTTTCATCGAGACAGAGGCGCATCGCGCCATTTAAGTCTCCATGAAGCGCGCGGTCTCGAATTGGTTCCAGACGGACAAATGATCTATCATAGCTAATTTTATCGGAAAGATAGAGCACTTTTTCGAGCGATGTCATACTCGGTCGTGCCGTCGAGTGAAAACAGATGGAATCTAAGATATCGGGATCATCGACGCCAAATATCTTCTTTGCCAGCATTGCTCCTGCAGGTCCATGCAGGATGTTTTTGCTAAGAGATGACGCCCAAAGAGCACTATCGTTCATTTTTAAACAGGATGAGGACTCCATTTGAACGGAACATGAACATCCATCATCTTTGCCGTACACAACTTCAGTCCTAGTGGTCTGAAAAGTTGAGTTTGTATTTTTTTCGTTTTCAAAAGATGGATCTTTGACGATCTTTGCTGCATTCTTCGCAAAAGGATGATTCGTTAAATAACCTTCAGCCAGAAAGCGGCGTTCTTTTGCCGGAAGATTTTTCGCGGCATCATGTAATAGACCGGCAACAAACGCCTTTTCAATGTCCACACCGTTTGCAAGCGCTAGACGCGCCGCGTACTGCGCGACTGAGACCGCATGAAGACGTTGCTTTTGTGTGTAATAGCGCCAAGCGACTTGTTCTGCGCTGCGAACACGGTTCCATGCTTCTTGAGTAAGTGCGTCGTATTCATCTTGAAAATTATAGATGCGATAGGTGTTGATCAGGTCAACTACCTTATCCGGACAGTCGCCATAAACGCTTTTCCCCTGCTGAAGAGCCGTCCGCAAGTTGCTCGATGAAAGGGATGAAGGAGGCATATTGAAGAACACGACACGGGCATCATCGTCTTGTCGATAGCGTTCCGCTAACTCGCGCATCTTCTCCATGTTGTCATCTCCCCGGCGAGCAACGGCAAACACAACCTTGCGCGCGAGCTCTTTATAACGATACCAACTCGGAAGTGCTTCAAATGAGTCTGAGCCAATCACCAGATAAAGCGGATCGGGCATGATCTTATTAAAAAGATGGGTCACAGTATCGAAGGTATAGCTGATAGCAGGTGTCTTAATTTCTTCATCGGATACTAGGACTTTAGGAACACCCAAAACTCCGCGTACAGACATTTCATAACGAAAAGCCGCCATTCGCATTCGTGTTGTTTTATGCGGAGCCCAACCGAGCGGCATAACCAAGAGCACCTCAACAGGAAGCGCATCAATAGCGCTCTTTGCAAGCATGCGATGAGCGTTGTGAAAGGGATCAAACGATCCGCCCATCAGTGCGATCGGCTGCTCTTTGAAACTTTCAAGCGGGTCTACATGAGATTTCTTGATATCCATCAGTTTTTCTTCAATGCTTGTTCATCTTCTGTTTCACGCCTTTGAGCATCGATCATCAGCCACGCGTTGATGAATCCGTCGATATCGCCGTCCATTACGCCGTCTACATCACTCGTTTCGAAGTCTGTTCGGTGGTCTCGCACCATCGTATAGGGGCAAAAAACATACGAGCGAATTTGGCTTCCCCAAGCATTGTCGACGACGTCGCCTTTTAAGTCCTCAATGCGCTCAAGCTGGCGCTGCTGTGCGATCTGGTACAGCTTCGAGGTAAGAATGGACATCGCCGTGGCTCGATTTTGGATCTGAGATCGTTCATTCTGACATGTAACGACGATACCTGTCGGCAGATGCGTGATGCGAACCGCGGAACTTGTTTTGTTGACGTGCTGTCCTCCTGCTCCGGATGCACGATATGTATCGACTTTCAGATCGTCGGGATCGATATTGATTTCAATTGTTTCATCGAATTCAGGTAACACTTCACAGGACGCGAATGAAGTGTGTCTTCGTCCGGAAGAATCAAATGGTGAAATGCGGACAAGCCTATGGACACCGTGTTCGCTTCGGAGGTATCCGTACGCATTTTCTCCTGATACACGGAAAGACAATGATTTTAGACCCGCTTCGTCGCCATCGACAAAATCGAGTACTTGAAATTCAAAATCACGCTTTTCTGCCCAACGCATATACATACGGCTTAACATTTCCGCCCAATCCTGAGCTTCCGTGCCGCCTGCACCGGCATGGAGGGTAACGAGCGCATTCATGCGATCATGTTCACCATTGAGCAACGTCTCAAGGCGAAGCCGCTCAAAACTTTGATTCCACACATGCAGCCCTTTTTCAGCTTCTTGAAGTGCTTCTGAATCTCCCTCCTCTTCCGCAAGTTCAAGAAGCACTTCAAGATCTTCGATGTCATTTCCAAGTTGGCGGAATTGATCTGCTTTTTTCGTAAGATAAGCAATCCGCTTTTGTACGATTTGCGCGCGGTCCGGATCATTCCAGAAATTTGGGCTTGCAGATTCTTCTGTTAAACGCTTTATTTCATCTTTATCTTGGCCAAGACGAAGTGATTCTTCAAGCGGCGGTAAACGCTTAATATAGTTCTCTATATCGCTTTTCAATTCTTCAATCGCTATCATAATGAGTTCCAATTCTGTCTAAAGGCTGTGCGCTGCGCCTGCAATAAGTGCTAAAACAAGCACATGGCATCAAAGGTATTATAAGTTAAATACAAAGGGATACAAGGCAAAACGCCTCGTCATTGCTCATCCATACGATCTTGAAAAGCCGGACTTTCCTTGTAATAGGCAAGACGAAATGTAATGCCTGCCATACGTCCAAACGACAAAGTCTTCAAGGCGAAGAAAAACGCGCGGATTAAGCCATCCACTGTCGCTTTTGATCCCATTATCAGCAACAGGACGTTTTCACCAAAATTAAGAACTGACCTCAAAAAAAAGAAAGATACAAAAATTGCAAACTTCATACCGCCAGTCAGTGCGGCACTTGATTCAAGAGAGGACGGGATATTTTTTTCATCAAAAATCAATACAAATACAGACATGGAAAACGTAGAGGCCACGATATAGAACGGAACACGATAAAGCGGAAGAGAAAGAACGTAGATGATCAAAGTTGATGCGACAATCAACAATAAGGACGGGAATGCGCGCGTCGCTGCCCGTAAAGGAGAAACATTCTCTTTTAAGGTAAAAAGCGGTAAATCTATAATCAGCGGGTTTCTTCTAAATATGACTTGATCATCAGCTAATGTATCTTCTTTTAGAGGACGCATTGGCTCTGTCAACCAATGAAGCGCGTATAAAAGCATGAAAAAGAGAGCTATAACAAAAAGCCCCGTCTCCTTCAAAAGAGCGATTACCCATGCGTTTGGCGGAAATGGGAACGCTGTTTGTGTTACAGTAAAACGCATGATTTTCTGCTGAAAATCGAAGATCGCCTGCGTATCATATTCTGTAAGATAAACAGCCGACGCAAGCGCAAACAGAATCAGAAACCATCTGTGCACACGTCGTTTATCCGACAAATGATCAATTTTCAATGCTTCAAAAACGGCCATGTTTTACGTTATACAGCTCCTATTCATAGCGAGGTAAACCGTGTTTAATCGTCTCAATCCACGGGATAGCGTAACACAAACATCGACAATCTGTCATCTGTTTGGTACTGCGTTGAAAAAGTCAGCTCTTAGGCGTGATAATCTGTATGACGCCGCGTATCAAGGAAAGTTTATTGACCAATTCGTTAACATCATCCTGACCTAAGTCTATCTGAAAAGTCACCAAAGCGTGTACGAGACCGTTCATCGGCAGTCCCTGCTGAAATGACAATATCGACGCGCCCGATTCGAAAAAGGCATCTAAGCAACGCTGTACAATTCGATCGGTACTTTCCGTGACGAGAAGCAATGTCATGACCGGTTTGTCAGTGAAAGATATTGGATCTCGAACCGCCGTCCTGTATTTATAGTACGCGCTTCGACTGATGCCTGCATCGCGAACTGCTTCACTTACCGTCGTCGAATGACTTGTGTCAAGGCGGCGTTTGACGTCCATAACTTTGAGAAAGACGTCCGGAAGCACATCCTCGCGCACCAGATAAAAGTTCTCTTTTTTGTCCTTTAAGGTTTTACGTTTTGCCATGCCGTGCTCCTTCTTGTGGAGTGAGACCGATATCGATAAAAAAAGCATTTAGCGCTCTGCCACGATGACTGACGGCATTTTTCTCCTCTTCGGAAAACTCTGCCAACGTTCGTGATTGACCTTCCGGGATAAATATGGGATCGTAACCAAAACCTTCTGTCCCGGACGGTTTTTCAGCGATTTTACCTGCCAATTTCCCGCGGTACAGACGTTCCTCTCCTGAAGAGAAAATGACAGCGATTGAGCACAGAAACGCAGCATCTCTATGTGATTCGTATCTGAGCTCATGAAGTATTTTGTCCATCCGATCATGATCTGTCGCCAACAATCCCGCAAATCGAGAAGAATAAATCCCGGGCGCGCCCTCAAGTGCATCAATGACCAAGCCGGAGTCATCAGACAATACCATATCTCTCGTAATCGAGTACACTGACCTTGCCTTGCATAGCGCGTTTTCATCAAACGATGATCCTTTTTCTTCAATATCGATAGCAAGATCCGCATCAGTCAGGCTTCTGAACACAACAGGATAACCCGCCGCCATAGCACGGAATTCACGTACCTTAAAAGCATTGTGGGTCGCGATTAAAATGGAAAGAGGTGCTATATTTCCTTTTTCATCTATGCGATTCGTCGTGATCATTATTGTAGATTCTCCTATCGAAGAAAAAGCGAGTTCATAGCGCCAAAAAATCGGCGATCGCAAAGGCGGCCTTTTGTATCGTCTCTTCCTTAAATGGTGACGGATATCCTGCTCTTATAAGGCGAGCTAAAGGACTGCTCCCTTCCTGCGCTTTCAAAAGACGAGCATAATATCCTTCCAGGTGAATATGATTTCTTCCGAAAGGCAGTGTACCCAACACTGCGACAAGGGCGAGAGCTCGAACAATGCCTGTAAGCGGTCCGTTCAAGAATGCTGGTGCCAATAGCCACAGATCATGAATAGGCAAAAGTGACGACACTTCTCCAAAAATACCGGGAAGCGCGTAACGATGAGCAATTTCAGACCAGACTTGTTCAAATACTGCCGCGTCAGAAACAGGAGAATTCGTCAGATAGTCATCCATTTCATCAAGTGCCGTCAGAAACAAAAGCTCAAAGGCAAAATTCGTCACAAGATACTGCTGTGCATATTCTGCCATCGGACCGTAAAAAAGACGCCATGCTCGTTGAGATAGAAAGGAAAACGAATATCCTGCAACACTCGCTGTCAATGATGTGGAAGGGATAGACACTGAAGTTCGGGTAGAGCTTTCGGCTGAGGCGCTATCTTTCTGGTAGAGGGCGTGATTAAGGACAGAGAAAAGCTCAGAAGAGACTGAATCGACGGGATAAGGATCTAACATCAGGGCGCCTGACATGTAGAACAATGTATGGGCGAAATACTCTTGAGGAATGTTCGTTAGCGCGAGAAAGAAATTTGAAGGATCAACAATGGGAGCGACGACGACACTCGGTGCTTCGCTGTGGGCTACAGGTGATCTATCGGCATTTAGGACATTCAACTTAATCATTCCGTCGCGTGCCATTTTCTCAAATCGAGGCACACGCGTCGAAAGAAGATGCCTCATGATGCTGAGCCACGTATTCTCAAGAGACTCTTCTTCCATGTGAAGACGCGGCGATCCGAAGTTAGCGGGATAAAGAAAATCCCAGGGCTCCATCACCTCGAGTTCTAAACGCTTCTGATGAAGCATGTTTATCGGTGTAATAAGCGGTGTAACATGTCGGCGAACCGCGTCTCTAAAAGCAGGCATGTAAGATCGAAAAGCATCTGTCTGCCGATAGCGTCTCACAGCGTATTCACCGTAATGTTGATAGCCGGCCGTTTCCGCTATTGAGCGTCGAAGCGCGTGCAGTGCCGCGAACCGAGACGCCATCTCGTCACGCCTTGCCTCAAAACGTGTCACGAGTGTACTCCAGGCGCGTTCGCGACGTTCGCGTGAATCGGACTGCAAAAGCAAACGTACTTCACCAGAAGGAAAAGCGGGCAATACAGTTGAAAGAGAGAGAGCGTAGAAAGAACGTATTTGCTGAGAAACAAGTTCTGTCTCTTGTGTCAGATGTGACGACAGCGCAGGCGCGTAACAACGGGAAAGCCTTCGGGCAGCGCGAACTCCGGATTCACCTAAAAGTTCAACTTGCTCACGAGAACGAGTTGACACGAGCCATTGCGAGAAGAATGCCGACAACGCCATCGTCCATTGCAGTTCAAGCGCGGGAAGGTCTTCCGGCTTAGCGAAGACGCCGCTTAAGGAACGCTCATTAAATCGGTTAGCAGAAGATCGGCCTAATGCATTGATTGTATCTTTCCACGCATCGAGCACTATAAGGAGACATCGTTTGCGTTCTTTGCGGGTGAAAGAAAATTTTAGCGATTTGCGCGCATGTTCGACGGCGCTGCAAGAGCGTTCGACCACTTCAGCAGATAATAATTGTTCATCCCTGTGTTCCATTTACCTGATTGAATCGTATTTACATCCGATCCACCGGTTCAATGCCGGCGATCCGAAGTCCCGCTTTAAGGGTGCGCTCCACTGCTTGTACAAGAGCAAGGCGTGCGACAACCAGTGCCGTATCGTCAGTTCGCAGTATCGGCGTACTGTGATAAAACGTGTTGAAAGCTCGCGCCAATTGCATCAGACGACGTAACATCATGGAAGGTTCATAATGAGCGCGAGCTGCAGCAAGCGATTCAGGAAAAAGTACAATCTCCTTGAGCACCCTTTGCTCATCGTCTCCAATGAGCAAGGCTGCGTCTTCAAAACCGCGTTCTTCAAGACGCTTCAAAACGAAAGGTTCGGCTTTTCGCAACAGGCTGACACATCGCGTCACTGTATAGAGAAGGTAGGGTGCTGTGTCCCCTTCGTAATCCAGAATATCCTCCCACGAAAAAAGGATGTCGCGTTCGCGACCGCTGGCAAGGTATGTATAGCGTACCGCGCCGACACCGATTCTCTCAGCAATCTCATCGATTTCAGCATCACCTAAATCAGGATGACTTTCTTTAACGATCGCTCTTGCGTGCGCGACACCTGCGTCAAGCAGCTCATCCAAAAGAACGATATTCCCCTTTCGTGTTGAAAAGACGCCGTCTGCAAAGCGAACCGTGCCGAAGGCGACATGAACATTGCGCTCCGGATTGGGCATCCCGAGTTTTTCCATAACGGCAAAAATCTGATTGAAATGATTGATCTGCGGAATACCTACGACATAGATATTTCGAAAAAAGTTCCACATCCGATCACGATACAAGACGGCGGCAATATCGCGTGTCGCATAGATCGTGGAGCCGTCGTTCTTCAGGATGAGACAGGGATTCAGGCCATGGTCTTCGAGGTCAACTATCTGTGCGCCTTCGCTCTCTACAAGCAGTCTCTTTTCAGATAGAAGATCGACAACTTCAGACGTCATTTTGGCATAAAAACTTTCACCGTTCATATTGTCAAAATGAATATTGACGCGTTCGTAAGTGTCATTGAATTCATCAAGGCTGACTCTGCGGAATTGATGCCACAAAGTCATTTCCTCCTCCGATCCCTGTTCAAGCCGAGTAAAAGCTTGTCGTGCCTCGTCCTCAAGATCAGGCAGCAATTCGACCTCGTCATGAAATTTAACGTAAATACGCGTTAATTCGCTAATTGGCGCCTCTTTAAGCGCTTCGGGATTACCCCAGCGTTTCCAGGCAACGATTAATTTTCCAAATTGGGTTCCATAATCGCCCAAATGGTTGAAACGTTCTACGTTGTAACCGGCATATTCATAAAGATTGGCGATTGCTTCGCCAAGAAATGTCGAAAAACCATGACCGACATGAAACGGTTTAGCAATATTGGGCGAAGAATACTCAACAATGACGGTTTTTCCTTTTCCTTCTTCGCTCGCTCCGGGCCGATTACCCGCTAAAATCGATGCGCGGATAACCTCTTCGGCAAATGTATCACGACGGAGGAAAAAGTTAAGATAGGCGCCAACCGCATCGACTCGATCCACAACTTTGGCTAAAGGATCTGATGGATTAGCAAGGCGATGATCTATATTTTCTTTTAGATCACCGGCGATAAGTGCAGGTGCCTTTCGCAACGTTTTCGCCAGTTGAAAACATGGAAAAGCGATGTCCCCCATCGCAGGCTGAGGCGGCTGTGTGAAAAGCGCTTTAACATCATCCGAGGAGATGCCAACGGCTTCCGACAGCGCTTTAGCAATATGGTCTTTCATTTGGATCAAATCTTGATCTCCTTTTTATTTGATCGATGTATCAAAAAGCGGACGCGGGTAGACACCATCCTCAGCGAACTGAGAAAGCGCATTGGCAACACGCGCCTGATCTTCCCTAAACGTAACGCCGAACCAGCGGTCTCGAACCGGCATTAAATGGACATCCGCTTTACCGTTAACATAGGCATCGCCAACAATTTCAGGAAGAAGATATTCCGCTCTCATGTTGCGTTGCGTCTCCTCTCGATTAAGAAACGTCGGAAATCCTTCACGGAGGAGTTCCATAAAAGATAATGGAAATCCCCAGAAATTCATGGAAACAAGCCGATCTCCATCTAGATTATTCCACGTTTTTCCTTCATCCGTTGAAAAACGCCCACCATCTTCAGTACGCTCTATTTTCTTGATTTCGCGGATACCTGCAAATCGCCCCTCCTCATCTAAAGTAAGGACACCGCGTGACACTTCTCCATATTCGGAAAGTGTGCGGCGAAGGCGCCAAGTGCACATGCCGTAAAGCGGTTTCTTATCGTCATCTCTTTTTGTTGAAAGGAAGTCGTACATCAGTCGATAGGACTCTTTGCCATAGTAATCGTCGGCATTGATCACAGCAAAAGGACCACGGAGGACATCTCGCGCCGCAAGCACGGCATGTCCGGTTCCCCATGGTCTCTCACGATTAGCAGGTCTTTTATAGCCCTCCGGAAGATCGTCGGCATCCTGAAATACACAACGCCAATTAACTAGGCTGTCGAGTTTCGGAGCCATAAGAGCCATAAATGCTTCAGCAAATTCCTCTCGTATAATAAAAACAATCTCACCAAACCCGGCTTTTATAGCGTCGTAGACAGAATAATCCATGAGAATTTCGCCATTAGGACCCACTGCATCGAGTTGTTTTAATCCGCCATAGCGTGACCCCATTCCGGCAGCAAGCACCACTAGTACCGGTTTTGCCATTGACATGTTGTTCTCCTTTCGTGTTGCATAATCAGATCAAAAAACGCTTAGCATTATCGATGCTGAACGTGTCTTCATCATATCACGTTAAGCGATCTTAGGTATGCTAAGATAAATACAGCGCTGGCGCTAACTTAATGTAGCGCTTCCTCTCAAAATTTTGACGATTTATGATAAAGGATTTTAAGATATGGCCAATAACCCTAGAAAAAGTAGCGATGTCCGACTAGCCGTTTTAATAGACTCGGACAATGTTCCTCCGCATCATGTTCGCGGCATGATGGAGGAGATTGCCCGCTACGGCACACCGACCATTAAACGCATTTACGGCGATTTCACGCGTCCGAACCTTGCGCAGTGGAAAGCGCAACTCCTTGATTACGCCATCAGTCCCATCCAGCAATTCAGCTATACGACCGGAAGGAACGCTACTGACTCCGCGATGATTATAGACGCGATGGATATTCTTTATGCTGACAAGGTGGACGGTTTTGTTCTTGTCTCCAGCGATAGCGATTTTACAAAATTAGCCACCCGCCTGCGAGAGGCAGGTAAGATTGTCTACGGTCTGGGTGAAATGAAAACACCTAACGCTTTTATTGCCGCTTGTGACCGTTTTATCTATCTGGAAATCATCGGTCAGGATGATGACGAATCAGACAATGAAGCTAAAGATGATAAATCTGCCACCCGTACCCCACTTCGATCAACGCGTCTTACACGGAGCACAACACCTGGAGACAGCATTGGCACCAAAGCCGCGAGCAAAACGCAAGATGCCGCTAAAGGTAAGCGTGAACAGCGAGTAAAAGAACGCGGTATCCGCAAAATTGATCGCGATTTAATCAAATTGATCGATTCTTCCATCCGAGACGTCGAAGATGAAGACGGCTGGGCTTTCCTCGCTGAAGTGGGCAATATGATAGTCAAGAAGCAGCCGTCTTTCGATTCGCGAAACTACGGCTATGACAAATTGACCGCATTAGTGCAATCCATTGGACGATACGATATTCAGATGCGCGATACCGGTAATCCGAATGTTAAGCTAGTGTATCTCCGCGTTAAAAAGAACCAAAAGTCATAGACATAAATCCGCTGAAATGCATTACGTGTCGCGGCTGGAAAGCTTGGCAATGATGCGCGTCATCCATGAAATGGGAATAAGACGAGAGATAATGTGAATTGCTTTCCCCCAGCCGCCCGTGACGATGAGTCTCCGTCCTCGTTCTACTGCCTCCAATGTCTTTTGCACTACTACATCAGGATCTTCAATCGATAATCTTTTATAAGATTTTTGAAATGCTTCTTTTTCCTCGGAAGTAAAAAAGTCCGTCATCATGGGATTGGGGCATGTGACGGCAACATGAATGCCTCTTGGTCGCAACTCTTCGGACAACGCGCGCGCAAAAGACAATATCATCGATTTCGAGGCAGCATACGAAGCAAATCCGGGTTGCGGCAAGAACGCCGCAACAGAAGATGTAAAAAGCAGTCGGCTTGCCTGCTCCATCCAAGGAAGAGCTAATGATGTCAGCAAGAGAGGCGCACGTACATTCAGGTCACAAAGCGATTTATGCGCATCGAAGGATTCGTTTTCAAAATTACCTGCCCTTCCCTCACCTGCATTATTGACGAGATAGCGGATGACCGGTCGCTCTTTTTCAAGAATTGCGTTTAGTTTGGTAAAGCTTTCAGGTAATGTCAGATCAAGAGGCAGCAACCGGACATCTCTATTCAATGTCGCTGCTGTTTCTTCTAAAGTATCCTTATGACGTGCGATTAGCCAGAAAACAGCTGTTTGAGGGAGACGTTCATCGAGAGCAACCGCAAATGCGCGTCCGAGTCCGGATGAAGCTCCCGTGATAATCACTACCGATTTTTGTTCTTGCGGATTATTTTCAACATTGTTTTTCTGAAGCGCATTCATCCAGGATGTCAGCCTTTCTTCGTGTGATTTGTTGGGGTGCGACGGATTATTTTAGGTCGCGAATTTTGAAAAATCGTTTGTAATCACCGCTATTTATCATAGCATGACATATGAAGGTCTATGTACGTACATCCTCCTTGCCCTGCAAAGTATCGTAAAAAAGGATTACGACGAATACTTACTGATTAAATTCCCAGTATTAAATCACGAGCGGTCTTTTTAAACACAGTTCGATGATAATGACGATTTATAATTATCACAATACACCAGCTTTTACGTAAACGTTATATTACAGTATAATGACTCAAGGAATCCCATTCTTTCGCATTTGCGATGCGGGTTATTTGAACTGATATGATGCCGGAGGCAAAACCATGGCTAGAACTTTAGCGATAGGCTTGACTGAATCAGGAACAGAGATGTCAGTCAACGAGGATACGTTCAGCTTCGATCAGCATGTGTACCCCGATATGATCACCGGTGGCGAAGAAAAAAGTTCCGGTTCTTCTGATTACACACAGCTTTTTGTAGTGACGCAAGGAGTTGGCGGTCCCGGAGCCGGTGATCTTGCAGGGCGTATTCTTCAGCGTGCCTCCCGTGATATGCTTCGTCACATCACAGATTATAAAAAACCCGAGCTAGATTTCAAAACATTTGCAGATGATCTTATGACGCTCGCGCATGCGCGTTTGCGCGGCAGAATGGCGCGCCGCGGGAAGCCCTATGGCGTATCTTTTGCACTACTATTGATTGATGCGAATATGGCGTACGTTATGAATGTCGGTGAGACAGGACTTTTGCTTTTCCGTCGCGGACGTCTCTTGCAGATCAGCAAATTTTCCGTTTCACAAAATAGAGAGCAGGATGACGTCTTTCATTCCGATGAAATGACAACTTTAAATAATGGATTACCACGTGACATCCTTCGCTCTGACATCGTGCCTGCACCGAATACTTTAAAACGTTTTGCTCTTGAAGCCGGCGATATCATATTGCTCACATCGTCCGGCTTTTTTGACAATTATAATTTGTCAGATCTTACGCTTAATCTCGCTCCGACAGATGCTTTTGCCGCAACCATTCGACAGGCACAGATCGACTCCGGAATGCGTGATCGGAGCAATAACCGAACTGTTCTTGCCGTTAAAGTTCGTGACTTATCTTTGGAAACGCCACGATTGATTTCGGAGGATCGGCGCAGCGAGTCTGTTGTTGAAACTCAGCTTGATGACGCGCGCGATTACGTTTCATCACAACCACAGAAGAAAGCACCAAGACGTAGAATGAAAACTGCTCCAATGACGGCTGAAGATTCGGAAACGAGCAGGAGCAAGCCATGGAAAACTTTTCTACTTAATCTTCTTGCCGGATTCCTAGCCGGCTTGGCTATCATTATGGTGATCTGGTACTTTGTAGTCCGTTAACCACCGGATTATGGCCGCATTAGCCGGATGTCTTCTAAATGTTTCCAATAGGCGCTGACAGCAAGCTCATAAAAGGGCAATTCAATCGTTTCATCGGGGAATTGCTCGTATAGCCATGTTTTTGCAAATAACGGATTGGAAACAAGAAAAGGTCCCAGTAAATAGGTGCCTAGGAAATTATTCCAACAAATACCCTCTTCTTTGGATTGCAGATTAAGACCGAATCCCTTCTCTACTTCGCAAAGGTATGGCAAATCACCCGTTTTATAAACTTGCGTAAATTGCGCCTTTAGCCCGATGATGTCGAGGTCTCCTCTCTTCCCTATAAAAACGTCACTTAAGCGATCAAGCATCTGCCTGCGCGCATAAAAAGGAAAGATCCCAAGCGCCTCGATCTTACCGTCATCCGCCTCTATATATTGTCCAAAAATCTCGACGGCATTAGAGATAGCCAGAATCGTCTGGCCGCCCTCGATTTTATCGCGTATGATGTCTTTTTCCGGCATAAGATCGTCGATGACCTGTTCTTGCATACGTTCTGTCATCGGTCCAATGAACACCAGGTCGATCACCTCATCAAGAAATCGCGGTCTCTCAATTCGTTTCGTCCGAATGACCTCCGCTTCCGGAAAACTTCTAATCAGGAAATCAATATCCCCCAGCTCACCAAACAAGCTCGCTATTTCCGGATACAAAAATTCAATCTTCATACCTTCTATTCCTTATCCTGCAGTTGAGCCAGATCCTTACGTATCGCGGACAGAAGATCACGAACCCAAGGTACATCACTGACATCATGTATGAGGCAAATCAAGTCTGCCTCCTCGTACGCAATGAGACGGGGGATTTCGGCGTACTCACGGGAAAGAACAATGCGTTCTTCAGGTATATCAGCCATTCTAAGCCGCAGAGCATAATCAAGGTATCTTTCCCCGCAACAAAAAATCTGAAAGAACGAAGGATCGTTGAGATATGAATAATCATTGTCATAGAGGTAGGCCATGTTCTCCACAATCTCTTCCTCGGTACCATTGGCCATTACCAGAACTTTACGGCCGGGTTGTGCTTGCAAATAATCGAAGACACGTGCCGGCGCAACCGGGTTATATCCTTTGCAAAGAACTGAAAGGAAGCGTTTCCCTTGAATGGTCTCTTCATGATAGCGACTCTTGAGGGGCGGCAATGACCTCGAGTATTCAGCAATCGCACTGAGAGGAATACCGCATTCTGATGCTGTCGCCGCAGCAGAAAGAAGATTATAAAGATCTGTAACGCCATCCGTCTGTGTTTGAAAGATATTCGTCGTCCCATCTGATGCAAACTCAGCCTGTTTAAGGTCGCGATCAAAGGAGACGACTTCATATTTAGTTTCAGGGGTACGATAGCCGCAATGCGTACAATGGTAGCGTCCGATGTGGTTGTAACGAATAAAATCGATCGTCAAATCGAGATGACAAACTGGACAGTAAACGAGATCGCTAAAGCGCGGATTCCGTTGTTCTCGTTCTCCTTCTAGCAGCGGAATGCCGTAGTAGACGCGCTCGTTGCTAAGCGTCAGTCTGCCGGATATAGGATCTTCAGCATTGAGAACTAACTTCGTATTCTGAGGAATGGATCCGTCCAGTATGTCAAAAATGTATTCCGCATGAGCGTTTCGCTGGTATGAATCGCGAAAAAGATTGGTCACCAGTAACACATCCGGTTGGATATGCGGGAAGACGCGAATAGCGCTTCGTTCATCAAGCTCCAATACACTGCCTTCATGGTGGGATTTACCTCTCCATGTATTGTGCGTTAGGAATGCCGAAGCAAGCCCTTCAATGGTGTTTGAGCCTTCGCGATTATCCATCACGTTCCTGTCTGCGGATTCAAGAAAAAACCGCAACATGTTACAAACAGACGTTTTTCCGTTTGTACCCGTCACCATGACGATATGATCCGGTTTCTCGACGTGTTTAAGATAATTCGAATCAATCCGAAGCGCAATCGCTCCGGGCAGATAACTGCCCGTACGACGTAGAAGACGCATGCCGAAAAGAACGATTTTGCCAATCCAGTGAGCTATGTAAAAAGAAAACGGTTTTCTCATGTTGGTTCATTCCTAATCAAAGAATCGAGAGGTATTATAGCACAGTAGCACAGGTAATAAGCTATGACGCTGTGCGATGTCATTAGATTCTTCCCTGAAGCTATTTGGAGTAAAACGGTACAGCATGTACCAACGATTAGCGGCGACGTATTGAGTAAGAAGCAAGATCATCAAGGCAAGTAATTTAGAATAATAGTAAGATTCGTATCATTTTATTGGTCATATAAAGCCAAAAGCCCCGTGATAAGGGGCTTTTAGTGAAATGTGGTGGAAGTGATGGGAATCGAACCCATGTCCGAAATCGCATCTTCCGGGACATCTCCGGGTGCAGCTCATGATTTGAAATTCCCTTTACGACACGACCATAAGCAATCTTGCCGGTGAGGTAGCCTCTATTACAGATCGGGCGGCGAGGCAAGCGCCCGTCCGTTACCTCATTTAACCTGCCACCGAGGAAAGGTCTGATGCTGACGTCACGTCACGGCTATCAGATTCACCGAGCGGACGGCAACGGTTACGCCGCTGCAAGAGCCGGTTTATCGGCAATTAAAAGGTCTCTCGTTTTTTAAAGAGGCCAACGAGAATCCTCTACCCGCTTTCCCGGTCTCAACAACCCCGTCGAAACCAGTACACTCCCGTGTATAATCAATTATACCATGCGATCGGCAATTCTGTATTTCATTGTATTTTAAGAAGACGATTACTACTACAATCAAACGGTCAAAGAGTCATCGATAGAATTTCTTCACTTGTCTTTGCATCTCACGATCCGTGTCTCGCTCACGAATGGCTTCTCGTTTATCGTATTGTTTTTTTCCGCGCGCGAGACCGATCTCCAATTTGACGCGTCCGCGCGAAAAATAGGCCTTGAGAGGCACCAAAGTCATACCCTTTTGTTGTACCGACGCCGAAAGTGAATCGATTTCATGGCGATGCGCAAGAAGTTTGCGGTCACGTATCGGATCAGGATTAAATCGATTGCCTTCCTTATATGGACTGATGTGGGCGCCGACAAGAAAGAGTTCACCGTCACGTACGACGACATACGCTTCACCTAGGCTGAAATGACCTTCGCGGATCGATTTGACTTCGGTTCCCTTAAGAGCAATACCGACTTCAAGACGCTTCAATATATGGTAGTCATGGTAGGCTTTACGGTTTTCCGTAATTTTTCTTATTTTGTTTACTTTGCCATCAGCCATCTTTTTGTCACCTAATGTCATGTTGCTTTAAGGTCTTCAAAACTTGCCATAGCCATCGCATCGAGATCAAATCCCGCACTACGACCGGCACGCCAAGCAAAATAGCCGGCAGAAGCGATCATCGCGGCATTATCAGTACAGTAAGCCAATGGCGGAATCGTCAACGTGATTCCCTTTCTCTCCGCCATGTCCTGCATGTTATCACGAAGGCATCGATTTGCCGATACACCGCCACCAACGACGAGCGTCGAATACCCCGTAGCGTCGAGAGCGCGCTCTGTATGACGCACTAAGGTATTGACGATGGTCTTCTGAAAAGACGCGGCAAAATCATGGAGTGAAAGATCTCGTGGCCATTCCTTTCTTTCACTCGCCGCTTGACGTTCCAGTCGACGATAAGTATTGATCGCAGCTGTTTTGACACCGCTGAATGAAAAATCGAAAGAATTCTCAAATGACGCTTCAGGAAAAACGAGAGCATCATCTCTTCCCCCTGCTGATGCATTCTCAATCGCCGGGCCACCGGGATATGTTAGCCCGAGCACGCGCGCAATCTTATCAAAAGTCTCGCCGGGTGCATCATCGCGCGTGCGCGCAATTTCATGATACGGGAATACATCTTTACGAACTTCAATAATCGATGCGTGACCACCTGATACGATAAGAGCGAGAAAAGGCGGACGAAGGGAGGGATTAGCCAGATATGCCGATGCCACATGTCCTTCGATGTGGTGGACCGGAATAAGAGGAAGATCGGTTACCGCAGCTAATCCTTTCGCCGCCGCAACACCGACAAGCAATGCACCGATAAGTCCGGGGCCAAAAGTAACCGCAATGCCGTCTAAATCCTCGAGTGTCATCTCCGCCTGATTAAGAGCTTGATCAATCACAGGAAGGATTGCCTTAACATGCTCGCGCGAAGCAATCTCCGGCACTACGCCGCCGTAAACCTTATGCAAATCGACTTGAGATGCAATAACATTCGATAACACTCGCGTACCGTCAACGACGACTGCCGCCGCCGTTTCATCACAAGACGTTTCAATACCGAGGATGTGAACATCATCTATTTTCTTATTTTGAAGATGCGCACCGCCATCAAGATTTGAGGCATCGTCTTTCACTTTTTCAATTGTTGCACTGTCGAGTGTCATGTTTACCTCAATTCTCTCTTTTTTATTCGTTCAAGAGAGTGTATCAATACTGAATTGTAACATCACCGACGAATGAACGGCAACGAAAAGAAAATGAGACTGCGCCATTTGTGAGAAACGAGAGCCATGGCGTACAATAACAACATCTCTGCCGATGAAGAACAAGAAGTGTCATAACGCACTTCAATTTTGGTCAATAATACATGCATTGCCTAATGTAAATTAATTAGGCAGCACCTCATCGTTCATCGGCATAAAATATAGAAAGTGAGCATACGCGTGCGACGTAACGACTCCTTGACAAGTAGATCCTCTACAAAGCGATGGCGCCTGATTGTTCTGGTTTTTTTCATTGCGCTGCTTCTTTTTTTTGCGCTCGTCGCGATTTCAAGTCTTAACTTGGCTAATGCCTTGATGAAAAATGACATCGAACCGATTCCGCCCTATGCGACGAACGCGTTTAAAATGTACGAACCGGTTAGTTTTTTCTCCGGCCCGGAACAGATCACTCTTAACGGATGGCTTATCCATGCTGAAAAACCGCTTCGCGGAACGATCATAGTGGCACATCACCAAGGAAGTAATCGACTTCCTCACGGGATGGACACCGCTCGCCTTTATCAGAAACTCAGTCAGCGCGGCTTTCAGATTATTGCATTTGATTTTCGTCATTCCGGCGAATCATATGGCGACACTTCTACTTTCGGGTACGAAGAATCCGAAGATCTCCTCACAGTCATGAGGTGGGCGACAAAGAAGGTAGGTGATTCGCCTCTGATTCTCTACGGTATTGGGAGCGGTACGACAGCGATCATGCGAGCCCTTTACCAAATGCGCAGACAGATGCTGCCCGGTATCCCCGAGACGCACATTCTTCCAAATGACACCGGTGAAAAAGAAGAAAGCGTCACTTTGTCTGAAAAGGATCCGTCAAATCAAGAAAACAAAGACGAGGCATCCAAACGCCAACAAGAAGAGATTCGAAAACTCTACGAACGTGTTGGCGGCCTAATTCTAGATACACCTGCACGGGGATCAGGTGCATTCATTCGCGCAGACGCTCAGGCGAACATGAATCGCGCGTTTTTCTGGTTACCTTCAACTGTACCATATATCGCACGCTTCTCGCTTCGCGCGTATCCTGAAGATGACTTCTACACACTATTAACGATCACTCCATTACCGGTCATGATTGTCTCTCATGATGAAGACAGTCGTCTTAAATACAGTGAATCACGCGTCATGATCGATGAACGACTGCGTCTTCATCCGGATCGTACACTGTTTTATGAGGCTCCGGGAAAAGGATTTTTAACCGCCTATCTGCAAAATCCTGCCGCGTATGAAAACGCGCTTTTTAATTATCTTGATCGGTGGTTTCTAAAGTGAAGGTATTAGCGGCCCGTTGATCCGAATCCGCCCCCGCGATCATACCCCTTGCCTTTAAGAGAAGAGCTTTCTATCCACTCAGGAAATACGGGACGAGAAAAAACAAGTTGAGCGATTCGATCACCCTTGCGAATAAAGTAAGTACCTAGAGGATAGCCCTCTTTATCAATAGCTATTATCTGAAACATCAAATCAGAAGGCAAGGCTAGTCCTGTCTCTTGCTTAAAATAGTCTGATGCCGGGATAATCTTGTAACGGTTGGAAAAATCTTTTGCAAGCTCAGGGTACTTCATTAATACAGCAACAGGTTCGGTTAATGGTAATAGATTCTGGCAAATGATCGCCACCATACCTCGATAATCCGCGTCAATGGTGCCTGGAGCGTTGGCAATGCGAAGTGTCGTACGAAGTGAGAGACCGCTTCGAGGGCGAACCTGTGCTTCCATATCCGGAGGCATCGCCATGCGAATACCGGTTGGAACAAGGACGGTTTCTTGTGGTCGTATCACCACATCTTCTGAAGCAAAAAGATCATAGCCCGCCGCATCGTTAGATGATCTTTCAGGAGCTATTGCCCCGTCATCCAGTGTAAAAAAAAGGTGATCGCCACACATATCTCTAGACTCTCTTCCCAATTAAACACCTGTATCCTCAGACATGTATAACGTATTTTCCGCTGAATCATCAGTATCGTCGGGTACTTGGTCATCGATGTTGTTCTGAATCGTATCTTCAATTGTTACCTGAAGATCGCCGATCATCGTTCGGCGCGGACGTCTTCTCTTACGTGCTGTACGGATCACCTTCTCATCGTCAGAAGATAGCATGCGCTCCGATAACTTCGTTTCATAAATCTCACAAAGATTGCGGTAATATAGAAGCTCTTTTTTCATCTGCCAGAACTGTTCGCGCAATCGCGTAAGTTCCGCACGAATTTCTTCCGTTGTGCGTTCCGCAAGGTCACGGGACTCATACGCTTCTTGCCTCTTTTCATGAGCTTCTTGCATCATTCCGACAGCGTTCACCAGTGCGAGTACCGCCTGAGAAATCTGATTGAGCTGCGGCTGGCGCTTGGCGATTTGCTCCATCATGGCATTTGCGGTCACAGCAATATCCCGCATTTTCTGCGGATCATCGCTCGCCGTCAACTGATAAGTCATTTTTCCTATGCGCACCCGGATGCGTTCGACACGGTCACTCAAAAAACCACCTCCCGCCAATGAACTTATGATACTGAATACAACGTTTTTTCTCAATCGTATGCATGAAGATGTTGAAATAGTACACCCAACTGCGTCGGAGAAAGCGCTTCAGCACGTACTGAAGATGAGAGCTTATATTTTTTTAAAAAAAGAGTGATTGTACGTCGGCGCTGTTCTTCTTGATCGGACTCATTTGTTGCGACAGTCAAGGCGTTAGAGATCGTCTTTCGCCTAGATTGAAATAGTGCAACCAGAAAAGAATGAAACACAAGATCACCGGCAAGCTGATGCGCTTCCGAATCTTTCGATGGAATCAACTCAACAATTTTAGACGTGACTCGAGGCACAGGGTAAAAGGATTGCCTTGATACCGTTCTTCTTATGTGCCAATGACCAAAAAGTTGACTTGCGATCGCCAATGGACCATAACGTTTTGAACCGGGTGATGCAACCAATCTTTCCACAGCGTCTGCTTGTACCATAAAAATAGCGCGCTGCATCGTTGGAAAATGAGTAAGTGAGGATAAAATGAGCTCCGTGGTAAGGTAGTAAGGAAGATTTCCGAAAAGCACATAGGGTGGAAGTATTTTATCTCCTTTCCTCTCTTTCTCATCACCGAATAGCAAATCAGAAATATAACTTTCGTTCACATCACGTGCATCTTCATAAATCATTATGGGCGGAATAGGAAGATCTGCAAAAAGATCTTTATGCAACGCCATAAAACGTTGGTCAATTTCAATCGAAATCACTCTGCCAGTTTGTCGTGCGAGCTCATACGTCAACAAACCGGGGCCGGCTCCGATTTCAATGAAATGATCTGTTTGAAAAGAGGAAAGATCACTCACAATGGCGTCAATCGTCTCTTGATCACTAAGAAAAGCTTGGCCGAGCGAACGCCTAGGCGTAATCTTGTATGTCTCTAGGAGTGTGATAAGATTCGGTGTTATCCACTCAGCTCTAGTAGTCAACGTAGACATCAAAAGCCTGTGGGTTCTCAGGATAGAAAGCGTCGTAAATTTTCCCGCTGTAACCAAAGGGAGTCGTAATGACATCGCCGCGGCGGTGATATTCCAGATTTGCCGCTAATACGATATAGCCGTCTTTATCGGCGATATAACCATCTTGGTTAACATGTCGTCCCGGGATTTTAAGACCGTATCCCGGAAGAACGCTTTGTGGATAATAGTAAAACACTTTACTTTGCCAACGAATCACACCCCTCTTCATGAAGAAATCAAAAGAATACAATCGCACCGATCCCTCATGGATGTTCACTGTAGTTGTCGTTGTGGTTGTAGTGGTCGTTGTAGTTGTAGTGGTCGTTGTTGGCTTTATCGTTGTAGGAACAGTTTTTGGCGGGACGTCCGTTAAATATACAGAAAATGCGTACGCCGTTTTACCGTCTGATAGCAAAATCTTCGACCATTCAAGACTCTTTGCGACAACACGAAGAGCTTCCCCGTTGCGCGCCGCTCGGATCACAGAAGCGTCCATATTTGGAGCGCTTCGAAGGTTCAAACCGGCCTTCGAATTGACATAATAGATCGTATCGCAACTGGTCCAGACATCTTTTGCCGCGCTGCGAGTCGTCGGGGGAGGTCGATTTTTTGAGAGATAAGATCGAAAGAGAAACAAATAAGAACCGTCGGCGCCGTTAAAGGCTGCCCATTCGTCACTTAAAGCGCACACCTTCACCGCTCGTCCGTATATCAGAACTCCTGATATAGGAGCAGATATAGTAGGTTCACGTCGAATATAGAGGCCGCTCTCCGCCGTACAATACATTAAAAGATCACAAGTCTCCCAGCCCTCAGGAAGGGTCTTCTCCTGTTTAAGAGCTGCAGTGGAAGGCGTCGAATTGGAAGTCGGAAGCGTTGTCGCAGGTTCTTCAGATACGTTTGTCTCGTTTAATAACGACTCGCCTTGTGATATTGAAGGAGGTGTAGTAGGAGGAGAAGATTCCGAAGCGGAATAGGGTATTTGGTCGGGTGACATATGGCGATCATACAGAACGTCAGCGAGGTAGTTAAAATTGACGTTATCTGCGTCAGACGACACTTTTTGAAGCGTGTCAATATCATTTCTTCGTTGCGCAAGTAAAATCACCACCACTGAGACAATCAGCAACACGGCGATAATCACAAGAAATCGATCGAGTATTCGTCGACGCATAATCATGTCACTCCTAAGAACGATGTCTTAGCCGAACGATATTTCCCTTCCTTCTATATACAACGGTTCGTTATCCTGTTCTAAGAATCGTGTTATTAAAGCGGATTAAGTACCGTTATATATGTCGATTTGGATTTATTTTATCTTTTTTCAAATTAAAACGCAAATCTACGCATTTTAACATTCTTTTATTAAATGGATATCTTCTTTAGAAAGGAAACGGCTGTAGTGAACATAGCTTCTCGATTATGTTTTGTAACAGTAAGAAACGTTGAATTCGATGACTTCTCAAGAAATGTGCGAAGTTGCTCATACGCTTCGCGGTAAGTATCATTATCTGGATCCGGTTTTTGTATCTGACGCTCCATCCCGGAACGGTCTTTTAGCACACCGATGCAAGGAATAGGGCTTTCCAAAATCTCAATAATTCGCTGACGAAAAGGGACGTTGAGTAGCTCTTTCCCGCCAATCTCATCCATTAAAATAACGTCAAAGGCTTCTGCTTGCTCTAGAGCATCAAGGGCAACGCGACAAAAAAGCAAGTCATCGCGACGCCACTCCTCCCCTTCATCTCGAGTCATAAATCGAACAGCTAGTTCCGGAGAACGGACATCTGAGACTACATAGGCGCAAACTTTATCATGATCGTCATAAACGCGTATTGTGCGAAAGCCTGCAGGCCAGATACACACCATCTGCAGTGCTTGTTGAATCAGAGTTGATTTGCCTGCGCCGGAGAGACCGGTAAAAAAAAGATTGCTCCCCACTCATTTTCTCCTATCCGTTGTAATAGTGCTCGGCATGATAAGCAAATAGACCTTTAAGCATTGACATGAGATTACTTGATGATACTGTGGCCCCCGCGATTGCATCGGCATCGATTTGAGGCAATTGAAATCCATAGCCTTTCCAAACATCCAACTCTTTTTTCGTAATACTTACAAGCGGCTGTACAAGATGCTCGTCCATATATTCTTCAGTGTATTCGGAAATGTAATAATTGGGATTGCTGTCTCCCCAGAGTCCCTGATTCTTCCCGAATGTGATGGATCTTATCGCCGACTCGTCCGGTGTTGGTCGACTATTCAATAATTCGACATAGCATATCGAATAATAGTTAACCATCGTGTCGCGACAGGTGCAAGATAAATAAGCCACTTGATAGGACGTAAAAGTAGCGTTGCTCTGCTCAAACAGGATAATCGCCAGATAAGGTTCCTCTGTTCCCCCCGAAGCATAGTGCGTGAAAGGAAAGGTAGAAATGCTCTTTTCCGCGGATTCTTCTTTGTGGCTGCAGCTAACAACGCCGACGAACAGCAATATAAACAGTATGATTACGGTTCTCTTTCTCATTCCGATCCTCCCTGTATCGGATGAAGGCGACTAAAATCAATATAGGCGTAATCAGCGCGCCATGTGGCGTAGATGTTGTCATCGTTGGCATCCTCAGGATAGACGATAAGCTCTAACGCGTTCTTACCGGCATAGCCCCAGTTTGCTCCTGTGTTGTAAAGAAGATTTACGTCCCAACCGTAATAGATCAACAATTCCTTTATCATGTTAGAGTATCCGGCTCCACCGCACATAAGAAAGATGGCTTTATCGCGAGGAAACAATTCCTCTAAGATCATCTCTGATTCAGCGTAACGGGCACGAGCATTTGCAACGGTACCATTATCCGCCCAATCTACATCAAACAATCTTTCTCCTTGATAAGCGCCCTTAACAGGAAGCGGCTGAAGCGTGGCTATATAAGGAAACGGAACAACCTTGAATCCGCGGATGGTACGACTGAGGTCTGCATCTCCCCCTACAGCTGCGTAATCGGCCGGATCAAACAACATTCGTACGTCACGGTAAGCTACGTCAGAACGGTCCAGGTATTCATCGATAGTTGTCATATTGATATTCTTATCCACGAAAAAAGGTGAATCTACATCTGCAGAAGGGGGCGGGAGCGGTTTCTCCTTCGTCTGTGAACTGCAAGCGCTTACCATTCCAATAGTAAGAAGTGCTAATAGCATGACAATAAGAACCGATTGATATCGGCGCATATTTCCTCTCCTTTCTTCATTAATATTTAGATAAACAGCTAATCTACGGTGTAAAAAATGCCGCCACTCCAAATACATTCGAATCATGGCCGAACATTCAGCGACACAATCGTTGTGAATGCGGTTGTCTTACGCTTTAAACATAAGACAACCACATTACAATCAAAGTTCTCCTAACAATGCGGCCGATTCAGAATGATAAGCAGATGATGGACGCATATTAGACGATCATATCGCAATGGTGCGATTATTCCACAACGAGACTGGAAACAAGCTTGCAGTAGCTTCTAGATGACGACTCGCTGCAGGGCGCCACCCAAATCGTTCCGTCTTCGCCTGTCTCTTTATCTTTTTCGATTGCGACAAGCGTATATTCACTCTCAGCTTGTTCTTTTGATAGTTCAGTTTCGTAACCGTCAGATGCAACGGCTTTCACTGAGCTGTAATCATCAATGCCGCAAGCGGCCAGCACGTCAGAAAGGACGTAACCTGTATAGGTCGATTCAGATAGCTCGCCGTTTTTGTTCTCTGTAACTACGGTAATCTTGTAGATTCTTAGGCCTTCCAATGTCTCATTCGTCACTTCATTGCCGTTGATCTCAAAGCTGAAATCGGTGAACGTCACCTTTTCCGTGCGATCGAGCTTTTCAGGTGTTTCGCCGGTGAGTTCGAGTCCTTCCGACTCCTTAGGCTGCTCAGGATCTTCGACAACAGGTTTTTCATCGACTGTGTTGATGAGAATGGCTACACAGCCCTTCAGATAATCGCCGGTGGTGCCGGATGTACAGGGTGCAAACCACGGCGCATTCTTAAATTGGCTTCCATCTTTGGTTATCGCCAGCAGAGTGGTGTTCGCCATGATGTCTTTTCCTTTAAAGCTTACAACGTAGCCGTCATCTGCCTCCGCCTCCAACCAGATGTAACTTTCTGTCAGTCCGGCAGCTTGGAACACATCAGAGAGGGCAAAGCCTATATACGTTGTTGTCGATTCCGTGCCGGCACTGTTCACGCTTGTTGCTTGAACCGAATAGGTCGGATAAGCGGCCATGGCTACATGGTCTACAGCGACGCCGTTTACCGTAACGGAAAACTCCGGTATCGTAATCCCTTTCACCTCTTCTGCCACCGGTTCGGCAGGCGGAATGGCTTCAGTTTTCTCAGCGGGAGTTTCGATCGGCTCAGTGACCTGTTCACTCGTATCGACCGGCTCCGGTGTGGTCTTTCCATTGCAGGCAGCAAGTGTTAACGCTAAACACAGTGCCAAAAACAATGAAAGCAGCTTTCTGTTTTTCATGTTCTTCCTCCTTTTAGTTAACTTTCGTTATCTATATGATGGTTGCGGATGATTAATCCGGCAACCTCATCGTTTTTATTGTTTTCAAATTAGGACTGATACAAACACTCCGCCCCAGCTCCTCAAGGTATCGTAACACAAGCTTTTCTCCGTAGAGCGCGCGCAATTTTTCCTCTGTTACCATCTCCTCTACACTTCCGGAGACAACGCTGCCTTCTCGGTCGAAAATAGCCGCTTTACCTCCTAAAAGCAGCGCGTGGTTAGGGTCGTGTGCCGTAATCGCTACAGCAAATCCGTTTTCAGATAGTGATTTTATGATCCGTAACACTCGTACCTGATTGCCTACATCCAAGTGTGCCGTTGGTTCGTCAAAAAGTACGGCTTTCGGTTTACCGACGATAGCTCTTGCAATCGCAGCCTGTTGTCGTTCACCACCGGATAGCTCACTATATTTTCGTGTCGTCAAATGGGAGATTCTGAGCATCTCTAATGCTTTATTTGTATCTTCCTTTTCTTTCCGACCGGGATGAGACATCAAGCCGACTTTTGATGCACAGCCCATAAGTACGTAGTCAAACACTGTGTATCCGAACGCGGGAACATGATTCTGCGGAACATATCCTACTTTCGATGCGATGAGACGAGGTTTCAATATGGATACCTTCTCCCCGCATAACTGCACTTCTCCCTGCTGCGGTCGAAGGAGCCCCAGCATGCAGCCGAGCAGAGTGCTTTTTCCAGCACCGTTCCGACCCATTATGGTCAGAACGTCGCCTTCTTCCAAAGTTAAACTGATGCCGTTCAGTACGACCGGCAATGACGGACGATAAGAAAACCGAATGTTCTTAACTGAATAGATCATCGTATACGATCCCTCTGTCGCCAAATCAGCCAGTAGAAGAAGAACGAGCCCAATACACCTGTCATAATGCTCACAGGCATTTCTGAGACTCCGATAATTCTCGTCAGTGTATCAACTAATAACATGAAAAATCCGCCAAGCAGAGCGGAAAAAGGGATTAATCTGCGATTCCCGCTTCCTACAACCATCCGTGCGAAGTGCGGAACAATCAAACCGACCCAGCTAATTGTTCCGGCGATACAGACGGACCCTGCAGTGAGCAATGTAGAACAAAGAATTACGATCCCCCTCATTTTTGTTACATCCGCTCCTAGCGTACGAGCCTCTTCCTCTCCCATGGACAGGACATCAATCCACCACGCCATTAGTATTAATATCGTCATCGGTACGATTAAAAGCGGAATCAGAAACGCTAAATCCCGTAACGATACATAAGCAAAGCTTCCCATAGTCCAATAAGTGATGGAGGCAAGTTGAGTGTCGGGATCGGCCGTGTACTTAATAAATCCCAACAATGAGGATAGAGCCGAACCGACAATAATCCCTGCCAACACCAACACCGTATTGGACCGGTTGCGAAGAAGAGCAGGTAAGCTAATCGTGAGCATAAAGGCTAAAATACCTCCTATAAAGGCAAAAAGGGAGATGAACACCGTCGTCAGCGACATCAATATCGCAAAAGCAGCCCCCACACAGGCACCGCTTGAGACACCAAGAAAATCAGGAGAGACTAAGGGATTCTGGAAGATTCCCTGATAAGCTGCACCGGCTACCGAAAGAGCTCCGCCAACGAAAACACTCGCTAAAATTCGTGGAATCCTAAGGCCTAAGACAACGTTCACCGTCATACCCGAAGCAGTTACGGGCTGTCGGAAAACTACGCTAAACAAAATGCGAAGACTCTCTTTAGGAGTAACCGGATATTTTCCAACGCAAACAGCCAGTACGACGCCGCAAAGCAGTCCCACTGACAAAAGACCCATTAAAACGGCAGTCTTCCCTCCGCCGCTTGCGATCTTTCCTAAGCGCAAATCATCCCTCCAATGAATAGCCTAGATACTCGCTGTCGAACGTTTTTCCAAACATAAACATATAGTATTCGTCGATCTCCGAGTTCAACTCTTCGATGGAATAATAATCGGGGTACATCGTATGGAGCATGAACAATGCGCCAAGGACACAGCTTATACCGGGCATATCCCAAGAATCGATACGGGCCGGCATCACAAAGACATTTTCGTCTATGATAGCCTGAACGGCGCTCCAAGTAGGATCATTTAAGAGTTCCTCGGGTGTGTAATCGAGTGCTGTAGAGCTCGTACAGAAAATGTATTCTGGATTCCAGTTAAACACCTTTTCTACGCCCACGTTGATCCAGCGATGATCTTCGCCTTCGTCCACGACACATAGTCCACCTGCCTGTTCGATCATCCAAGACTGGAGCATATCGTCTCCGGCAACGCGTCCCGTTTGTCCACCCATTAACATCGCGGTAACACGCTCGTCTTCAGGGATCTTTTTCACGATATCTCTAATCTTGGAAAACTTCCCGTCAATCCATTCTATCACCGCTTCGGCGCGATCCTCAGCGCCGAAGTAGGCTCCAAGCATGGTGAGCATGGCACGTATGTCGTCAATATTTTCCACTGTGATACATAGGACATCAATCCCCAATTTTTCTACAGCTTCGACCGTTTCAGGATCGTTTGATCGATGAATGAAGGTGGTCGGAGCATAAGTCGCTAATGCTTCAAGGTCAACAATTCCCCTACCGACCGTTCCTGCACGTGCCAAATCTTCATCGGCATCGGTCCAGAACTTGCTCTTGACATTGACGGCCAAGACACGATCTGACAGGTCCAGCGCCACAATCAAAGGAACCGACACGGCATACACGGAAGCGATCGTCGCAGAGGCAGGATCATCCGGTATATTTTTGATCACGCCGGCGCCGTCAATCACCTGACCAGGACCCGGCTTTGCGACAGTGTTGTCCTTTCCGACACAGCCGGAAAGGAGTAATACCGCCACAAGGAGAAGAGCGATACTTCGGTGCCTTCTCAACGATTTATTCATTATTTATCCCCCTCATTTTGATCGACGGAATTAAAATTCTCCGAACCTTTAATGGTGACTACAATTTTCATACAATGCTTCACAGAAGCACCTTGGTTTGTCTCAGCAACGATGCGTAACGGCCCCCCGGCGTTGCCAGCAAGACCCGTGTATCCCTCATGGTTCTCATTATCAACAAGCGGATAGCCGTTGATGGCATAACAAAGGATCAGCGGTTTATTATCACCGTACTCATTGGGAACGCCCAAACGGAATCCGTCCATAGAGAATACGCTGAGAAGATCATTCTTATATCCATCAGAGGCGTATGCAGTGATGGAGATAGGATCATCAATACCTGGCATCCATCCAACTTCTTGGAGTATTAATTTCCAGATATCGACACCCTCGCACTCACCAAGATCAAGTACCGTGTAGTCATCACGAACGATGAGATTCTTCATATTCTCAAGAGCGTCTAACGTGTAATCGCCGTGCCATTCGCTCGCATCATTTCTTACGGTTAATGTAAAGGGCGCTTCGAGGAATTCTTCGAAGACATCACTCATCCGATGGCTCCACGTGTCAATCTCACGTGCTGAAACTTCCAATGACACGACATGTTCAATGCGTTTTGCCGTACCGTCCTCATTCGGAATCAATAGCGCCAGCGGACCTCCGTCATTTTTTGCGGAGGCCACATAACCGGGGTCGTCGGACGATGCCGTGAGCGGAAGTCCGGCTAGCCTGTCATGTTCGTCCGTACCGATGCCATAAGCTAAAATGGCACAAAGATCGTTACCACCCTCGTCCTTAATATTGCGTTTAAGTGAAGATAGTGAAACCGTTACACTCTCCCCTCCTGCGGTACGGATCGCCACGTCTCCGGCATTGTTCTTTATTCCGGACTGAATAAAGAGAGGGTAAACGGGAATGCCCCGATAACGAGCGGTCTTTAAGCTTCCATCCTCCATTAATAAAGTGAAATCAAAGGTTCGAGCTAGTCGTTGACGGCCTTCCAGCGCTTCAAGAGTTAACGATCGTTCTTCTTCAAGCCCGGGACCTTCGAGGATGATTTTTTCATTACGACTTAAACTATAGACGCCGTCCAGATGAGCGTAAGCGTCAGGAATTAAGGTGATTTCTATCTCTTTTACGGAAGACAGAATCTTACCGGAACTTTCTACCGGCGACGAACTGGGGAGAATCAGTGCAACCGGTCCGCCACAATTATTGACCGGATAGACTTCGGGGTCGGAGTCTAAGAATGGATAAAGTTTTCGCTCTTGTATATATCCCGCATCCCCTGCCTTAACGGTAAGAGGCGTTCCGTTCTTAGCAAAAGCTAATATAGCCGACATGTTCCCACGTTCCAAATCGGCGTTGTAACCTAAACGGAAGAGATCGTCCAACGGTAAGGTGAGTTGATCTTCACCGTTGGAGAACGTCGCTACTCCGTTCATTCCCGGAAGCCGCATCGTCTCCATGAGCAGGTATTCCAGAGAAACACCCTCGAAAATATGTGTTTCATATACGTTATTTACAGGGATTTCATAGGAATCTTTTCTGCGCGCCGCTTTCTTGTTTTCACGTGAAATCATTGCCCCGTAAACAAGATCCTCCAGTTCCCCTACCGTTATATTTTGATTAATCAGTACCCTGCCGTCCTCGCCCTGCACTCGAACGGCAATAGTCTCATCAGCCAGCGCGTGCAGAGCCTGATCCGGCGTATACTGATGCGTATTGTAAAGGATATCTTCTCCTACGAGCAGCTCGCTCAAATATTGCACCTGATTAGAGCCGTTCGCATGGTTATACTGTGTCTTACCGAACACAACACGTAACGGGCCTCCACTATTTGAAAGCCCGGAGACATAGGCGGGATCCGTCTTCTGAATGGTGTAGGGATAACGATTCACTCCGTAGGCCAATAGTACCGGATAACCGGTGTCTTCCAGATCGGCGTTCGTGGGTATATAACTGCCGTCTCCATGATCCGCCGCGTTTCTGTTATAAAATCCAAAGACATCAGGAGAAGACAGTGTGTCCACCGAGAACGTCTCGCTTGAGGGCACGCCGTCGGCAGCAATAAAATGGACGAGGGTTGTACGGGCTTTCTGTAATCCCATGTCCTCTGCACTTTCCATGCCTAAGTACATCAACAGTTTATAGAGGTCCAATCCCTCAAAAGAATTCACGTACCAATAGGCATTATTTGCTAAGCTGTAGTCGTCAGCGTAGCCCATACCTCCCGGAATGATGCCGTCAGGTCCATGCACCACCAGATCTTCAAGTTGTCTTACCGTCAGATCAATCTCATAACCCAATCCTGCGCCTCGGAATGTAATGATGTAATCTGTGTATCGCGAGACATCAAATTCTTCCGCCTCCGTATGTTTGAATCCCGGCTCCTCTTCTTCGCGAACGTAGATATACGCTACGTTCGTGAACGTAGCGCCACTTGCGCTTATGCCATATTTCTCCATGTCATAGACAAGCCTTATACAGCCGTCCTCATTATCAAGCTCCGGCACATAACCTAAGGAATGTTCACCCTCCGCGAGCGCATCAAACACGAAAGGAGCAGAAAATGTACCGTCCAAAGTTCCTACACCATAGGCAAGCAATATCGGCCGACCATCGGTGCTGGCCTTAAGGATCTCATCCAAAGTAAACGAAGCGACAGGAGCACGGTTATGATTTTTCAGTTCCACTCGATATGCCGTATCGGTTAAGAAAATGCCGTTATCGCCGTCTGTCATCTCATAAAGGAGATAGGCTAGGTTCATTCCTTCGTATACGCGCGTACCAGCAGTGTCTGTATATACACCGCGAACAAGTCCTGCATTGCGGTTTTCTAGTTCGCGCACAGAGAGAGGAATACTGGTTACAACAGCCGGACCTTCAACCGTCATAGTCGCGCCGGTAATGACATCTACGTTATAGGGCAGAATATCGTTATCCGTAACACCGCCATTGTTTACATGTTTAAAGACACTCGTTGAAAAGTCTACATTAGAAAAATCAGTATCGGATAGATCCGTCAACGTAGGATTTGACTCCTTCGTATCAGATCCGACGCATCCTGCCAAAAGAGCCAAAATCAGCAACAAGGTCATAACAATCATAAGCTGTCTTTTTCTCATGGTCGTCTAATCTCCTATCGTCTCAGAACGTCTCAAGTTTTCACCCTGTCCTCATATCCATAGAGTCACTCTGTCGTTCGGAATGCCATTCGTAAAATCACTATAATTGTGATCGACAATTAGGATTTTCCATACGAACAAAAGTCGCTTTCCCTTTATATGTATGTTAAGTATACATAACAAATCTCTCCAGCGCGTCGTTTTTATCGTGCAATTTCTCTTTCTTCTGTAATTATAGGGCTCATTCCTTACTCGATGTAGATGAATATTAATTATATTACCTTCTTCATCAAACCTGAATAAACCTTAAATAAATTTCTGATTAATCTTAATTATCTGGATGAATACGAGCAAAAAGTATAAAATGTGATGAGTTGTTTCAATGACAAAAAAGAAGTCAGAAGAGCAGCTGAACATTATGGCAAGAAAATAAGCATATGCTCAAACTTAAAAACATATCAAAACATTACATAACCCAACATTTTTCTCAGACGGCACTTGATAATGTCACAGTCGAATTTCGAGAAAATGAGTTTGTCGCCATTTTAGGACCTAGTGGCTCCGGCAAGACGACAATGCTCAATATCGTTGGAGGTCTAGATCGTTATGACGAAGGTGATTTGATTATCAATCACATATCGACCAAAAAATATAACGACCGCGACTGGGATACATACCGAAACCACCGTATTGGGTTTGTTTTTCAAAGTTACAATCTGATTCCTCATCAATCGGTGCTCGCCAACGTTGAGCTTGCATTGACGATTGGCGGAATTTCGCATCAGGAACGTATTTCAAGAGCAAGACAGGCATTGGAAGAGGTCGGACTTTCAGATCATATGCATAAACGGCCAAATCAATTGTCGGGTGGACAGATGCAGCGCGTAGCGATTGCACGTGCGCTTGTCAATGACCCGGATGTCCTTCTAGCTGATGAGCCGACAGGTGCTCTTGATACTGAAACGAGTATACAGATCATGGAACTTCTCCGCATTGTCGCCGATGACAGACTCGTAATCATGGTCACTCATAACACCGAGCTGGCAACGCGATACGCAACTCGAATGATCCGATTGCGTGATGGAAAAATCATAGCGGATTCAGATCCTTTTACGAGAGATACACCCCATCAGGCGAAAGAGAAACCGAAGCGTAAACCATATGTCGGAATGTCCTTTGCCACTTCCCTCTCTCTTAGTCTGACCAATTTACGTTCTAAAATAGGACGGACGCTGATGACAGCGCTTGCCTGTTCTATTGGTATTATCGGCATTGCTCTAATCTTATCGCTCTCTTCAGGAATGCAGGCCTATATTGATTATGTTCAGCGCGATACGCTTTCTGCGTATCCAGTTCAAATTGAACGTGAAACCATCAATTTGGAAGGACTGACGGAGTTAAGCATGTCTCATATGGACTCCCTCCAAGAAGATCTTATCCCGGGTGTCTACATAAACACCTCTCTTGAAGATGCAGATCGCCTTGGCATACTCACGAACAAACTTGCGCGCTTTAAGAAATATCTTGATGATCCTGATAGTGAAATTCATCAATATATTTCTGAACAAGGTATCCGTTACACGTACGATGTTCCCTTCCAAGCGTACAGCTATAACGATGATCAGGTCATCGTCAACACTGCCGACGATCCTTCAGAGCGTAAAAAAACCGGTTTTTTTAGTGAGCGAATGGCTATGTTCTCGGCATTCAGGCAAGATTCTTCCGGCTCGGCGCAGCATTTTTCTGAGATAAATTGCGACATCGATGGGGTGCAAGTCAGAGAACACATCAAAGAAAACTATCAATTACTCGCCGGCAATTGGCCGGATCAATATGACGACGTTATGTTGATTCTCGGTAAAGATCAATCTTTGCCTACGGTCGTGCTTTTTCAACTTGGATTTGTTACCGAATCTGCTTACATGGATCTTGCAGAAGCGGCAACCGAGGGACAGCCCTTTCCGGATCCCGTATTATCTTACGATGACATTCTGGACCACACATTTTCTATTGTTCCGGCAAGTGATTACTACCTTAAAAAAGGTGATCTTTATAAACCCGTTGAGTTATCAAAGGGCACGATCGAAGAGCTCTTTGAGCATGGCACTAAAATCAAAATTTGCGGCATTGCATCCCTTCATAAAGATGCCAAGTATTTTCCCATTATGACCCCCATTGCGTACACTGAAGCATTGACTCAACACATAATCAACTACAATAACTACAGCGATCTTGTTCAAGATCAACTTTCAGATCCAGATACGAATGTGTTAACGGGGTTGCCTTTTGTAGCTCTATCGGACGAGGACAAAATTAAGGACGCTAAAAACTATATTGCTGAAGCAGATGATGAGATGAAGGCTCAACTGTTCACAGTGATTCAACTCGGCGCCGATTCAAACGAGCCTGATTCTGAAACAACAATGCCGGATTACCCTTTTGAGCCGACAAGTCCGGGTCAAAATTTGGACAGGATTTCGTGGATGAGCATGGCGATGGATACTTGGCTCGCAGATGATCCGGATGAGGGCTTTTTGCTTCGGTTCTATGAAGATGTTATCGGAGGCGATACGTACCTTAATAATCTTGACGACTTCGGTTACGTGAATAAAGAAGAGCCGAGCGAGATCAGCCTCTATGCTGATCATTTCGAGAACAAAGAAAAAATAGCTGAAGCTATCACGAACTTTAATGTGACCGTTTCTGAGGCTGATCAAGTCCGATACACCGATTTTGTCTCCATGATGACGCGATCGGTAACATCGATCATTCGTGTCATCACATATGTTTTAATCGCTTTTGTTGCTATTTCTCTTGTCGTTTCTAGTTTAATGATCGGCATCGTGACCAATATTTCGGTACTTGAACGAACGAAAGAAATCGGCATACTGCGTTCACTTGGCGCGTCCAAACGCAACGTTTCTCAAATCTTTAACGCTGAAAACTTAATCATCGGCTTTTGTTCAGGAGCACTGGGTATATTCATAACAGCCTTATTGAATTTACCGATCACCCGTATTGTGCGAAACCTAGTTCAGAACGACGCGATCAATATTGCATTGCCGTATAAAGGTGCCGTCATCCTCATTCTTGTGAGCATCATGATCACTTTGTTAGGCGGTTTTCTTCCCGCCCGAAAAGCAGCGAAACTCGATCCGGTTGACGCGCTACGTACAGAATAATACGTAGTATAAATGTTCAGAGCACATTAAGCCTTGAACATCACGACTGATCGCCATTGCATCGTGCATCTTCGACATGATCGACAAGTAAATGATCGACAAGTAATTTATCTAGGTGATCTATTTCCTTGTTCCAGTGAAATACAAGTACCTAATCTGGATCGGTCTCTCTCTTATAACGTGGCAAGTTTTTAAGAAAACGACGCACAGCCCCTTTTCCCTGGTTCATTAATCTAAAATAACGAATGATCTTTGGTGCAAGCGATGTTTTCGTTAGATCCTGTCCGAACAGACGTTGATTTGACAATATCGGCATAAGCGCTTCTTGAATGGTTGTTTCATCATCTGCACCAAATTCAATCGCTTTTATCTTGTCTTTCAAGCGATTTATCATGGGATCAGGTGAAAGCGTCATAGCTTCGCCTTGGTCGTTCAAGCCCATTAGGTAGCGTAGCCAGCCGGCTATGACAGCGGGAATATACACCAGATTATCGAGTGATGCTTCATCTTTTTCACGATAACGACGAATATTATTTCCAAATCGCACTGACATTTTCTGGGACGTATCCGTTGCGATCCGCTGTGGCGTATCCGGTACAAAAGGATTAGAAAAACGTTGACGAATCACCGTGTCTAAAAATATTTTCGGATCGATTATCTCAGGGTCAACGACAACCGGCAGTCCCTCTTTGTAGCCTAGTCCGGAAATAAGATTAATAAGATCCGGATCCGTCATTTCATCATTGATTTTCTCAAAAGATAAAAGGCAGCCGTAGATCGCAAGAGCCGTATGCAGTGGGTTCAGACAGGTGGACACCTTCATCGCTTCAACCTTATCAACGACGTCTCTACTCGTGAATATCACACAGCGCGCATCCCATTTCGGACGACCGTTCGTAAAGCTGTCTTCAATGACGAGGTATTCTGCTTCCTCCGCGTTGGCAAATGTGAAAGAGCTGACGCCATGCTCCGGCGTTCCAAAAAATCCCTTCGATTCAAGTATCTTAGCGATGTCAGGATCAGATGCAGGTGTAATTTTATCTATCATCGACCAAGGAAAACTGATTCGTGTCTCGTCATCTAAATACTTCAAGAATGAGGGCGCCATAAAACCGTTATTTACCCACGACGTTGCATATGCCTTAACAGCTGAGCTGAGTACGGAGCCATTTTGCGACAAATTATCCATACTCAAAAGTGTCAGAGGCCATCGGCCGGCAAGATAACGTTCATAAAGCAGCAAGCATGTAATGCCCATCAGATGCTTACAATCATGAGGATCACGACTCATCTCCTCTTGAACTTCTTTAGTGAAGGCGCCACTTGAATCAAATAGCGCATAGCCCTTTTCAGTAATCGTATAAGAAACGACTTGAAAATTTGGGTCTCTGAAAACTTGTGATATTCGTTCCCAGTCTGAAGTAGACGGAATGGCAGCAAGGACATCACTAATACAGCCAACGACACGAAGATCGAGTTGAGCATCTGATCGAAGCCCAACCACGAGAATCAGATTATCTACGGCAGATAAACGGGCTTTGAATACTTCGACATTTCTATTTGCAGCGACAATAACGCCGCTGTCAGTGAATCCCCTTTCCAGAAGTTCATCATGAATACGAGCAAGGTATACTTTAAAAAGATTTCCTGCGCCAAAGTGAAGCCATCGCGGTGATTTAATTGTCCTCTCTCGTACTTCACTGATCGAATATGAAGGAAGCTTAATGCCTTGTGATTCCCATGATTCACGATCATCCAGTGCCTTAAGGTTAAGATATAGTTTCTTCATATCGTTATAATGCCAACTCCGTCATAATCTACATCCGTATAAAGCAGAATCAATAGGCTTCTAACCGTAGAATACTACTTATACTATGAATAGATGATATTAATGAGTGTGTGTTACATATCGCCTAAATATGCAGCACCGATCGTGCCGGCATCATTGCCCAAAGCAGCTCTTTCTATTAGTGGAACACCAATAATGTCGCCAGCGAAAACATATTTTTCAATTTTCCTACGTACCGGCTCCAAAAGCGTGTCACCTGCATCCGACAAGCCACCGCCTAAAAGAACAAGTTCCGGACGAAATATAGTGATAAATCCGCCGATTCCATTTGCTAAATAGGTGCAATATTGGTCGACTACTCGCATAGCAACAGCATCTCCTTCACGCGCACAGTCAAATGCAGTTCGGCCTGACACGTCACCATATTTTTCAACATGTGAATGCATTAGCGTTTCAGGACTTTCCTTCATAGCCTCTTTTGTCTGACGGATCAGCGCTGTAACGGACGCATAGGCTTCAAGACAGCCTTTTTGTCCACATGTACACTGTTCGCCTCCTGCAATAAGCGGTGTATGGCTGAGCTCTGTGCCCATACTATCTCCTCCGCTAAAAAGATGACCGTCAATGATTAATCCACCGCCCACACCTGTACCCAGTGTCAACATAAGGACGTGACGATAGCCTTTCGCTGCTCCGGCTATCATCTCGCCGATAACAGCACAGTTAGCATCATTTTCGATGAAAATCGGTAATGGTATATGTTTTTGAAGCTCTTGTTTTAGAGGCATATTCCTCCAGTTGGTATTACTCGAGAGAACAAGAAGTCCGGTATGAGGATTGACGAACCCCGGCGAACCGACGCCAACCGAAGAGAAATCGTCCCATTCGAGTCCCACTTTTTCCGCCGCAAATCGAGCCGTTTCCGCCATATCAGCAACAACAATCTCAAATCCTTCAACGGTTGGCTGTTGATGACTACAAATTATCCGGTGCGTTTCATCGACAACGCCGGCCTTAATAGTCGTGCCTCCTAAGTCAATTCCAATTCGATATTGCATAAGTCTACCTACGTAATATTTGAGTGCCTCATTTTATCACGAGTTACAAGAGCGCTCAAATCATTTCAATTCATATAATGCTATGTGAATCCTCAGAACCGACTCGAAATAAACTGTTAAAATAATCAAAAGTCTATTATTAAAAATGTTTTCAACATTCATGCGTTTCAACGAAATGCCGGTCGAACAGAAAGTGTTGCTCTATGACAGTCTTATCTAATATTAAGCTCTTTGACGGTATATGTTTTCGTGATGAGACAGCGATCGCTTTCGATAATGGAGTCATTACGGAGCTGGGAAACATGACAACAGGTATCGATATGGGGGGACGCATGATGACTCCTGGATTGATCGATCTCCATATACACGGCCAGATGGGCGAAGACAGTATGCGTCCCGGGGGCGTATCACATATATCTGCTACACAAGTTCAATTTGGAGTCACATCCTTCTGCCCCACATCTGTCACCAATTCTAACCATGCTATACGTGCTTTTCTAGAAAACGTACGACAAGCAATGACTACATCGCAAGGCGCTCGTGTTTTAGGTGCTTATCTGGAAGGACCTTATCTTGACCAATCACTCCGAGGTGTACACGACTCTCGCTTCTTGAAAGACCCGTTAATTTCACATTATCGTGTGCTTGTTGAAGGCTATGAAGATCTTATTATCCGAATCACGCTCGCACCTGAAAAAACAGGAGGCATGTCACTTGTACAGTATCTTGTCAATCAAGGTATTACCGTATCGATTGGACATTCATCGGCCACTGCCGATGAAACAGAGAATGCCATTCACCTTGGAGTGAGCACTACGACACATACGTTTAACGCCATGCATCCGCTTCATCACCGACAGCCGGGTGTACTCGGCGTCGCGCTCACTCATCCTGACATTAAACTAGAATTCATCGCGGACATGGTTCACATAGATCCTCTGATTGTTGAACTAATTTACAAGGTGAAGGGTGTAGAGGGTTGCTTCTATTGCACAGATTCGATGGAGGCGGCAGGTATGCCGGACGGCCATTACCGTCTCGGCCCAAGCAACGTCACTGTAGAAAATGGCATTGCGCGAAAAGGCGATCGTTTGGCCGGCAGTACACTTACGATGGATCGCGGTCTTCGTCTACTGGTCGAAGAAACGAACATTCCGCTTCATGACGCGCTACGCATGGGAACGTCTAACCCTGCCGACGTCATTGGCCGCTCTGATCTGGGACGTCTTCTTCCGGGTGCTAAAGCCGACTTCGTACTCTGGGATGAATCGCTCAATGTCAAGGCCACCTACGTTGATGGTCAATGCCTCTATCGCGCCGACTAACTATTAAAGTATCAAATAAACCATGTTACCATTATTCAAGGTTTCAATAACGGTTAGTAGATAATAATATGTTATACCTAAAGGCACAGCATAGTCGTTTTTTCTCTTAAGATATGTAGCAGAGATTTAATGCCTGAAAGAGGAATCACAATGAAAGACCGACATGTTAGAAATCATCCCGCTATTTCTCTCGCTGATCAGGAAAGGCTAAAAGCTCTACGCGTCTGTGTTGTTGGTTGTGGAGGGCTTGGCGGTTATATCATTGAGTATTTCGCGCGACTAGGCATTGGCAGTCTTGTAGTCGTTGACGGCGACACTTTTCAACCCTCCAACCTAAATCGTCAACTCATCTGCACCACAGAAACGATCGGAAAATCTAAAGCCGACGTAGCAGCACAGAGAATCCGGATAATTGACTCTGATATAGAAGTGCTCGTTTACAATGAGTTTTTAACAGAGGATAACGGTATCAAAATATTAAAAGATTGCAATCTTGCGATGGATGCGTTGGACAGTATTCCTTCAAGGTTGCTCCTTGCCAGACTCTGTGATCATCTCGACATCCCCATGATACACGGAGCAATAAACGGCTGGAATATGCAAGCTACAGTCTGCATGCCTGGCAGTAAGCGCATCGAAAATATTTATCCGCATAGCGATGGTGATAGCATTAAAACCGATCAGTCAAATTTAGCATTTACTGCGTCTTTATGTGCTGCCATACAAACGGCAGAAGCAGTTAAAGTACTGCTCGGCAAAAAATCTTCTTTAGAAGATCGACTGCTAATCGGAGATCTCAAGGAAATGAAGTTTTTCAACATCGAGATGTAGTCATTCGTATGCGTGTGATAAACTAAATGGGCAGTAACGTATAGTAGCCGAATGTCGCATACAATGACGTCTGTTAAGAAATATTTTATTCGAGGAGTCTGCTATGGATGACAAATTCGAAACAAATAACAACGATTTAGACTCGATTGAACGTCTTCACGTTGATGTCGATTCAAACGGCATGCTTCAGAAAGCACATAAAAATAGATCAATTAGAGAGAACAATAAGTCCGAAAAAAGTAAGACCGGCCGTGATAATTCATCATCTCAGATGCGACACAGGGTAATTCAGGCAGCACTACTCGTTTTGGCTATCGTATTCCTTGTTGCTGGTCTTTACTTTTTTTTCAAACCGAGAATTGAGCATCGCAACCAGGAGAACGCTGAAGAGGCACTTCACAGTCAACTAAAGGCTCAATTTGATCTCCAAAGCGAGAATACACCTCAAGAAACATTGCAACTCAACGCCGTCATCACGGTACGAGCAGGGTCGGTTGAAGACGATAACAGCTTCGATCCTGGTGCTGACTATATCTTGCGACCGGGTGAGACGTTGGATCCGAATCTTCCGGCTCCGACGCAGGCACCGCTTGAAAAAGATAAAATTGTCGAAGTCAAAACGGATAGCATCATGCTCATCCCATACATTCATTTAGAAGTGCCCGTTGGCACCAACGTCAATCGTACGACACTCGCCATCGTACCGGGTCATATGCCAGGAACACCACATCCCGGAGAAACAGGAATTGCCGTTTATTTCGGTCATAATTGGATCTATAAGAAAGATCGTCATTTCAGCCGTCTACGTGAAGTCCCCGTCGGTGAGACTATCGAAATCAAACGTGCCGGCAAGAGTTTTACATATCGCATCGATTTCTCAGAGGACATCAAACCGGATAAGATTGGTCAGTATGTCTATAGGAAAACAGATCAGTCGCGAATTCTTTTGGTTACTTGTTATCGTCCTGACGGAAACCGTACCGGTTCAGCACCTTATCGGACGGTAGTCGGTGCCTATCTTGAATCTGTGAAACCGTTAAAATAAACAGATCTTTATATCTACTGATCCGCTGAGTAAATTTCTCTGATGAACAGAACGCCTTTTCAATTTACAGAAGAGGCGTTTTTTAGATATCAAAGATCTCTTATTCTATTATTTTAATCGCACGCAGCAAATAACCTATTGCAACGCTATGATGAGAAGGATCGTGTTTTATTCCTCGAACAAATCATCGAGAGATAAATCTTCAAGAATAGTTCCCAAAATAGCAGCTTCTTCTCTTGAAAGTGTAATTCCCTTCCCCATTTTAGTATGATCGGGCGACCAATCACGGATATCCAGTTTCGGATTAGCTCCATTCCAGCTCACAAAGTTGAGCTCACGATTCCAACCCGATTTCGGACTGCTGGATAGAACCGCTATTTCTTTCTTGATCTCAAAAGTAAATTTGTTAGACAAGCGTGGACTCCTTTCTCTAATCAACAAGTTTGTGGGGTGTGATACGCCAAATATCGGACGCATAATCGCTTACCGTACGATCGGAACTGAAATATCCGCTCTTGCAGATGTTGACCCAACACTTCTTAGCCCATCCTATCGAATCACGGTAGGATTTGTAAGCGTAGTTGCGTGTATTCCGATAGGCGTCAAAGTCGCCTAATACGTAAAACGGATCGGCCTTTTCATAGCTTGAACCCTTCAACAGTTTCGTATGCAAGGCTTTGAACATCCCGGTATTTCCGTCGGACAGCGTTCCGTCTACAAGCAGATCGACAGCGCGTTTTAGACCCTCGATATTTTCATATTGCCAGTATGATGTGTAGAATTTTTTCGTCTCAGGAAAATCTTCAAGTTTAGGACCGAACATGAAAGCATTCTCTTCGCCGACTCGTTCAACAATTTCAAGATTCGCGCCGTCATAAGTGCCAATCGTCAGCGCACCGTTCATCATGAATTTCATATTGCCGGTGCCGGAAGCTTCCATTCCGACTGTTGAAATTTGTTCTGAAAGATCTGCCGCAGGAAAGAGACTTTCCGCTAACGACACGTTGTAGTTATGCATGAAAACGACGCGAAGCTTCTCATTCACTTCGAGGTCATCGTTGACCATACGCGCCACCTCATTAATAAACTTGATGGTCGCCTTAGCTAGAAAATAGCCGGGAGCTGCCTTTGCGCCAAAAATATACGCGACAGGCTGTACATTTCGGTTTGGATTGTCTTTAAGCTTAAGATAGCGATCACAAATTTCAAGCGCATTCAGAAGTTGACGCTTATATTCATGAAGTCGCTTGATTTGTATATCGAAGAGAAAATTAGTATCCAGTTCAATGCCTTCACGTTCTTTGATCAGTTCAATGAGGTTCTCTTTGTTTTCCTTTTTAACCTCTAATAAATTGCGCATCTCGGTCGTATCTTCAGCAATAGGGAGAAGTTCCTCAAGGTCTTTCATGTTTGTAATCCACTCGTCAGAACCATAAAGTCGCGTTAACATCGCAGAAAGATTCGGTGAGCAAAGATTGAGCCAACGTCTTGGTGTCACACCGTTTGTTTTGTTGGAAAATTTATTCGGCCACCATGCGTTAAATTCTTTGAAAACACGGTTCTTTAAAATATTGCTGTGAATTTTCGCCACGCCGTTAACCGAATAACAGGTATACACCGCAAGCAGCGCCATGTGTATTTTTCCATCATGAATGGGCGAAAGGTGCTGTATCTCATCTGAGTTATATCCCTTAAAACGAGCTTCATTCTCAAACTGCTTGCTGATTCTCTCAATGATTTCGAGGATGCGTGGAAAAAGGAACCTGAAAATCTCAATATCCCATTTTTCGAGTGCCTCTTGAAGAATCGTATGATTAGTGAACGCGAATGTCTTAGTCACAATGGACCACGCTTCCTCCCAGCTCTGCTGATTTTCATCAATCAGCAGTCGCATGAGTTCCGGGATAGCTAACACCGGGTGCGTGTCATTAAGATGAATCATATTTTTCTCAGAAAACTTTGAGAAATCATAACCGTGCTGATCTCGATACTGACGTACGATCGTCTGGAGTGCAGCAGATACAAAGAAATATTGCTGGCGAACGCGCAATACTTTTCCATCATATGAAGTGTCGTTTGGATAAAGTACGCGGCAAATATCCTGAACACGGTTTCGCATGATCACAGCATCGTCAAAACGCTGTGAATTAAACAGATTGAAGTCAAATTCTTCCGCCTCTTCCACTTTCCAGAGGCGAAGAGTATTGACGTTGCGTGTATGATATCCCGTTATAGGCAGATCCATCGGTACAGCGTAGACGTCCATATCGTTAAAATGTACGCGCACTTGATCCTCACGACGAGCTACCATGAACGGATAAGGCATCTCCATCCAAGCATCCGGGTACTCTTTCTGATTGCCATGATCTATTTCCTGACGAAAAAGACCAAAACGGTACAAAAGACCCTGACCCATCACAGGCAGGTTCATCGTAGCCGCTGAATCAAGAAAACACGCTGCCAAACGACCAAGTCCGCCGTTGCCCAACGCCGGATCCGTCTCCTCATTCAGAACCGAATCAAAATCAAAACCGTCCTCTTCGACGACTTGTCGTACGCTGTCCAGAAGATCACGATTGATTAAGTTGTTGAGCAGACTGCGACCAACAAGAAATTCCGCTGAGAAGTAGTAAGTCATCCTTTGAGTCGCGTAGTGTTCACGAGTCGCTTCCCAATCAGGACCGATATTTCCCATTATCACTCGTGATAGCGCTGTCCAATATTCATGCTCACTGGCGTTTTGAACGCTTTTACCAAACTCTGCAAAAAGCAGCGTCTGTATTCCTTTTTTAATTTCTTTAATTTTCATATGAGTGTATTTTGGGCAACGTTTTGCCCACCCCTCCCTATTTATGCCTTTACTGATGCCGTCGCCTATTATAGCAGAAGACGACATTTTCTCGAATGTTATCTTTCATTAAATCCTCTAAGATGAAAAACGCATTTATCGTACGCTTTTACAGATCAAAAATCTTGTAGACACTGAAACTCCTTAATTTTCGGTTATCCCATTTAGATTCAAGATACGAAATTACTTTTGTGCTTTATTACAGACAAATTCGTCTCTTAATCGTGCTCCTCTCTCGCACATTTTGACTGATAAAGAGGGTTAATAAGGGTTTACATATATATTCTTTGGTCAGTGAATTCAAGATAATGATGATATGCAATCACAGATGTTGACTCTAACGTATGTTCTTCGGAGAACCACAGAAATGGGTATGTTCTTATTTGCTCTTGTTCTGTCATGGCAGGATATCCGATCACGTCAAGTGACGGGGAAAGCGCTTTTTACATTCACACTCTTCAGTCTGTTTAACGCTCTCCTGACGCCTGTAAAGTATTGGCTACAGTTTGCTGCTGGTGCCGCCGCAGCAGGTCTTTCTATGCTGGTTGCTGCACGCTTATCATTCTGCATGTCAGATCGTGAAATGATCGGGAATGGTGACGTATGGTTTGCATTTGCTACTGCTCTGACCTCGGGTGGTATATCGAACGCATTTGAGATGCTTGCATCAGCATTTCTTCTCGCTCTTCTGCCGGCCATTTTTGTAGTCATCCGTTTCATTTATCAAAGTTTTAATAAAAAGGATAAAATAGGAGAAAATCCAGACCCATGTCAAGAATCACTTCGCGACATTATAAGATATGAAATTCCCTTTATTCCTTTTCTCGCAATCTCATTGTTAATTATTCGTACGAAAACGGGACACTCATTTTAGGGAGACTTTTTAGGGAGACTTTGTATCATCCAAAAACAAATTTTAAGTTGAAAATAAGAATGCACCTGCGAACAAGGCCGTCACAAGAATCAGGGTTAGTATGATTGTCATAAAACGACGAGCGCCGCTGCGTTCAGAGGCAAGCACAGTACGTCCCCTGAGGGCTTCATGCTGTTTTAAACGGGCATCAAGTCCTTGGATAAAAGCAATCGGCGCAATGAGTAAAAGCGAAAGAAAAAGTAGACAGGTTATAAGGAAAACACGATATTGCGCGTCATCCATGGTAATACTCGAAAAGATCGTTGTTCCAACGATACCATACACCCGTCCGGACATGAGCAATGAAAAATTGTAGCCTGCGCTTGTTAACGAAGAGGCAACAAGCGAATCACAACTTAGTCTAACCCACGATGATATTAATGAGCCAAACGCAATTAAAACAAAACCTGATGTGTCAAATAGAGCTAACGGCAGCAAAATAGCGATTTGAAAAGATGACAGACGAGGACCCGCTCCCTCCAGAAGTCCGGGTTGGACTAATCCACGAAGAAAAAATTCCAGCGCTGTCGCCGGCACTAAAACTGTTGCTAAAAAAACCAGAAATGAAATAACGAATGAGCGGTCAAGCAACGTTTGTCCAATATAAAGATAGGATGGAATCGCTACATATTGAGCAGCTGTCGCCACCCATGACACCAGCAATTCACGTATGCACCATACCGCCATCGCTGATAAAATGCCTAATATCGGAGCGAACAGAAAAGACCAGCGGTTACGTGCACTTCCCAGGATCAACTGAGTCGGAGGCTTCACAACAAGAAGTATGACCGACGCCGTAACAAGCGGAATAAATCCCATGACAATCAAAGTGTTTACAATGCCGACAAAGGAGGTGCCAGCTACGCCTCCGGAAGAAATCAAGCCTTTCTTTTTTAAAATAAAAAATATGAATGAGAGAATACAAAAAACGCTTAATCCGATCAACGCAAACGGATAAAGTCGCCGCCGTTCATTTTGCAGACGAATATTTCGTCGCCGCTCGATATCTATCACACGTAAATTAGCTCGCGGTTTTTCAGACATTGGTTTCACAACACCACACTATGGCGCAGCGCTGTATTGCGCAACTTTGGCATCATGCTCAGCTGCCGTCTTCGAAAAGTCATTCGTACCGTCACCACGTGCACAGAAAAAGAAATACTGACCTGCACCTGACCAGGTGCGGTCGGTGGCTGGCCAGAGGACACCCTCAATGGCAACTAGGCCGGGTGAATTAATTGGGCCGGGCGGAAGACCTGCATGACTATACGTGTTATAAAGGCTGTCGCTGTAACGATCGATATCGTCGTGAAAAATCCACAACCGCGCACTTTTTCCTTCTTCTTTTCGAAGATAATTGATCGTCGCGCAGGATTGAAGCGGCATTCCTTGTTCAAGACGATTCATGAAGACGCGAGCTATCTTAGGCATCTCGACAATTGGGCCCTCTTGCTGTACGACGGACGCCAATGTCAAGACTTCATCTATTGTCATTCCGATCTTTGCCGCTCGATCCAGATAATCGCCCTGTCGGAGTCGATATTCGGTATTGCTAAGAAATGTACGAATGATCTGTTGTTCTGTCGCGTTGATATCAAACCGGTAAGTGTCCGGCCAAAGATACCCCTGAAGAAGCCACTCGCGACCGGGCTTTGCTTCAATCTGCCGGATAAACGAAAAATCCATGAAAAGACTTGGCTGATCCATCATCATGTCGAGTAATTCAGGATTAAAGCGCATACCGGCATCGAGTAATTTCATTTTAATATCGAGGTATGTCATACCCTCATAGATCGTAACTGTCACAGGTTCAGGTTGATTCGTAAGCAAAACCATAATTTCATCGTACGAAAGGCCGGGAACGAGGTAATGGGTGCCGTACTTGTATTCACCATCGAAACCGTTAAATTTTGAAATCAGCTTAAATGCCAAGAGATTGGATATCAGACCTTTGTCAATCAGAATCTCACCGATGATCTCTGAATCAGCCTGCTGAGGTATATAAACCTCAACTGCATTCGGCGTATCCTTCGTGATTGGAGAAAAGCCGTGCTCGTCAAATCGGCTTCGAAGATTCGCAAATCGTTCATCCTGTTTGCGGACATAGCGATACCCTGTGATAAAGCCAGCGACCACAAAACTTGAGATTAGCAGAATCACTATAAGAACAACGATCGATTTTGTGACGTTGCGAGTCATAATTTTAGAGCGTACCGTCCTTTCTTCCTGACGATACGATTATAGCATGAGGGGGTTAATATGGGGTCACTTTCGACGCCTTCTCATCGCGTGCAGCCTTCCCTTTAAACTGAATTCGAATAGGTGTACCGTCGAAATCGAACGCTTCGCGCAGGCTGTTCTCCAGATAACGTTCGTACGAAAAATGGACTAGTTTGCGGTCATTGACAAAAAAGACGAACGTAGGCGGACACGTTGAGACTTGCGTTGCGTAGTATATCTTGAGATGTCGCCCCTTCTTCTGAGGCGTCGGATGTTGAATGACCGCCTCGGCAACGACTTCATTGAGCAGCGACGTCATTATGCGACGACGAGCAGCCTCGTATGAGCTGAGTAACTGAGGCCAGATACGAGGCAGGTTAAGTCCTGTCTTCGCTGAAATAAAGAGAACAGGCGCATACAACATGAACGGAAATCGCGCTCGGAGTCTCTTCTCCATTTCAAACTGAGAGATCTCACTATGATTGACGGCATCCCATTTGTTAAAGAGAAAGATGACAGGAATGCCGTCATTGTGAGCGATGCCCGCAATTTTGGTGTCTTGCGCAGTCGGTCCGTCGATAGCATCCAATACAAGGAGACAAATATCAGCATTTTTAACAGAACGCGACGCCGTCAGCACGCTGACGAATTCAATTTTACCTGAAACCTTTGATTGGCGGCGAATACCGGCTGTATCATAAATATAGAAGCGACCGTATTCATTCTCAACTAATGTTCGAATGGCATCCCTCGTCGTTCCGGGAATATCCGAAACTATGCTCCGAGCCTCTCCGATCAAAGCGTTGCAAAGCGTCGATTTGCCAACGTTGGGACGTCCTGCTACGGCGATTGTAATGGGCTGATCTAATGAATCATCTTGGACGATCGTTTTCATCGGTTCTGTCACCGCATCGAGAAATTCTGGAAGTCCAAGCTTATGTGTCGACGAAATCGCAAATACAAGCTCAAAGCCGAGTTCGTAAAAAGAATAGAATGCATCGGGAGCATCACCTGGTTGATCAACCTTATTGACAGCGACAATGACCGGTTTCCCGCTTTTACGAAGTTTATCCGCGATCTTATATTCAAGATCGGAAAGACCTGCCTTTAAATCACAGACAAGACAAAGAACATCAGCAGCATCGATTGCCACCTCTGCCTGGTGCTGTACAAGACGTTGAATATCGTTATCAGCGAAATCGATGCCGCCTGTATCAATAACTTGAAAATCGAGACCGCCCCAGTCGGCTTCACCGATAATGCGATCTCGTGTAACACCGGGTTCCGGGCCGACAATCGCAGTTCGTCGACCGGTAAGAGCGTTAAAGAGAGTTGATTTTCCTGTATTAGGTCGGCCGACAAGGGCCAGCACAGGCATGTTCATATCGATCTCACTTTCTAAAACAAAAAGCAACGTGCCCTATGGCGCGCTGCCTCCTGTGCTTTCGAATCCTATCAACGTTTCCGTAATCTTAGAAGCGCCTACCGGCAAACTGTAAATTGTGCCGGCTGAGTCACCTCAAAATAAGCGTTAGTCTTCTTCCTTAACGACTACTTCGCGTCCGTCGTAGTAGCCGCAATCTTTACAAACTTGGTGCGGCACTCTAAGTGAATGACATTGAGGACAGCGCGCAAGATTTATCGGCTTGTGCCTGAGTGTAGCTCGATGCGTTCGTGATCTTCTTTTAGACCATTTTCTTTTTGGTACAGCCATGTTGTACACCCCCTTTCGGAGTTATGTTATCTATTGATTGGCGACATATCGACGCCATGATGTGTAAAAACACGCCTAGCTATTATCCTTAAAATAATGACAACTGTCAAATTTTATGGGTTCATCTGCGTTCGTCGATGTCAATATCCTTCGACATAATGTGAACCTGCACATTCGCGCTATATGTATGACGATCGTTCAAAGACAATACGTATCCAAGACTCAAATCACCGCCTGCTTCATTGAGCGAGCCATCAACTTCATGTGTAAAAATTGAGAACTTCATACGGCCGAACGGTGTTTCGCGTTGCTCGATCAATTGCTCCCCTTTGATGAAATCAAGCACTTGTTGAACCTGTCCTTCCCTGCTGACGCGTACACGTCCGTCAGGATAGAGACTCAAACTCGTTAATGTATCGTTTAGCCCCGTAGCATCGCTTTCCTTGTAAGAAACGCGCCAAACGTCCTCACTTTCCTCATAAGAAAGCTTACCTTGTGTGGTGAGCTGAAGCGAATCAAGCTCTCTCCTGCCCTCCCACTGGCGGTGTGTTAGATAAATCACAGCATCTCGATCGAGATTATGGGGCATCAACGCTATTATCCTCCATAGGCGGTTCTTCATAATACGAACATATAATTGGTAAAAGATTTCTTTCAAGCGACTCCAAGTCAACATGATGAACGATATCTACATCTCTGTCAAGAAATCGTGAGGCATGCTCTCGAAATGTATCAGGTGCATCGCTTGACAGAAACATCAGTCTTCCCTCGTCTCTTCCCTCACGCATCATATTTTCGTTTCGGAGCGTCTTCTCCACCATACGCGCAATGTAGAGCGCGCTATCCGTGAGATGAACATTCGGTTCTAATGCTTTCCTAATTGATTCTGAAAGCACGGGATAATGTGTACACCCTAAGATAACAACATCAGGCTTAAAAGCGCGCACATCATTCAGATAGCGCTTCGCGACACGATCCGCAAGAGGACCGTTCCAAACCCCGTCATCAACTAGAGAAACAAAACGAGGACAGGACTGTTCTATGAAAATCGGTTCACGTAAATAATGTCGTATCGCATATTCCGTTACATGCTTGCGGTAAACACCGCTTTCAACAGTGAGTTTCGTACCCAAGAGGGCAATACGTGCAGCGCGTGGAGGATCGTCACCTTTCTTTACGCATTTCAACTCACAAGGAAGCACGTCAAAAACAGCCTGTGTACCCTGTGTGATAACCTCAAAGACCGGTACCTTGCCGGCACGCTGTCTCACAGCGTCCGCTGCAACACTGCTTGCCGTCGTACAGGCGATCACAATAAGTTTAACACCACAATTAAGAAGAAAATCGGTGATTTGCAACGCGTAATGTCGAACGGTGTCGATATCCTTTGATCCATAGGGAGCGCGCGCGCCATCGGCAACGTAAATAAAATGCTCTCTTGGAAGTACCGAGTTAAGAGCTTTCAGAATAGTAAGTCCGCCGATGCCGGAATCAAAAACACCGATCGGCGCATTATTCACTCCTGTCTGATCGCCTCGTGACACATCATGCCTCTTTCATAAAAGGAGAATCGATTCGAACAGCCTGACAACTTCTCCTCACACTCCTCGCGTGAAGAATCTGAATCATTATCGCATTCTCTGAACAGTAAAAAGTTCTCTTATATCTGCCTGGTGAGTTACATTGACATCAATAAGCTCTTCCCCAGATGACCATCTGAAGCGCCGGACGATTGCAAACGATGCAAGAATGAGACTTGTCAGCTGCGCCTTCGATCAGTCTCGAAGTCGCTTTTGTTATGTCTTTTACCTTAGCTTCACAGTCAGGATCTTTGCACCAAGGCGCACGAATAAAGCCGGGCTTCTCATCCATTGTTTGTACAAACTCATTCCAGTCTGAAACGTCATAAATCCGTGATGTAAGACGCTTATTGGCATTTTCAAACATACGTTTGTTTAGATCATTAAGCATTCCGGGAAGCTCTTCAATGATATTTTCAAGCTGTACAACCGTTTTTTCACGGTTATCGCGAGTAACAACGACGCACGAGCCTTGAGCGATATCGCGCGGACCGAGCTCAAGACGAATCGGGACACCTTTCATTTCATACTCAGCGAATTTCCATCCGGGCATGCGATCACTGTCATCCAGTTTCACACGAAAGCCTGCTTCCTTTACAGCTTCTTTAAGACGACAAGCTTCGTCCAAAACACCTTCTTTATGTTGCGCGATCGGAATAATGACAATCTGAATGGGCGCTACTGCAGGCGGTAAAACGAGGCCGTCATCATCGCCGTGCACCATAATAATACCGCCGATGGAGCGCGAAGACACTCCCCACGATGTCTGATGAACATACTGAAGTCGATTGTCACGATCTGCATATTGGATGTTGAACGCTTTTGCGAACCCATTTCCGAAATAATGAGATGTCCCTGCCTGCAAGGCCTTGCCGTCGTGCATCATGGCCTCTATTGTGTAGGTATTCACTGCGCCGGCAAATTTCTCCGATTCACTTTTTTCACCGGAAAGCACAGGAATAGCGAGCGCCGTCTGATAAAACTCTTCGTACAGATTCAAAATCATTAATGTCTCTTCCATTGCCTCTTCTTTTGTCGCATGAGCGGTGTGCCCCTCTTGCCAGAAGAACTCTCGCGTCCGAAGAAACGGGCGCGTCGTCTTCTCCCAGCGAACGACCGATACCCACTGATTATAAAGTTTGGGAAGATCGCGCCAGCTTTCGATCACTTCGGCGTAATGGTCGCAGAAAAGTGTCTCTGATGTCGGCCTCACGCACAAACGTTCCGTGAGCTCCTCATCGCCGCCATGCGTCACCCACGCGACCTCCGGAGCAAATCCTTCAACGTGGTCTTTCTCCTTTTGCAGGAGGCTTTCCGGAATGAAGAGCGGCATCATAACATTCTCGTGTCCCGTTTTCTTAAATCGCCGATCCAATTCACCCGTAATCAATTCCCAGATCGCATAACCGTACGGACGGAGTATGACGCATCCACGAACTGTGGAATACGAGCAAAGCTCAGCGCGCATGCAGATATCAGTGTACCAACGGGTAAAATCTTCGTCACGAGGCGTAATCGCCTCAACCATTTTCTGTTTTTTACTCACAAATCTTCCCTACTTTTCTCAGTTCGTTGTTGTCAATCGCCATTTTTATTAAAACAAATTCATCCGTTTAACCGGAAGAAAATAGTTTCGAAAGAAACCTGACTTTGGAAATCATACCATACGTGTTCCTATTAAGAAAAAAGATTATCGTAATCAACGAAACACCAATACGGCAGAAGTATTATCTAGCGCCGTCAAAGTACTTGTGTAAGGTGTACTGCCAACTCGATAAAATCCGCCGAAAATAACGCTTGACTGCGAGACAACCCTAAAGCGCAACAACGCTTCTTTTGCATCTTCAATAAGCTGTTGATCTCCCACTGCTCGCCCATAACACATCACCAACGCATAATCGGAAGGGGTCGCCTCTGTTGTAAGCGGTGCGTTATTGAGCATATTCCAACCTACAGGAAGACGCTTGTAATCACGAAGCGACGAACGGATCATCGAAAGGAACGCGTCATCAGTTATATTCACTTCAGCCAAATGAAGTGCCATGATGAGTTGTTCTCGAAGGAAGAGCGTTCGCTCTCCATCTCTCAATGCCATGTAGTATTGTGTCGTCGCACAAACTGCCGGTGCCATGAGCGGCAATTCTCCCTCCAGTCTTGCGTTTCTTGTTACATTGATCCAATGTGAAGCAATTGACGCCCATTTCGGTTCAAAGCGAGATAGCGCAAGAAGCGCCCATAGATCTATCTCTGAAAGAAGTGTTCCTTGGGTAACAATATCTTCATCCGGTAACGGCCAAGGTTCTTCCCATACATCTAAAGCGAGGGGAAGCTGTGCGCCTGCACGAAGCGACTGGTCGGTCTTCATCTCATCAAAAACCTGCCATAGAGCATCTGACGCTTTGACAATCGCGCGCTCAATCTCTCGTCCGCCCCATAAACGCCATGCCTCAAGAAGTGCTCGCGTATATGCCAGCGTTACAGCCCAACTGGCTTCTCCCCTTACGAGAACAGGAGACGATACTGTCGCAGCATCGAAAGGATCCGTTTCCTCTATGCGAAGCCATGTATCATGAAAAGATGAGTCACTGCGCCAATAGGCAATATCAAAATCCTTCATCCATTTTCGGAAAGCGCTTTTTCTGCGCATAGCAACAAGCGCTCGACCGTAAAAAATTTGATCCGAGGCGTTAAATAAAGTGCTCTTCTTCCCGGATTCCCCTCGTTTCTCGGGAGTTTCGTAAACTGATGCCAAAAGAGTAACCGTCGTTTTTGAAATGTTATTATTTGAGGCGTTGATTGTTACCTCTACATCAGTAAGAAGATGCGATTTAATGGCATTCATGATGCCTGGCGCGAGAATGTCGGAGTCATACGCACCGACATCATCCAAAGCGCCATAAAGCACCGGAAGCTCTACCTTATGTAATACGGCGCTACAAGAGAAAAGTATCAGTGCCGAGCACATAAATACCAACAGGGTCATTGAGACGAGGACAATGCGTATTGTATGTTTTACTTTTGACATTTTCTCATGCATCCTTTAGCTTAATTTTAGCATCACAACGACGTGTTATGATACGAACGGAGGGCATAACATAGAATGGACACTTGCGGTATCATTGCAGAGTACAATCCGCTACATCGAGGTCATCAGCAACAGCTGTCAAATATTCGCAACAAGATGGGACGAGAAACCGGCATTGTCGTCTGCATGACGGGGCCTTTTTGTCAGCAAGGTGTCCCTGCTTTGCTTGACAAAGGTATAAGAACAAAGTTGGCACTTCGTGCCGGAGCTGATCTTGTACTTGAACTTCCTCAAGCTTTTGCGACAGATTCTGCAGAACGATTCGCAGAGGGTGCTGTTGCCACGTTGCTTGCCACCGGTGTCGTCCGATCGCTCGCTTACGGAACGGAATACCCCGATAAAGCAGATACCATTCAAGCGCTTGGTAATTTTTTCGTTGAGGAATCAGTGGATTTTGTAAAAGCGCTCAAAGAGGAACTCGCGTCCGGTCAAGGTTATGCCGCTGCCCGAGCGACCGCATCTGCACGCTGGATCAAGAATGCCGAGATACTTCTTCAATCCCCGAACACAATCCTTGCCGTGGAATATGAAAAAGCATTAAGACGTTTGTCAGAAGGCGACATTCTTCCCACTATCGCACTTCCTTTAATTGATAAAGAAACGTGCTCGTCCCGAAAAATCCGCGCTATCATCGATCGACAGTTCGATACACGAAACGGTATTCTTCTCCCGGAAATATACTTTCCTCTTTTTAATGAGTTGCTACCTGTCTTGCCGCCCTTCTCCAGCTCCGCGATCATGCACGCCGCAATTGAGGGACGCGGTTTGGTAACAACGTCACTTTTGGCGCGTTATACGCTTCTCTCCCCTCTTTTGCGAGACCTCGACCGGCTACTGACGATCCGTGGCATGCACGGCGGATTGGCAGAACGCATCATCAATCTCCTCGCTAATAAAGATATTAAACAATCTAAATATTTACATTCCGCAGATTATACTCCGGCACAAATCATTGCGACACGATCGTTTCCAACATCACGTGTGCGCCGAGCACTGCTCTCAGTCGCGCTGAACATTCGGTCAGATGATGTTGCACTAACGGATGAGAAGCCACGTTATATTCGAGTCCTCGGTTTTTCTAAGAAGGGACGACGTCTGCTGTCATTCATGCGTCATACGTCAACACTCCCCGTAATCACAATCGCATCTCAATTTCATAATCTTGATTCAGACATTGCAAGAAGACAAGCACAACTCGATCTATATGCGCAATCTCTTTGGAATGCCCTTGCCGGACTTAACGCTGCCGATGAAATAGAGCGTATTCCGATAATCATATGATAGAGTGTATGAGCAACGAACGATAGGAGGACATCTCCATGACGATTAACGTCTACGACATGCTAAAAGAACGCGACTTTATCGCACAGGTCACACATGAAGATGAGGTACGCGAATATCTTTCTAAGAAGGGTTCCACCTTTTATATCGGGTTTGACCCGACGGCGGACAGTTTGCATGCGGGGCACCTTGTTCAGATCATGGTCATGCGGCACTTGCAGCAAGCCGGTCTTCGCCCTATCGCATTAATGGGCGAAGGAACGGGCCATATCGGTGATCCGAGTGATCGCACCGACATGCGCTCCATCATGTCATCCGACACCATTCGCCATAACGCCGATTGTTTCGTAGAACAGATGAGTCGTCTTCTTGATTTTTCTGAAGATGGCGTGATCCTTGAGAATAATGCAAACTGGCTGCTCTCCCTCAATTATGTCGACTTTATCCGCAATGTCGGACCACATTTCACCGTCAATCGCATGCTTGCCGCAGACTGTTACCGTCAACGCATGGATCGTGGTTTATCTTTCTTGGAATTCAACTATATGGTTATGCAAGCTTATGATTTCCTTGTGCTTTTCAGAAAGAGAGGTTGCCGCCTACAAGTCGGCGGCGACGATCAATGGTCTAACATTATAGCCGGAGCGGAGCTGATCCGTAGAAAAGAAAGAGAAGCAGCGTGGGGACTCACGTTTCGCCTGCTTACGACAAGCAACGGTCAAAAAATGGGCAAAACGGCTTCAGGTGCGCTTTGGCTGGATGAGAAAAAATGTTCTGTTTACGACTTCTATCAATACTGGCGTAATGTCGATGACGCGGACGTAGGAACATGTATGCGCATGCTTACTCACCTCTCTTTGGAGGAGATTCGGTCATATGAACAACTAAAAGGTGCCGACATCAACGTCGCAAAAGAGCGCTTGGCTCTCGAGGTTACCAGCTTAGTACACGGACGCGCCAAAGCCGAACAAGCAGCAGAGGCGGCACGTATGGCCTTTTCCGGTTCGGGTAACAGTGCCGCCATTCCGATATGCATAGTATCAGAGGAGGATCGTGGCAATACATATATGGATGTGCTTACAAAACATGGCCTAACATCCTCAAAGAGTGATGCCCGACGACTGATTCAACAGGGCGGTTTTTATGTCGAAGAACGTCAAGTTCAAGATCTTTTTGAAACACTTTCAGACGATGTATTCGATAAAGGAGAACTCTTGATCCGCTTGGGCAAAAAGCGCCACATTAAGCTCATTTCAAAAGATTCGCAAGTGACAACATTAGATTAAATCAATTAAGCTCAGGCGCTTGGCATGGGCATGCTGCATTATTTTACGGATTTCACCGGCAGCCTTTACGGGATCCTCAGACCCGAAGATTGCCGATCCCGCAACAATCATGTCAGCGCCTGCGAGAACTAATTCTTCAACGTTAGACGCATTAACACCCCCGTCAATCTGAAGGCGAATATGATAACCGGATGAATCGATTAAGGCGCGTGCCTGTTCGATCTTAGCTTTCATCTGAGGAATAAACGACTGCCCGCCAAATCCGGGATTGACAGTCATAAGCAACAACATGTCAATATCGGGAAGCACCCAGCGAATGTGATCAAGGGATGTTGCAGGATTCAGAGCAACGCCGGCAAAACAGCCAAGCTCACGAATTTCAGCCAACATTCGTTGTAAATGAGTTTCCGTTTCCGCGTGAACGACCATCACCAGCGCTCCGGCATCGGCAAACGAACGCAGCATATCGCTTGAAGGGTTCTCAACCATCAGGTGGACATCTAATGGTAATGTCGTCTGAGGCGTGAGATGTTTCAATACGGGGGCCCCGAAGGTGAGGTTCGGAACGAATTGGCCGTCCATTATATCGCAGTGAATTATATCGGCAACATCTTCAATAATACGAACCGACGATACTAAATTCGCTAAATCACATGACAAAATCGAGGGACAAAGAAGCGGTGCCGAACGGTCAAGAAAAAGAGATCGATGCTTTCTATCTGTATCACGTTGAGTCACAGTTTTAATCAATCCTCCGCTGAATTGGCATCAGTCGTCTCCTCTATCGTCGTTGAGGCTGCCTCCTCTGTCGTCGTTGAGGTCATCTCTTCAGTCGTCGTTGTCGTCGTTGTCGTCTCAGTTGTTGTCGTCGGCGTGATATAGTTTTGATAATCCTCATACGAACCATAGACCAGCTCGGGCGGTTCAGACAACATAAAGGTTACGCCCGGCTCGGTTACCTGCTCAATAATGTAAATTTTATCCCAATTGTCGCGATTATTGACATCAAGTGATGCCGTTGAACCGGGCAACAGACGGAGATTGATTTGTTGCACACCAAGCGTTGATAACTGCTTTTGAGCCTCTCGCAACGTCTTTCCGCAAAGGAGCGGCATGATAGCGGACTGCGGCTGTGTCGTCGGGTTCAGTATATTATAGAGATCTTGTGACGTGCCAACGACAAAATGAACCAGCGTATTCGGAGGAACTTTATCATTCGGAGCCGGTCGCTGACTGATCACGTATTTATCATTTTCAGGTACCGGTCTTCCGGTATATGACTCTTCGCTTCCCAAGACTAACGAATGGCTGCTCAGAAGGTTGATCGCTCTATTGTAGGGCATTGAAGTGCAATCCGGAACGATCACCTCCGACGCGCCCGAGCTATATACCAACTCAATCAACGAACCCATGGCGACAGGTGTTCCGGGCTCCGGAATCATTCCCATGACTTCATTGATTGGCACCGTATCCGAAGGTTCGCGGGTAAGTTTTATCAGGAAACCAAGCGTACGCAGTTGCTGTTCGGCAAGGGCGACGGTCTCTCCGACGAGGTCGGGAACGATAATGGATTCGCGGCCAAGTGAAATATAAAGCGTCAAAGTCACGCCGCGAGGATCAATTTTTAATGTTCCGTCAGATTCCGGATCTTGTTTGAAAATGATGTCGGGCAGTACAGTCTCATTTTCTTCATATTCACGAACGATTACCATACCGGCGCTTTCCAAGATACTAAGTTCGTTTGTAATATCGTTGATGTTAGAACCGCTGAAATTGTTAAGAACAATCTGTCCTTCGCCCGACGGATCGCGGCCGTTCTGTGTGAAACGACGAACAAGCCAAACCGTAAGAAGAGCAAGTAACGCGATTGCAACCGCCACAACAGTAACGGCGATAGCGGTATCTCGATATCTGCTCGATCGGCGCTTATTGTAAGTGCGTTCAATATCACGCATACGACTGAAGTGAGATTCGCCGTTCTGCACACTAAGTGCGGATGTCGCGTCGCCGTCCCAAGACGCCACAGTTTTCGGAATGACGCCATAGATACCGTTCGGTTCGATCATAAAAGCGTCCAGTTCGTCAACAAATTCTTGTGCCGATTGATAACGGGCATCAGGATTTTTCTGGATCGAACGATGAATAATGCGATCAAGCGCCGGCGGAAGCGACGGAACGACGGTAGACGGCGGAGGCGCCATCTCTTGTAGATGTTTGATTGCAATAGCTACCGAAGACTCACCATCAAAAGGCAGTCTTGCCGTCAACATTTCATAGAAAACAATACCCAACGCATAGAGGTCGGAACGCGCCGTGACTTTGCCGCCGCGTGCCTGTTCCGGAGAAAAGTAATGCACCGAGCCCATGACAATACCGCCGGTTAACGTAATCGTATTGGCACTTGAGGCACGTGCGATGCCAAAGTCAGTCACTTTTGCCGACATATCCGGCGTAATAAGAATATTCTGCGGCTTGATGTCGCGATGAATCACTTCATGTTCGTGCGCATGTTCAAGTGCGAGTCCAATTTGAATGGCCAGCGGCGTTGCCAGATGGTAATCCAAGGCACCGTGCTTTTGAATCAGCTCTTTTAAGGTAATGCCCTCAACATATTCTTGTGCTATATAACGGATGCCGTCACGTGAACCGTAATCAAGTACACGGACGATGTTCGGATGGTTAAGGCTCGCGGCCGCCCGCGCCTCAGTTGCGAAGCGTCGCACAAATTCCGGATCATCGGCAAGATCGCCGTGCATAACTTTAAGCGCAACCTCGACGTTCGTAAAAAGATCGATTGCAAGATAAACAGTGGCCATGCCGCCCTGTCCAAGCATTCTGACAACGCGGTAACGATCCGCGACAATACCCCCGTTAGCAAACGGCTGAACCACCATTAAAAACCTCCTGTCAGGCAAACACAACCAAAGCGGTCACGTTGTCCGGCGCGCCTTCGCGCAAGACCTGCTCAATGAGCGATGAGACAACGTCTTGGGGTGTTCTACCGTTTTTGAGCGTTTTCTCAATCGCCTTAAAAGGAAGGAAACCGTGCAATCCGTCTGTAGCGAGCAACAGTCGATCCTCAGGTTTCAGATCTAAATGCAGGATTTCCGGCCTGACATATTCCGGATAACCGAGTGCTTGTGTCAAAATATGACGTTTTGGATGTGCTACACTCTCCTCTTCCGTCAGCTTGCCCATGGCGACCATTTCATTAACATACGTATGATCGCTTGTCATTTTCTCAAGGACGCCGTCACGCATACGATATAGCCGGCTATCTCCAATGTGAGCAACAAAGCAGCTTTGATCATAAAGCGCTGCCAAAGTCATCGTCGTTCCCATACCCTCATTCTCTTTCGTCTCAAGAGATTTCAGATAGACTTTGACATTGGTTTTCTGAATAGCATCCTCCAGTGATTTACGGATAGCTTCCGGATGATTGTCGACGGGTAGCTGTTCGCGTAGATAGGAAAGAATAAAATCAACCGCCGTAAGGCTCGCAATCTCGCCATGGCGATGTCCGCCAAGGCCATCTGCCACGACAAAAAGAAGTGGCCACGCGCCCTCGCGCACATCCACGGCAAAAGCGTCCTCGTTGTTTTTACGTACGAGTCCGGCGTCTGATAAACCTTTATAAGCGATGCGATCGCTTTCCATGGCATTCTTCTCCCGATAGCTTTCACGTGACAGTTCGCTTGAACGTGCTTTGCCTTCATCTTTTGATGAGGCGAACGGTGTTCGCTGCTTCTATACCATATTTTCAGGTAAAAAGACGAACGAAATCAAGCGAACTATTCACCCCGCTTAAAGGAAAATTGTATCATCTTGGCGTAAAGACCGCAACTTGAGGCAGCTGCGACTGTGTACAGAACTAACTCATGCGTGTAAACGACGAAGCCGAGCAATGAAAAAGCCGTCAGAATCCATACCCGGCGGCATTAGAAGCACCGACCCCGGTAAGCGCGTTGAGACCATGTTTTGGACAGGCAGAGGAAGCTCGGAAGTAAGATCATCGAGAATGAAACCCTCCCCCTCAGGAGAATTGAGAAACGTCATAATTTGCGTTTCATTTTCAGGAGGAGATAGAGTGCACGTTGAATACAAAAGCGTCCCTCCGCGTGCAGTCGCCTTAGCTCCGTTTTTCAGAATCTCTTGTTGCAGCGGTAAAAGTCGTTCGATCGTGTCGGAAGTCACCCGCGAACGAATTTCCGGACGTTTGGGAAGCAAGCCGAGACCGCTGCAAGGTACATCACATAGCACGCGATCATAGGAATAATCCCATGAGGAAGGAAGCTTGGAAGCATCTAGGCAATGACATGTCACATTGATGTGACCATGTTGCTTCATTACGGAACGGAGCTTGTCGGTACGATCCGGTGAAATATCACATGCGGTTATCATCGTCTCATCGTTGGTAATCTCAGCAATATATCTTGTTTTACCTCCAGGTGCCGCGCAACAATCGAGCACGCGGTCGTTGATTTGGACTCCAAGAAACTGTGCTGCCAGCATCGCTGATTGTGATTGCAAACTGAAAAGACCGTTCAAGTAACCTGAAAGCTGTGTCACATCGCGGCCGGCAGAAATCAGAGCATAGGCGTTGTCCGGCCAGAGCAGGCATTGCGGATACCAAGAGGCTGCCTCCTCCCCTGTCATCCACTTTTTAAAGTGATCCGGACGTCTCATGTCAGGACGTATCGAAAGCGATGTAGGAGAGGACTTTGACCACGTACCGAGGAGTTTGGCTTGCTCTTTGCCGTACCACGTCATTAATAGTCGATATAGTTCTTCCGGTAGCCCGGAAGCCAGTGCGTCAGCAGTATTTTCATCTTCCGGAAGAACAGGTTTTTCGCGCGCCAGACTGCGCATGACGCCGTTTACAAACCCCGTAGCGCGCTCTCCTGCGAGGATTCGAGTCAATCGGACACTTTCATCACATGCCGCCCTCGGGGGAACATGAAACGAAAAGAAAAGTTGCCAGACACCCAAACGCAAAATCGCTCGCACCCAAGCATCAAGCGATGAGACGGGACGTTTTGAGACAGACGAGATCGCATAATCAATATAAGGTTGTTCACACAATGTGCCCCACACCATCGCTGTTACAAATGCTCGATCACGCGCATCAAGCTCATGAGATACGAGATGTGTGGCGGCGCTTTCATTGGAAAACACACCCTCTTCCGTCACATCCCGAATTATCGCGACCGCGGCCAAACGCGCCGGGTCTTGGCGCTCTTGTATTGAGGAATGAGCTTTTGTCTGTCGCCTTCTTTGACTCATGTCGTCTAATTGTTCAGTCTGTATCGTTCACTGCATAAAAGCTGAAGCGATTAACGGCGTCGCGAGCGTGCCATTAACATGAGACGCAACAGGTTTACGAGCGCTGCCGACGTCGCCGCAACGTAGGTAAGTGCCGCAGCGGAAAGGACTTTTCTCGCATAGGGAAGCTCGTCTGCCGCAAGGATCCCCGTCTGACCAAGCACCTTAAGCGCGCGTCGACTCGCATTAAACTCAACCGGCAGTGTAACAATATAAAACAGTACAGCAGCGGCAAAGAGCATTATTCCGACATTAATCATCGTCATACCAGCGTTCCCGGGTATAAAAAAACCGATCAACGCGATGTAAGGTCCGAGCATCGATCCGATATTCGCCACAGGTACAAGGGAAGCGCGAACTTGATTGAGAGGATAACGATCACGCTGCTGGAGAGCATGACCCACTTCGTGTAAGGACACGCTAAGCGCAGAGACAGACGCTGAATCGTACGTCGATTCGGATAAGCGAAGGACACCCTCGCGCGGACTGAAATGGTCACTCAATGTTCCCGAAACACGTTCCACATGAATTGCAGATAGACCATTCTCATCTAAGACGCGACGCGCTGCCTGAGCCCCCGTGTACCCGGAACGCGCACGCACTTGATCGTATTTCGAGAAACGCGAACGGACCAAAAACTGTGCCATCAAGCTGAAAAACAAGACGCCTATGAGTAGATAATAGTACCAGTGCATATCATTTCTCCTACATTTTTATCGGCTTTGACCGACAAGCTATACGCGATAGGAAGCGGATACACTTCCTCGATAATTTATTCGTCAACGATCATGTAGACGCTGTCGATATCATTATCAAGGCCGTATACTGCTCTTCTGCAAAATCTTAGCACTTCTCCGACTTAGGCAAGTTAAAGCGACTGCCTTTGTCAATATTGTGCGCAACCTCATGAGCGTAAACCGGCGATCTTGAAGGCATTTGGATTTTTAGAAGCTCAATCCATCCGGTTCCGCATTTGACGAGTAAACGAGTTCTTGTAAAGATTACAATCGTTCCGGGATATAGCTCCACATCTGACGTTTCACTCTTTACAATATATAGTTTGCTATCTGACGATCCGTCATCCCTTTCCTGCTCATCAATGTCTCGAGCGACACGTGAGGCAAGGATTTTTACGCGCACACCATTCAAGTATGCGTACGCGCCTGGCCAGGGAAACATCGCGCGAATACGATTATGCACTTCATTTGCTGACAGGGCAAAATTAATGTGACCGTCTTCCTTAGATAAACGACGTGTCATGGTCGCATGTGATTCGTCCTGAGGCACCGCCTGAAGTCGTCCGGTAACCCAATCTTCCAACGTATCGGCAGCAAGTTCCCCTCCTTTGAGCGAAAGTGCTGCCATTAGAGAGTCAGCATTCATCTCGTCACAGATCGGTATTTCAGATGAAGCGATAAGAGGACCGGTATCGAGGCCAGAATCCATTAACATAATCGTCACACCTGTTTTTTGATCACCATTAAGAATCGCAGATTGAACAGGCGACGCGCCTCGATAGAGTGGAAGCAACGAGGGATGCACATTGAGAAAACCGTGCTTAGGGATCGACAGAATTTCTTCGGAAATCAACTGTCCGTAAGCTGCCGTCACCGCCACATCAGGCGATAATTCACGCATAACTCGTCGTAATTCGGGATCATTCCCTTTTATGGGTTGTAAAAACGGCACACCGTGCTCAGCAGCCCATTCTGCTACTGGCGGTGCGGCAAGTCTTCTTCCGCGTCCTTTAGGACGATCCGGCTGAGTCACAACCAAAGACGGATGATATCCACGTTGATCAAGACATTCGAGAATGGTTCTTCCAAATTCCGGCGTACCGAAAAAAGCATATCTGATCATGCGCTACGTATTCTCCTCAACTGGCATCTCGGAAGAAGCCTCAGGCAATATTCCTACCGACATTTCAGTATGAATCTCAGACGGTTCTTCACCCATTTCGATAGCATGATGATCTTCAAGCTGATCATCGTCTTGCGGGACATCCGTATATTTCGACAGTTCTTCAAGCGTCGTCAATGGCGTTTCAGATCGACGCCTGAAAAGAACGCCGTCAAGATGGTCACATTCGTGACAGGCGCAGCGTGCGCCAAGTCCTGTCAGACGGATCTCAAAAGGGATGCCATTCTCATCCTGTGCCGACACCAAAACATCCATAGGGCGTTTAACAATGCCATACAGACCGGGAATTGACAAACAGCCTTCCGTTCCCTCCTGCTCGCCTTCCCTATTAAGAATACTGGGATTTATAAACACTAAAGCGCCGTTCTCATCACCGACATCCATCACAAAAAGGCGCCGCAATACACCTACCTGTGGGGCAGCAAGGCCGACACCCTCGTCATCATACATCGTCTCAAACATGTCTTCGACCAATGTCTTGAGACGTTCGTCAAATCGATTGACGGGACGTGCTTTTCGGTTCAATGTAGGATCGCCCTCTTTTAGAATTATTCGCTTTGCCATAAACCCTCTTTTCAGGATTAGTTTAGCATATAAGGGACATTGGAGTGGTCACATAAAATACATGCAAACATAGTCTTTGACGCAGTTATTTATTACTCAGGTCGCGTGCATTTATCACTTATTAATGTTCATATCAATCATCTCAACTATGTGGAAGCGAGTGAAAGGAAGAGCGTCGACAGTCTAGAAGAACGAGAACTTGTTATAGCGACGACCACGAGTCAATATCGATTGTAAAGGAGACATTATCCGAGCGTTTCATACTATCTGCAGCATGAAAAACGAGACGTGACAACGTTTCAAGTGAAGGATCACTTACCATCACACGAAACCGATAACGGTGTCTAATTTTGGCGATTGGTGCCGGCGCGGGTTCCGATACTTCGGTTGAGACGAAAGATCCTCCGTAACGACGAATCAGCGCAAGAACGTGTTGATAAAAAACACGTGCCGCCTTTTCAGCCTCAAGGTCGTCAAAACTCTTAAACATAGCTTCAGCGGTGTGTCCGAAAGGCAGATAACCCATACGTTTCCGGAATACAATCTCTTCCCGATAAAACGTTTCATAATCTTGTTTTGCCGCTGTACGAACGACGAAATGATCGGGCTGCATCGTTTGGATCATTACTCGCCCTTTTTTGAGGCCGCGTCCGGATCGCCCTGCTGCCTGAGTCATCAACTGAAAGGCCTGCTCGGATGAACGAAACTCACCCGTTCCGAGCAATTGATCGGCGGACAAAACGGCTGAAAGCGTCACATTAGGGAAATCATGCCCTTTCGCAATCATTTGCGTTCCTACGAGGATATCGGCTTCGCGACGTTCAAACGTCTCCAGAATTTCCCTGTGTGAGAAACGGCCTCGCGTTGAATCTTGATCCATACGCAGCAAGCGTGCTTCAGGGAATAATGCGCTTAGCGCGTCCTCTACTTGTTGAGTCCCCGCTCCTGCAGCCATAAGTTCCTCATGACCGCATACAGGGCATTTTTCAGGAACCGGTGTCAACAAATCACAAAGATGGCATACCATGTGACGCGGAAGGCGATTCGAACGAAAAGGATTGCGATGGGTCGCTAAAGGGATGTCACAACGCGAGCATCGCATCTGCCAGCCACAAGCGGGACAAATGACAGTGCGCGAATAGCCTCGTCTATTAAGAAGCAAAATCGCTTGTTCCCTGCGATCAAGCATTTCTTGCAGTGCAATACGGAGCGGTTCGCTAAAAAGCGTCACATTTCCTTTTGCGTATTCTCGGCGCATATCAACGATTTCAACATTGGGGAGGCCTTGATGAGTGATGCGATGCGGCATTCTAAGCAACGTTGATTTTCCCGTTTCTGTACGCCAGAACGTTGCCACCTGTGGCGTCGCTGAACCCATGACAAGTACGGCTCCGTTGAGGATTGCACGCATCCTTGCGACATCACACGCGTAATATCGCAACATCGTTTCTGATTTATAGCTCGATTCCTGTTCTTCATCGACGACGATAAGACCGAGATTTCGAAGCGGTGCAAAGACGGCTGATCGCGCGCCTACTACAATAGGCACACTTCCAGTCAATATGCGCTGCCACGTCTCATAACGTACCGTCGGTGTAAGGCGACTGTGTAAAATTGCAGCGCGATGACCGAAACGAGTGACAAGACGTTGCATCATTTGTGGGGTCAATGCGATCTCAGGCACTAAAATCAACACTGTTTTTCCGCGAGATAGTACGTTCTCCGCAGCACGAAGATAGACTTCCGTCTTCCCGCTTCCTGTGACGCCGAAAAGAAGAAATTCTAAAAGCGTTCCCTTCTCTGCCTTTTCAGTCGCCCTCGCAATCGAATCGAGCGCGGCTTGCTGATCTTGTTTCGGCGTCGGAATCTCCGAGATAAACTTATCTTCTGACCACGCCTCCAGCTCACGTGGAGACGCCTTCTTAAAAAAGGTGAGCACTCCACGTTGACGAAGTGTGCGAAGTACACTCTGACTAGATCCTGTCGCTTGGCGAATTTCCGACAATGAAGCACTCTCATGCTCTAAAAGGAGTTCAATCACTCGGATTTGTTTCATGCTGCGAAGCCGACCGGCATCGAGCAGTTCGATCGCCTCCTCAGGATCTGCAAGTCGCGCTGCAAGCTCTTCGCGGTCACCTACGGCTAGAACGGCAGGAGGAATCATCGTGTTCAACGCTTCTCCGATCGTACAGTAACACCGTCGTTTGAGTTCAAAAGCCAAAATAATCTGTTCTTCCGTCACCTGCGGACGAGAAGACAGCACAGACGCAATCGGCTTGACGTCACTATCTTTAACATGTTTGGGAAGTGTGTTGGTAAGCTCAGTAAGGAAGGCGTGTATAGGCTTTTTTCGCTTACCGAAAGGGACGGCGACAATGGATCCCGGAAGTGCGGTATCTTGAAGCTCCGGCGGTATCCGATAGGTCCATGCACGGTCAAAGGAACGGTTGGCTCTAGAGAGATAAACGATTCCGTAACGATTCACTGTTCACCACGTACTAGATTTTGAATTTCCTTCATAAGTTCATCAACGGCTTTCTCACTGCTCACTTTTCGTATCGCTTTTCCTTTCTTGAAAAGGAGAAATTGATCACGTCCGCCAGCTAGTCCGACATCAGCTTCTCGCGCCTCACCGGGGCCGTTGACAGAACAGCCCATGATGGCGACAGTTATGGGTTTCTTAACATCAGCGATTCGTCGTTCAACTTCCTCTGCAATCGCGATTAAAGGGACTTCTGTTCTTCCGCAGGTCGGACAACTGATGAGGCGCGCGCCGCGTCGCCTTAAATCCAGCGCCTCTAAAATTGCATAACCGGCAGCGATCTCATCTACAGGATCGCCGGTTAAAGAAACACGGATAGTATCACCGATCCCTTCTGCGAGGAGGGCGCCGATGCCGACGGAAGAGCGAATTAGTCCTTGATTCTTTAAACCTGCTTCGGTCACTCCTACATGAAACGGATATGGAAGGACTCTAGCCAATATCCGATAAGTCTCAATAAGCAGGCGCGGAGATGAAGCCTTAGCTGAAACACAAATATCGTAGAAGTCGTAGTTTTCCAGCGCCTTGCAGGCCATTAAGGCCGAAGCGGCCAATGCTTCAGCGGTCACGCCGCCGTACAATTCACGAATATTGCGATCGAGTGATCCGGCATTCACTCCGACGCGCACGGGTATGCAATGTCTGCGCGCCATCTCAGCAACTTGTCGCAATCCGTCCTCATCATGGATATTGCCGGGATTGAGTCGAATCGCATCAGCTCCTGAGCGTATCGCGGAAATAGCAAGACGATAATCGTAATGAATGTCTGCGATCAGAGGAAGAGGTGACTGTTCATGAATGAGTTGAATTGCCTGCGCGGCTTCCGCATCAGGAACAGCGACGCGCACAAGCTCACAACCTGCCTCCTCAAGCATCAAAATTTGATTAAGCGTCGCCTGAACATCGCGTGTATCCGTCGTGCACATTGACTGAACAGACACCGGCGCATCTCCGCCCACACGAACGTTGCCCACTTGAAGGACGCGCGAATCTCTTCTTTTAAAAGGTGTATGCGTTATCACGTTATTTCACTCCACATGTACTCACAACGTCACCACCCGAAAAGTCGTGACAGATCAAGCCAAAGAACAAATAACCCTACTGCTATAAAAAAGGCTAAACCGATAATTGACGTCACATGCCTAAATTTCTCAGAAAGAGATTTTCTTCGAATACCTTCAACAGCCAGAATCAGAAGATGATGACCATCTAGGGGTGGAATCGGAATCATGTTTGTGAAACTGACGGCAACCGATAAAATACCGAACATCGTAAGTATATCAGTGATGACTTCGCCGACTGTTTTACCTCGTGCCACCGTATCTGCGACCACTGTCACGATTCCGACAGGTCCGGCAAAACTTTCCTTCACACCAAGTTTACCTGTAAAAAGCATGCCTAGAGACCTAAAAGTTGAACGGATAATGGCCATAGGATAATGAATCCCTTGCGATAAAGCATCGCCGACACGTTTTGAATACTTGAACGTTAATCCGAGCGGTTTACGAACTGAGATCATTAGCGGCGAAACCTCTAGACGAGTACGCTTCCCGTCTCGAATTACTTCCGCCGTTAACTTCACGCCTTCAGATCGCGCGATCAGCGCTTGTACACGCGTATGATCTTCAAAGGGTATACCTTCAAGCGCGATGATCCGGTCACCGGGCATAAAACCTTGCTCTTCGCGATAGGCAGCAGGATCAACCTCCACAATTGTGAAGTTGCCTCTATCTTCCTGATATAAGATACCGAGCATTGGACGCGGCGCATCAAATTCTTGCTCTATAACGGTCGTTTTCACTTCGCCATTTGCGTTCTTATAGGTAATTGTCCATGGAGAGCCGGGTTCATGAACCATTTGAGTAATCCCGATGTCAAGAGTTGTTTTGATATTTGCACCGTTAATGGACAAGATGCGAGCTCCCGATTGAATCTCAGATTGTTCAATAGCGCTTCCGGGAATCGGCTCATCTGCTACCGGAATCACTACTCCGGTAAAACTGAAAATAAAAGAAAAAACGATCAATGCCGAAATAAAATTAACAAAAGGCCCCATCGCGATGACGATAGCACGCTGCCAGCGAGGTTTATTCATGAATAGATCGGGCGCATTTAAATCAAGATCGGGATCGGACTCCTCCCCTTCAATCACAGAATCCTCGCCGGCAAAACTGACAGAAGCGCCGATTGGAATCGCTTTAATGTTGTATCGAACACCGTTCTTGACCCGTTCAAATAACACAGGTCCCATAAAAATCGAGAACTGCTCAATCTTAAAACCAAGTGCCCTTCCGGCAAGGAAATGACCGAGCTCATGCAATACCATAATAATGCCAAGAATGAGTACACCGGCTAAAATACCAAATATGGTTGTCATATCGCAGTTTTCTCCGTACGACGGATCACATCCGCTTGGATCTCTTCGTGAACCGCCATCATAGCATCAAATGAAGACTCTTTTGTGGACGACATATGACTAAAATCATTAAGTACACTTTCAATGAGCGAAAAAATAGCCGGGAAACTGATTTTCCCCTCAAGGAAAAGGCTTACAGCAGCTTCATTTGCCGCATTTAATACAAGCGGCATCAACCCTCCTTGGCGCACAGCATCACGTGCCATTTGAATAGAAGGAAAGACATCTTCATCAGGTGCGACAAAAGTGAGCGCTCCGGATGACGTTTCTAGAAGATTGAACGATTCAGCATCAGCTATTTCTGTTCTGTCCGGAAAAGTCAGAGCAAACCGGATCGGCATCTTCATATCCGGTTCACCGAGCTGAGCAAGGACGACGCCGTCACGAAATTCGGCGAGTGAATGAACGATGCTTTCAGGATGGACGATCACCTGAACACGTTCAGGCGGCAAATGAAAGAGACGACAGGCCTCAATGAGCTCAAATCCTTTATTCATCAATGTTGCAGAATCTACCGTTATTTTACTTCCCATCGACCACGTCGGATGTAGAAGTGCTTGTTCAGGGGATACATGAACAAGCTTTTCTTTAGAAAAACCTAGAAAAGGTCCACCGGAACACGTCAGTATGACACGGGAAAGATCATCGGGCAAAGCAGCCAGCGCGCATTGCCAAATCGCGGAGTGCTCACTGTCAATCGGAATAATCCATGCGCCGCCCTTCGATGCCCGACAGCGAACGAGCTCACCTGCTGCTACGAGGCTCTCTTTATTGGCAAGCGCAATCTTTTTACCACTGTCCGCAGCGGCAAGCACCGGCTCAAGCCCGGCAAAACCTGTAATGGCGCCGATGACGGTATCCACTTTAGTGAGTGAAGCAGCAAGCACCGCTCCCCTTCTTCCCATCCCGATAATCGGGAGATCAGAAGATGAAGGAACGAGAAGCAAAGGGCTTTGATCAGCTTTTTGATTATACAAAATGTCTGAAGTTTCGGCGATAAGCGCCACCTTATCCTCAGGCATCGCGCGATACTTTGATTCCGCATCGAGAAGAAGAAGCAACGACTGTCGCGCGTTCTCGTCCTGAACGCTAACATAGCGCGGACGCCAAGCTTTGATCTGTTCACTGAGGAGGCGTACATTGCGTCCGCACACCAGCGCAAAAACAACCAATCTCTCTTCTTCGGCCACATGTAGTGTCTGAACACCAATCGAACCCGTTGAGCCGAGCAAACAGAGAACATGTGATCGCGGTACAGGTGTGTTTAACGATCGCGGAACACGCGTTAAAGCCTCAATGGACTCGCATGACAAACTTGATCCGTGAGAAAATAAGGTGGATGACATGTCATTTACACCATCAGCCTGGCAAGCGTCGCAACTGCAAGCATCGTTGGCACAGCTGTTTTTAAGCTGTCAAAACGATCGCTGATACCGCCGTGTCCGGGAAGAAGTGTCCCGAAATCCTTAATATTGCACCAGCGCTTAACGGCAGAACTTGAAAGATCGCCAAATGTTGACACAGCGCTCATCAGAAAAGCTGTGACAACGGCGAAGGCAAGAGAGCCTACTGTCGAGAAACCGAGCGGTCTTCCAATGAGAAGAGGCACATATATCATGTAGAGAATGATCGTCGCCAAGACACCGCCGAGCGTTCCCTCCCAAGTTTTGTTCGGACTTAACATGGGAATCATCTTGTGTTTTCCAAAAGCCTTCCCTACAAAATACGACGCGGTGTCCGAGATGATCGTTGTGAGAACTGCCAGCACAAAGTAGCGCCAGCCGATCGGAAAACCATAAAGCAAAGCGATCGTCGATGCAAGCGGAAGCGAACACGAAAAAATAATCCATGTTACAGCGATCACTAACGGCAACTCTTCAGAACCGTGTTTCCAAAGTCGCGGCAAACCCAATAGTGGAAGACATACGATCAAGACTAAAGCATAGACACCGAGACTACGAAATGCGAATGTGGCATCGACCGTTTTCACAAGTTCCATCGGAAGTCCGCGCACAAAACTGTCCTTTAATATTCCTAATAATGCAGCAAGACCTGCCACGACCGTGAAAATCGCCGTTGGAACGATTTTGATCCCCGGCATGCGGAGATTGACAGCTTTCACATGTTCGATTGTCATCATAAAAGTGACGAACGCAAATAAAATCACCGGAAAAAACGTCACCCATATTCCGGGGATGATAAAAACGATAAGTACGGCACCCTCAATGGCACCTGTCCTCACGCGTGTCATAAGATCACTTTGATGTTTCTTTGTTATTTTGCGCATTCTCCTATTGCGCACCGAAAATGGATTGTTCGCCATGGGCGCTTACCTCGTTCTGTTTATCATGTACTGACCTTTGTCCTCATATGGAGGTCGATTAATGGAGATCTTAAGAGCTGCCGAAACGTCGTTTACGACTCATGAAATCTGCAATCGCAGAATCCAGCTCATCCTCACCGAAATCAGGCCAGAGCGTGTCATCAAAATAAAGTTCAGCATAGGCGGCTTGCCACAATAAAAAGTTGGAAAGACGCTTCTCACCGCCTGTACGTATAATTAGATCCGGATCAGGGATATCAGGAAGATAGAAATGCGACGCAAACTTCGTCTCATCAATCGACGCAATGTCGTCACCGTTTACAATCGCTTCTTTCATGGCGGAATGTACCGCCGTGACAATTTCACGCCGACCGCCATAATTGAACGCAATCACCAGCTGTAAACGATCTCGATCAGCAGACGTCGCTTCAGCTTCATCCATCGTCTGTATCAGAAGCGGCGGTAAACCATTACGATCTCCCATGAATCGAAGGCGTACGCCCTCTTGGCGCAACTCATCAGCATATTTGTTGAAATATAGAACAAGGAGGCGCATCAAACTGCGTACTTCACGTTCCGATCGCTTCCAATTCTCGGTCGAGAAGGCGTACAACGTCAAATAAGTGATGCCGCGTTGAATACAAAGACTTGCGAGCCGATGCACATTTTCCGCACCGGAGCGATGACCAAATTCAGCTCGTCTGCCTTGACGCTTTGCCCACCTGCGATTGCCGTCCATAATGACGGCCAAGTGACGTAATTTATCGCCCGCTGTCTTCAGACTGTCCGTGTCCACTGAACCGTCAGATCTCCATCAACTCCTGATTCTTCTTTTCAACCGTGCTATCAACATTAGCGATGTATTGATCCGTCAACTCCTGAACTTCATCACACAGTTTGAAAGATAAATCCTCGGGGATCAATTTGTCTTTGCCCATCGACTTGAACAGATCGTTCGCTTCACGACGGATGTGCCGGATGGAGACTTTTGTATTTTCGCCCTTCCTTGAGACATCACGCGTTAACTCGCGGCGACGCTCTTCTGTCAGGGCAGGAAACACAAGCCGAATACAACGACCGTCATTGATCGGATTGATGCCGATATCGGAGGCTTGCAGGGCACGCTCAATTTCTTTGAGCATAGAAGAATCCCAAGGTGTGATGACAAGCAGCTTAGCTTCCGGAATTTGCACATTCGCGATTTGCTTGATTGGCGTAGGTACGCCGTAATAGGACACCGTGATAGGATCCAGCACATGCGGATTTGCTCGTCCTGCCCGCACTGTGCGCAAATCGGTCTCCAGCGCTTCAATCGTTTTTTTCATCTGATCTTCGTAATCATCCATCAAAAGTTTGATTTCATCGATCACCATATGTTTTCCCCCTTGTTCGAAATAAGGACTGCTATATCATGTTAACAGATTACCACGCACTAAAAAAAGCGTCGTGCTGCAGATAACATGTCACATCTGTCTCGTCAACGTTTCGCAACCACTGTTGTTCCGATTTTTTCACCTCGTGCAGCACGAATGAGCAACTCCGGATCGCTGTTAGAAAACACGAGCAGTACTTGATTGAAATCGCGACAAAGCGCTGCCGCAGTCGCATCAATAACACCAAGTCGTTTCTCTAATATTTCATCATATGTAATGGTGTCATAACGTACTGCGTCCGGATAAAGATTAGGATCTCGATCATACACACCATCAACTTGTGTTGCTTTGAGAATGACATCGGCATGAATCATGGCTGCGCGGAGCGCCGCAGCAGAATCGGTCGAAAAGAACGGATTGCCTGTTCCCCCCGCAAAAATGACTACCTTTCCCTCGCTAAGGAAACGTCGCGCCTTAACAGCATCAACCGGTTCCGCGACAGTGGGCATCGGTACCGCTGTCATCAGTTCAACCTGTAATCCTTTGCGTGTAAAGGCATCACGGAGAGCAATAGCATTCATGACGGTAGCTAACATACCGATTTGATCCGCTTCAGCTCGATCCATACCTTCAGAAAGACGACCTCGCCAGAAATTACCGGCTCCGTTGACAATCCCAATCTCGTGTCCATTATCAACTAAACGACGCACCTGTTCTGCCGCGTGATCAAGCGCTTTTTCATCAATACCGGAACCGCTGTTGTCTGCAAGCGCTTCTCCGGACCATTTTAAAAGAAGTCGTTTGTATGCCATCATATCCACTTCCCTTCTTTCATTAGACTAGCGGGTGCGGTTTGAACCGACGGGATTCAAAACGCTCTGTACACACAGGTCGTATATAGAATCTTGCCCGACAATGTAAAGAGGGCGCTTCGGCGCCCTCTTGGTTGTACTGATCCGCTTTTATTTTTCGAGTTGAGCGGCGACCTCATCTGCAAAATTGCAATCTCTCTTCTCAAGGCCTTCACCCATTTCGTAGCGCACAAATCGGCGCACATGGATGTTTTCTCCTATACGACCGGCTAACTCCTTGATTACCGTCTCACAAGTTTTACTATCGTCTTTGATAAAAGACTGTTCGAGCAAGCATATGTCTTTTATATATTTCTCCATCCGTCCTTCGACGATCTTGTCGACGACGGCCGCCGGTTTTCCGGATTTTAGCGTCTGTGCGCGTACAAGTTCGCGTTCACGCTCGATGACTTCATCAGGAATTTCTTCACGACGCACGTAGAGTGGGCTCATCGCTGCTACTTGTAGCGCGAGGTCATGTACGAGCGTACGGAAATCTTGATTGTTTGCAGCGAAATCGGTTTCAATATTGACTTCGATCAATACGCCTATTCGACCTTCCCCGTGAATATATGAATCCACAATGCCCTCAGCCGTAATGCGACTGGATTTTTTCTCCGCTGTCGCAAGATCGTTCTTGCGCAGCCATTTAATGGCTTCATCAATGTCACCGTTTGAGGCTTGAAGTGCCCTTTTGCAATCCATCATACCGGAGCCGGTAAGGTCTCTGAGTTCTTTTACCATTTGTGCCGTAATTTTCATGCTTAACTCCTTAATTACTCGGTGATCTATCCTATTGATCTTATAATTCTTACATTAAGTCGTACTCGTCGTCTGCCGTTTCATCATCGAACTCATCATCCGGTTCTTTCTCATAGGACGGATCGTCGGCTTCTTCGCCTCTAAGCTTGACATCAAAACCTTCTTTTCCTTCAATCACTGCATTAGCCATGACGCCGGTTATAAGTTTGATCGCTCGAATCGCATCATCATTTGCGGGGATAACAAAATCAACTTCGTCCGGATCACAGTTGGTGTCAACGATCGCGACGATCGGAATGCCCAGTCGGCGCGCTTCTGCAATCGCGATGTGTTCTTTCTTCGTATCAACGACAAAAACACATGTAGGAAGTTGCTTCATGTCAGCGACACCGCCCAAATTGCGTTCAAGCTTGTCCAGTTCATTTTTCAGAGCCGCGACTTCTTTCTTTGGAAGATTGGTCCATGAACCGAGTTCTTCAGCTTCTCGGAGCTCATGCAAATGCTCAATGCGCTGCTTAATTGTACGGAAGTTCGTCAATGTGCCGCCAAGCCAGCGGTGATTAACGTAGAACATGCCGCAACGCTCCGCTTCTTCGCGAATGGCATCCTGCGCCTGCTTTTTTGTGCCGACAAAAAGCACTGTTCCGCCACGTGAAACAATCTCGTTGATGAAACGATACGCGATTTCAATCTTACGGATTGTTTTTTGCAGGTCAATGATGTAGATCCCGTTGCGCTCAGTAAATATATAGGGCGCCATTTTCGGGTTCCAACGACGGGTTTGGTGGCCGAAATGAACGCCACCTTCAAGTAATTGTTTCATGGAAACGACAGACATAATACCTCCTGTTTCGTCCTCCGGCGTACGCTTTACCACTAATACAACAGGGCAACAGGTGCAACACGCCGTGTGTTTTCCGTTGTCGATAATAACATAAATAACCGACATCGGCAAACACAAACTTCACACATCAGGGCTTAACGCGATTCTTTAGCTGTGATACACTTCTATGTGTGTAATCATTGTTGCAATTTGCACTCAAAAGGCATGACAATATACCGCTTACAACACTTTTGCGGCATGTCATGCCGACAACATTTGAAGTTTGGAGGACCTTGTATGTTATCCAATTCATTGCTTAAATTTGCCGCTTCAGAACACTGGCAGGTATATAAAAATGACGCCTGCGTTTTTGGCACTGTTAACGGCTATTGCATCACCGCATCCACAAACGAGGCAATAACCACATTTTATGTCCCTGTCGCGGGGATTGCTCCGGAGAATCTCATTGAGCTCACCGTATGGCTTGAGAAAACACGTTTCCCGCTTATACTGGTCAATTACGAAATGACGGACAATTTCATGGCCATTCGTGCAAAAGACACTGCCTTTTCCGGAACTGCGTCTCAAATGAAACGCTTTCTCAATATTCTTACCGACAAACTGAATAAGCTTGATATCGATTCGGAGGCTTGCGCTATTTGCGGACTTCCCTCAGACCAACGCGCACTATATGTCGGACTTTTCTGCCATATTCACGGTGACTGCATTCATAAAGTCGGCATTGACTTTACAAACCCAGAGCGTGATGTCCACAATCTCTCCATTTCTGAAGCGGAGCTACTGATCTTAAATGACGATGCAGACGCTCCTGCAACGGGGACAGACGTTATTCCTCCACTCCCCATCACGGACAAGAGTGACCCGTCGTCTTCAATTTCAGACGATCAGAATCAGAACGATGACTATTCTGATGTATCAGCAACATGTGAAGATGAGGACATGCCTGAGTCGATACCAAAAGAACGCCTTGTAAAGCTGGCAGAGCCTTTTATGCTTTATGAAGAGGTTTTCCTTGAAGACCTTGCCGCACTTATCGCAATTCCAAGTGTTCAAGGCGAGAATGAAGAAGGCGCGCCGTTCGGTCAAGAACCTAAACGCGCACTTGAAACTTTTCTTTCGATAGCCAAACGGATGGGTTTCCATACCGTCAATGTCGACAATGTCGCCGGCTACGTTGAAATCGGAGTCGGCGATGAGATGGTGGCTTGCGTTTGCCATCTTGACGTCGTACCTGCCGGCAGCGGCTGGAAGCATGATCCATGGGAACTTAATCGAGATGGCGACACGCTTTCCGGACGAGGCGTTATGGACAACAAAGGTCCCGCTCTGGCTTGCCTTTATGCGATGAAAGCGCTAAGAGAGGATGATTCTTTCTTTCCGAAGCGTCGTATTCGTCTGATTGTCGGAATAAATGAAGAATCGGGCAGCCAATGCCTTGCACATTACGGCAATGTTGAGGAGATTCCCGTTGGAGGCTTCACGGCTGATGCCTGCTTCCCCGCCATCTACGCTGAAAAAGGCATCGCTCGCCTAAAACTCACGATGAAGCGCAACACTGAAGACGCAATCAAGGAAGCCTCGGCCGGCCATGCGGTCAATATGGTGCCGGGGTCATGTGAAGTTCTTTTGAAAGATAACACCTCTATCTCATATCAAGGTCAAATGGCTCACGCCAGCAGACCTGAGGACGGTTTGAATGCAATCGCATTAGCTATGGACACGCTTGCTGAATCTTTTGAAGAAGACGGTCGTGAGGACACTTTTGTTGCATTTTTCAACGTTGTTATCGGACAGGAAACCGATGGTCAATCCATCGGACTTGCCTTTTGTGATGAAACCGGAGCAACAACAGTCAATGCGGGAATTCTATCTATTGATGAAAAAGAGGCTTCGGTGTCTCTCGATATTCGCTATCCAGCACATTTTGATTACGAGGAGGCCAAAGAGCGTGTTGCAAATATTGTTAAACCTTATGGCGTCGAGGCCGTTTGGGAAAGCCATACACCTCCACTTTATCTTCCCAAGGCATCACCGCTTATTCAGACCCTTACGGATACGTACACCGATCTAACGGGAACTTCCGGTGAAGCTCTTGCTACGGGCGGAGGCACCTACGCTCGCGCACTCTCCAATATATGCGCGTTCGGACCGGCCTTCCCCGGTCAACCTGATGTTTCGCACCAGGCGAATGAGCATGTAGAGATTACTGAGCTTCTCGCTGGAGCAAGTCTCTATCAAGAAGCCTTAAAGCGCCTTGCTAATCAAGAGTGACGCCGCATCTATGGGATGCAATATTTGCGCATCAAGGCGAACAGACGCCCTCGGAAAGCCTCTCGATCAATATCAAGCACGACACGATGCTCACGATAGGGCATTTTTTTGTCTGAATCAAGATCTGTAACCGTTTTTCCGGAGGTAACCAATCCACGCGTCTCTACACGTATACCTGCTTTTCTTGCTGTAAACATGGATTCATCTTCGGCAAAGAAAAGAGCGGCAGGATCATGAAGGCAGATGCCGGGAAGACCGAGCGACAGCTCATATCGAAGGGCGTTTTGCTGACTCTGATAGCTAAAGATCGCCTGCGGTGTACCGAGTTCGGCAAGCTCATCAAGTTCTGCTTCGGTAAGATACGCCTTCAGCGTGACATCGAGCCCGCACATGACGACGGGAATACCGCTATTGAATACGACATCGGCAGCCTCCGGATCGGTAATCACATTGAATTCGGCGGATGGCGTTCTGTTACCTCCAACCGCAGCACCGCCCATGATTACGATTTTAGAAAGGCGCTTTGGAAGATCTCTATATTTGATGAACGCTTTTGCGACGTTTGTCAAAGGGCCTACCGCGACAAGCACAAGATTCTCATATTGTATCGCGGCATTGTAAAGTCCGTCCCACGCAGGTTCCGATTCTGCTTTTCGAGGTGAAGGGTCAAGCTCAACTCCGCCCAATCCGTTCAGCCCATGCACATGAGGAGCCGTAACGAGCGGGCGCGCTAACGGTTTGTCAGCACCCTTATAAACAGGAACATCTGTCCTTCCTGCCAATGCGAGTACGTTGAGCGTATTCGGCAATGTATTCTCCAATCCGACATTACCGGCCACCGCCGCTACACCGATTAAATCAAAACTATTCATTTTGGCCGCACAAAGGAGTGCCATTGCGTCATCGACACCTGTATCACAATCGATAAAGAGCGGTATTCGCTTCGTATCGATGTCCGGTTTCATATATTTCTCAGTCATGCCGTTCACCTGAATTTCTCTTATGTTATTAATTATTTTGAAGTTCTAGAGGACAAGTGCCAAGACACATTCGTAGACTCTTAACGCTAGCCTCTAGCTTAATAGTATTTTGAATGATGCATATCGGTATAAATGTTCAACCAAAGTAATTGACAGCTTCAACCAGCAGATCAACAAATGCAACACGGTCAATATCTTTTAGACAATAAGCATTTGCCGGTTTGCCCGACACTCTGTTAATATCTCCAACTGTTGCTCCCCGACAGAATTCACCTGTTGTCTCCACTTGTACGTAGAGGTCTTTACCCGACAGGATATCCGGTCGAACAAGTGCCGTTACGGCAACAGCATCGTGAACAGGTGCGCCGGGGTATCCAAGGGCTTGATGAAAGTGATAGAAAAATTCAAGCCATCCGGCGACAACCAGCGCGACGTCATTGCCGACATGGCGAATTCTTTCAAAGTCCTCAGGGTAGACAAGCGCCTGTTCAGTGACATCAAGACCGGCCATCGTGATGGGAATATCTGAATCAAAGACTATCTTCGCCGCGTCCGGATCAACAAGGATGTTAAATTCTGCAGCGGGAGTCCAGTTACCGCGTGCGATGCCGCCGCCCATGAGCGATATGTGCCGGATTTTCGACTTAAGTTCAGGATAAAGTAATAGAAGTGAAGCGACGTTGGTCAACGGGCCGGTCGGCACAATGACGACCGGCTCATCGCTTTCTTTCAGACATCGCGCCATTAACTCAGCTGCTGAGTACGGCACAGGTGTTCTAACGGGCTCCGGTAAATCCGGTCCGTCGAGTCCTGTTTTTCCATGTACGGTGTCGGCAATAATAGGATCTCTAAAAAGCGGTTTTGGAAGACCCATCGCAAGAGGAACATCCATTCCTAAAAGAGCCATGATACGACCTGCGTTGTAAGTCGTCTTCTCAATTGTCTGGTTCCCGCAAACGGATGTCGCACATAGAATACGAAGTTCAGGACGCGATCGTGCCAAGACCCAAGCGATCGCATCATCGTGCCCAGGATCTCCGTCCAGAATGATGGGGATCGGATGCTCCGTCGATGCATGAAACGTCTGAATGTTGCTTCGATTTCCGATCACGTTAAACCTCTCTTTCATAGTCGAATTAAATACCCGTCAGGCGTCTTATACCGCGTTTCTTGAGCTTTCGAGTCCTATTCCACGCGTAGATAAAGAGCCCCAAAATAGTGACCGCATAAGGAATCATAGAGACGAGGAAACTCGAGACATTCGGCAACCCGGCGACCTTTGAACTCAAGCCGTGCGCCGTACCGAAAAGCAGTGATGTAAGCATTGCACCAACCGGTTCACCGCGACCCATCGCTTGTGCAGCTAACGCAATGAAACCTCGTCCGGCGACCATGCCCTGATTCCAACCCTGTGAGTAGTACATCGACATAAAGGCGCCGCCTAACCCTGCAAGAGCGCCCGACATAGCGATAGCTATATACTTGATGCGCTTTACACTGACACCGACGCTGGAAGCCGCCTGAGGGGTTTCACCGACAGCTCTAATATTGAGTCCGAGGGGCGTCCTGTAAAGAAGCAGCCATATGAGCCATACCAAAAGGAAGGCGACGTATGTCAGGATACAGTGACCTGATAAAATCTTACCAAGAAACGGTATATCTTTGATCAAGGGAATATTGATGGTAGGAATCAAAATATTCGGTGTCACCAGAATTGCCGTATTTCCACGCAATCCGGTGAACATGAAAAGTAGGAAAATGGCACCGCCTTCGCCAAGCATATTGACAGCAATACCGGTCAGGATGATGTCCGTTTTAAATTCAAGATAAAAGAATCCCATCATCAGAGCAAGTAAAGTACCCACGAGCACAGCGCCTATAACCCCTAAAAACCAGCTCTGTGTCCAATAAGCGATAAGGAATCCGAATAGTGCCGAAAGCATCATCGTACCTTCAAGACCGATGTTTGTCATTGCCGCCTTTTCAGCAACAACGGCAGCGAGTGCGGCAAAGAGAATCGGCGCTGTAATGCGCAATATGACAAAGAGAAAATCGATCTGAAAAACCCATTCTGCTAGCTGTTTAAGCATTTTCTGCACCTCCGTTTTCAATACCGGCGTTGCCCTGCTTTAGCAATTCCTCTCTTGCTGTCTTGACGACGAGCTTCTGACGATAGCCGGACAGGAATTGTTCCGCCGCGAAGAACAGGAAAATGGCCGCCTGAATGATATCGATCATCTCGCTTGCCACATGCGTCTTTGTTGACATGAGCATACACCCTTTGTTGAGATAAGCGAGAAAAAAGGCAGCTAAGGGTACTGCGGCCGGATTGTTCTTCGCTAAGATCGCGATCGTTACGCCGGTCCAACCGTATCCGGGAAGATTTAACCAAAGAAACTGATTATAGCGTCCTAGAATTTCAAAGCTTCCGCCCATGCCGGAGAGCATCCCGCCGATCATTTGTGAAACGACAATCATACCGGCGACATTCATGCCCGAATAGAGGGCAAAAGACTCATTGATACCAATCATACGAATGCTGTAGCCCCATCGCGTCCGGTACATGAAGAACCAGATGATCACGGAAAAGATAAGCGCTGCAATGAACCCCCAAGATAACTTGCTCGTCCCGGGAACGATTTGAACCACACGCGCTGTATCATGGAAACTGTGGGTCATCGTGGCGCCTCGTGAACGGTCAGCAAAATAAAAGTTTAGGAAATGCATCGACACGTAGAGCATGACGAAATTCAACATCAGGCTCGTAACCATTTCACTGGCGCCGAGCTTAACTTTGGCTAATGCCGGAATCAACATAATGACAGAGCAGACAAGGCCAGCGACCAGCGTCGCAACAAGAGGGTGTATGAATGGCGGCAAATTCCAGTAAACGCCAATTAGACCGCCAACAAAAGCGCCTACGTAAACGCATCCCTCTCCTGCCAAGTTGAATTGGTTGGCGGAAAACATGACGCAAACAGCAAGTCCCGTAAATATAGTTGGCGTCATACCGGCAAGCACCTCTAACATATTGCGCATGTTAAAAGCGATCGCGCCTTCCTTGACAGTCACAAGAGGTCCGATCAACAGATATCGCAACGATTCCCAAGGCGATTCCGATGTTAAGAAAATAAATATCGCAGCGACGAGCAACGCAAAGAAAATGGCAACCGCGCCGCGCAAAATATTAAATTGAGTCATTCTACGGTCAAGCATGGCAAGCCCTCTTCACTTCCTCATCGCTTTGCTTTTTAAGGCCAAGCATGTATTCACCCATCATTACATCATCCCACTGTCCGTCATCAAAATAGCCAACGATATTGCCGCCATAAAGGACAATTAAGCTGTCGGAAAGCTCCATGACTTCATTGAGGTCGGCAGAAACGAGCAAAACGGCAGCACCCTCTCGCGAAAGGTCAACCAGTTTGTTTCTTATTAGCTCGGTGGCGCCAACATCAATGCCGCGCGTCGGCTGATCGGCGATGATCAAGAGCGGGTCAGCAGAAAATTCACGTGCAACAACTACTTTTTGAATATTGCCGCCCGACAGCATGTTCACATGTTGGCGACCTGATTTACAAAGAACAGCATAGTCCTCAATCAGATGCTGGCTCGTTTCACGAATCGCTTTCATATTGAGTAGCGGCCCTTTGTTGAACGCGGGAGAGGCAATCCGGTCAGATACGATATTCTCGTTGATGCTGGCCGTCCCGGCGATCCCAAAAGTCATTCGGTCTTCAGGGACATAGGATACGCCCATATTGCGCAAATCACGTTGTGATTTATCGGAAATGTTCACACCATTAACATGTACGGAACCTTCTTCAGGAGAGATCAGTCCGAAAAGTATATCTACTAATTCACGCTGCCCGTTGCCCTCTACTCCGGCAATCCCCACAATCTCACCTTTTCTCACATCGAACGATATACCGTTCAGCATGCGCTTATTCCATTCATTGACAAATTGGAGGTTTTCAACGTGTAAAACGACTTCTCCGGGCTCTGCAGGCGTCTTCTCCAACTCCAGGACTACATCACGACCCACCATCAAACGTGATATCTCCTGCTCGGAAATAGAATCGGTGTCGTAAGTACCGGCAGCTTTACCGCGGCGCATGATCGTGACACGGTCTGTCAATTCCTTAATTTCATTGAGTTTGTGAGATATAAAAATGATGGTAAAACCTTGATTTTTTAACTCATGTAACTGCCTGAACAGCTCTTCAGTCTCCTGGGTCGTCAATACTGCCGTCGGCTCATCAAGAATCAAGACTTTAGCACCGCGTACAAGGGCTTTGAGAATCTCTACTTTCTGCTTCATGCCTACTGATATGTCCGCCACTCGAGCGTTAGGCTCCACGTCAAAATGAAAACGTTCAGCATATTCCTCAGTCAAACGAACCGCTTCCTTAAAATCAATGAACATGCCGGATTTCTTCGGCGCCATCCCGAGCACTACATTCTCAGCGACGGTAAGGCTCGGTACCAGCATAAAATGCTGATGAACCATTCCGATACCCTTTGCGATCGCCGCCATTGGCGACGCGAACGTAACCTCCTCGCCGTCCATCAAAATGATACCGCTAGTTGGCTTCTCAAATCCGAAAAGAATCTTCATCAGTGTCGATTTACCGGCGCCATTCTCCCCGACCAGCGCGTGAATTTCACCTTTATTTACGGAGAAATTAACGTCTTGGTTGGCGGGAATGCCATTGGGATAAATCTTCGAGATGCCCAACATCTGTACAACAGGCGTATCTGCCATTTTCGGTCTCCTCTTGGTCATTATCCGTCCCTCCGGAATCCTTTCAGTTGCCTTGGAAGGACGCCACGAATCGATATTCACACATCAGGTGATTAATCAACTTGAAGATCATAAACATATAACAGAGGGGATCCTTTGAGGGATCCCCTCCCGTTGCATACCTCCTAAAGGAGTCTTTGCCTTTGAAAATCAACTTAAGGCTTCATTTGCTCGCGGAGCGCGATTGCGCCATCGTTGTCGATAATCGCCGAAGGGACTTCAACGTCGCCGTTGCGAACCGCTTCCGCTGCGGCCAGTACCTTGTCCTGAACATCCTGCGGTGTGTACTTCTTGAAGTTCTTGTCACTTACAAAGCCGACTCCGTTTTCAAGCAAACCGAGGTTCACTTCCTCGCCCCAGTAGGTGCGTCCGGCATCCCACTCGTCGATAAGCCAGATCAGAGAGTCGCCGACATTCTTGAGACCCGAAGTCAGTGTGATGGCGGCTTGGTTTTCAGGAAGCGTCAGCTCTTGATCCGAGTCAACGCCGAAGAACCAAGCTTTGCCTGACTCAAGCGCCGCCTCAGCGCCGCCGTTGCCGGAAAGACCCGCGACGCCCCAGATGATGTCGCACTTGTTGTCGTTGATCATGCTGAGCGCCATTTCCTTGGCCGTGGCTGTGTCGGCATAGCTGTTGACATAGCGTGCATCGACACGAACATCTGGATCAGTATCTTTGACACCGGTTAGAAAGCCGTAAAGGAAGTCATTGATGACGGGGCTGTCCATGCCGCCGATAAACCCAACCGTCTTCTCAGGGTTGATTTTATCAATGCCTTCCGCAGTCGTCAGTGCTGCTGCATAAACGCCGAGGATGTATCCCATGTCATTCTGACGATAGCTGATGTTCACAACGTTGGCATTATCGCCCACATAGGTGGTGTCATCATAAATCGCAAACAACTGATCGGGATAAGCGGTCGCGGTCTCTTTGAGGTAGTCGGGCATCTGATACGTGCCGCAAACGACGAGATCGTATTCGCCGCTTTCGGAAACTTCATTTAGCGTCTCTTGCCATCTCGGATGATCTGATTCGGCTGCACCCATCTCCTCATATTTGAGTTCAATACGACCATCCGCAGCAAGCCTCTCAAGTCCCGCCTGAGCGGAGTCAAAAAAGGACTTATCGCCGAGGTTGCCGTTGATCAGGTGAATGACTTTGTACACCTTTTTCCCCGGATCTTCCGATTCTACAGGATCTTCGGAACCTTCCGGAGACGGTGCTTCAGTCTTCTTAGTCTCAGGCACTTCCGGATCCGGAGTTGACGGAGCACAGGCAACAATCGACAACACCATCAACAACGCAATCAGTAATGCAAATACTTTTTTCATGTTTTCTTCTCCTTAGTCTTTTGATGTGTCATTTTCGCTCGGAATACCAAGATTATTTTCTGAAAATGTTATCCGGAAAATGTCTTAATATCTGAACAAAATGACCAATCGCAGAGTCATTATACACAAATATCAAGACATTATCAACGAAAATGACGTCTGACGATCCTTAGTGATCGTTCAGAAAAGCTTATGGAAAAAGTCGACGAGCGACTTGAATTTTAGAGGCAATCTGCTGCGCCTCAGGAGAAATGAGATCAATTAAACGAAGTGTCGTCCGACTGGGAAGTGTAACAAGAAGTTGATGATCCTGTACGCATACGGCAAGTGCGTAATCATTGGCGCGATAAAAAAGAAGATCGCCTTCGTGAAGCGCCGATAGATCAAGTGAGCCATCCTTTTCGGGGAGCGAAAGAGGCTCGCCGGCGTTTAGGAGTCCCGCGATCGTCCGCGAAAGTTCCAATCCTACCAGGCGCGAGGCTACAAAAACGGCGCCTTCAGGCGACATCCCCTGCAAGGTAGATCCAGCAGGGATATAGGTTGCGCGAAAAAAACGCCGGACTGTCGAAGCAAAGACCGTCTGCGGATCTTCATCTGTTTTTAGAGAATCTGCTATAGGTCCGGTAATGACGCCGCTTCCGCTGATCCATCCTTCTCCGCCGCCCGGCATGATAATTCGAAATAGATCACCGCGCCGGTAATCGGAAAAGAAAACACTCCCCATCGGTGCTTCAACAAGGAGTGTTCCTTGATATGCGTGACTCATGATGCGCTTATAAGAATCAACCACAAGTACGCGCGCAATAGCGCCCGAAGGATTCACAGAGCGCGTTCCCGCTGCCAAATGGTCGCGTCTGACATAACCTTCAATACCATCCTCGAGACGAATTTTAAACCACGATTCACCCCGTGTTTCAAGAATAACGCACGGTTCGTTAAATAGCGCATCGCATACTCGAAGCGCCTTTAAATCAGGTGATTCAAGTAATGGGGCAAACGATGTCGCGATCACCGCGTCGGCAGAGTGATCCGGTAATACACCATTCGACGATGAAAACGACTCATCTGGCGGCTGGCTTTCAGGAACACGGCTAATCAAACCGGGTACCACAATAAAAAGCCCTGCCATCATCAGAAAAAAGACGATAATCGCCAGAACCCATGGCGGCCATTTCGTTTTTCCAGAGCCGAGATATACAGGCCGACGTGCCCTCTTGTTATCAGCTTTATTTAGTGAATCCGAGCCAAAGGAGGAACCCCGCGCGATGGAAATCCTCTCGTCACTCTGCCGCTTTTCGGATTGATGATTTTCGGTCATGATGTATCAGCTCTCAATTCATCTGCGAATACAGATGCATCGTCCGTTTCCAACACACAAAAGGCGCATGCCATCTCTTTTTCATGTGAAATACTTAAATGACAGGCAACGCCGCCAAGTGATTCAAAATGCTTCCTAGCGGCTCCATGCAGGTTAACGATCGGCTCGCCGTTACGACCACGTAATATTTCAATGTCATGAAAGGCAATGCCGGAACGCCCTATCCCGGTTCCGAGCGCTTTGGAAACAGCCTCCTTGGCGGCAAATCGACCGGCAAGACAACAAGCGTCTCCTCTACATAAAGACTTTTCACACGAAGTAAAAATACGGTCAACAAATCGTTCACCGTGGCGAGCAACCGCACAAATCATCCTATTGACCGCGACAAGATCGACTCCAATTCTCACGGCAGTCCCTCCTGCGATGTGAAAGGTCTGTCGACAGAATCGAGCTTTCCTGTTTTCTCAATAAGATTTTTTATTCGCAAACGTATGTCATCCGGTGGAAAGTTACAGGTAAGGTAGTTGCCTGCGATTCGACTTGCAATACGCTGATCATATTTTCTCGAAAGATCACGGACGGTTAAGTTGGAGGCGATGATCGTCGCCAGATGTTTGTTCTGGCGTGTATCCAACACTGTGAGCAACTGAGCGAACGATTCCTGCGTCAGCGGCTCAGTACCAAGGTCGTCAATTAGAAGCAAGTCCCACGACAACAGCGCATCATAAAGCATCGTTGCTTCTTCCAGTTGCTCAGGATCCGCTCTAAAGGACAATTGCTGGCGTTTGTATCGGGCCATCATATCAAAAAGGGTAGGCGACGAGACATACATGACAGTCTTTCCGTCCTCCATCAAGCGATTGCCGATGCATTGCATGAGAAATGTTTTACCGGTACCCGGCGCACCGGAAAAGAATAGATTCCGATCCTGAAGGCGCTCAAAATTGGAAACATAGGTCGTCGCCATGTTGACGTAACCCGACATAATCTCTCGTGGTGAGATTCCGGTATCCTTCTTCCCTGACAGAACATGCGCGTCAAATAGATTGAGATTAAAATTTGAAAAAAGCGCGTAGCGACTCATCGGATCCGGAAAATACTGCGGTATAAACGACTGAATCGCCACATTTCGACACGCGCACCAACGGTTTCCAACTCTACCCGTATCTTGACAGACAGCACACATGTAATCAGGTTCCAGATACAGAGGGTCAATACGGTGGCGCCGCAGGAAAGCGTCACGACGCGCTACAGCTTCATGAAACGCTTGCTCTGACTTCTGTTGCGCTTCCGTCTTATCCGGATCGGTGTTACGAAAAAAAGTTCTTTCTGGAGAATCATCCATTAGTGAAATACGTTCATCATCCGGAGTCGACGGAGAGGGCTGCTCTCGATCATGTTGTGGATTCGTAATATTTTCGTAAACGCGGCAATCAGCCTGTAAACGTTCAAGTCCAAGGAGGCGAATTTCACGATCGAACTCCTTAAGTTCCGGAAACGCATCATAAAGTGCGCGCACGCGGTCATCGCGGCGCTGATACGCTTCTTGACGACGTCGGTCATAAAGACGCTCAAGATCACGGTTTAATTTTCCGGAAAGACTTATCATAGCTTATCTAATCCTCGGCATCGGCGCAGCCTCGGGCAAACTGCCGTCATCATATGCCTCATCCTCATGTGAAGTCGAAAAATTGCCCCGGTTGCTGCCAAGCGCTGCTGCTTTCTCTCGAAGCGAGGTGCGCTCCGCCTCTCTTCTGCGCTCATACGTTTCAATATCTTCTACCGTTTTGACGCCATTCTCATACCAGTCCTTAAGAATGGCGCCCACGTAACGAACACTCGGACTTTGCGCACCGGTCGTCCTTGACAGAGCTTCTTCAATTACATCTTCATCGTAATCGTATTCATCTACCCAACGGTCAACGTCACGAAGATCGTACTCAGACATACGACGACGCAGTCTCTTCCCTACAAGCGCTTTGATGTCATTTTTACGCATAAATTGCGTGTAATAGACAGAAAGCTGCTCATAAGTCTTTACACCGGCAGCAGCCCAATCTTCAGCGATTCTGGATGCATATCCGGGGCCGGAAAGCTTCTTATTATTGGACGCCTCCTGAAACAGAGCGTAAATCACTTCCGGTTCAAATCCGTATGCCTCAAACCATCGGTCGATGTGATCATACCACGTAAACGTCATCATACCTTGAAAAAATGTTAGGTTAATCTGGTTCACCATTGTCTCGCGATCTTGGTGCATCGTCTCGCGTCGGCGTATTTCACGCGGAGATGATGACGTAATCGGACGGTAGCGTTTCTGCAATTCTTGCATCTTTAGATCGGAAATCGTGATGTCTTGGTCGGATACTGTTACCAAATAGCGCTTCTTCAACTCTATAAGCGCTTCGTCAACGTCATCCAGAGACATGCCTAGACGATCTGCCAAATCTTCTACGTTCGCCTTACGTGATCCGCTCTGCGAAACGGAATTCAAAAATAAGTAGCATTTCACGGCATTTCCGGATAGTTCGGGCATGACGTCCTGAATAAAAAGATTGGGAATCATTGCATCGCTGAAAAGAATGGCTCGGCTGTCCTTAATACGCACGGTCAAATTCTCCTTCCCGTACCTAACACGTCGCTCAAAGGCAATCACGGGTTGAAAAAAGAGCGAAGGAGATCGCGAACGATTCTCCTTCGCCTGTCGAGGCGCCGTTAACGCGCGTTATCTCATGATTCTTGATTAGCAAATCGCAAGTAATTCTGATAACGCTCTTCAGCCGCTTCGTGGGCAAGCTTGAATATTTCAGCGACTTTCTCCTCGTTGTATCTCTTGTAAAGAGAAGTATACCTTACTTCACCTTTCAGGAATGCGGCGTAATCCAATGTCGGCGCTTTAGAATCAAGGATGAAAGGATTCTTCCCATCTACGTCGAGCAGCGCAGGATTATATCGCCAAAGGTGCCAGTAACCTGAATCGACAGCCAATTTCTGACGATCCTGCGCAAGTGTCATTCCACCGCGAATACCGTGGTTGATGCACGGAGCGTAAGCGATGATCAATGACGGACCGTTCCAAGCTTCCGCTTCACGGAAGGCTCGAAGCGTCTGCATATGACTTGCGCCCATCGCAATTTGGGCAACATAGACATAACCGTACGTCATTGCCATCAAGCCGAGATCCTTCTTCTTCAGCGGTTTGCCGCCGGCGGCAAATTCCGCTACAGCACCAAGAGGTGTGGATTTCGACGCCTGACCGCCTGTGTTGGAATAGACTTCCGTATCGAGAACGAGCACGTTGACATCCTCACCGGAAGCCAAAACATGATCGAGGCCGCCGTAGCCTATGTCATAGGCCCAGCCGTCACCGCCAAAAATCCACGTGGAACGGAGCATGACGTAGTCCTTTAGTTCGATGATCTTTTCTTTCAAAGCATCCGCCTCACCCTGAAGTGATGCTTCTTCAAGTGCAGATATGAACGCATCCGCTACAAGACGGGCATTTTCCTTATCATCTTTCTTCTCAAGCCAAATTTCGACGGCCTGTTTAAGATTTTCGGGAATACCCATTTCCTTAAGCGCTAAAGCATGCTCCGTCAGACGTTCACGAAGCTGTTTTACGCCGAGGTGCATACCAAGACCGTATTCCGCATTGTCTTCAAAAAGCGAATTTGCCCATGAAGGTCCGTGACCGGCGCTATTCTTGCAATAAGGCATAGATGGCGCCGATCCGCCGAAGATCGAAGAACAACCTGTTGCGTTGGCAACCATCATGCGATCACCGAACAACTGTGTCACTAGGCGCACATACGGTGTTTCACCGCATCCTGCGCAAGCACCTGAGAATTCGAACAGCGGTCGTTCAAACTGACTGCCTTTCGGTGTACTCTTGTTCATCGGGTTAGGCTTTTCGCTAAGCGACATCGCGTACTCCCAATTAATCTTCTCTTGCATGCTGTCAACCAGAGGACGCATCTCAAGGGACTTCTGTTTTGAAGGACAAACGTGCGCACATGCGCCGCATCCCGTGCAGTCCAGTGCTGAAACTTGAATCCTGAATTGGTACTGTTCATACGCTTTCATGCCGGGCTTCGTAGTGAAACTTTCCGGCGCATTCTTCGTCTCTTCTTCATTGAGAAGGAAAGGACGAATCGCCGCATGAGGACACACGAAAGCACATTGATTGCACTGAATGCAATTTTCCGGAATCCAGTTCGGAATATTCACCGCGATGCCGCGTTTTTCGTATGCCGTTGTGCCCTGCGGCATCGTGCCGTCAACATGATCCATGAATGCCGATACGGGAAGCTTATTGCCTTCCTGACGGTTCATGACGTCTGCGATATCACGAACAAATGCCGGTGCGTCACGAGGTTCTGCAGGCTCGTCTTCCGCGTCTCTCCAGGCAGCCGGCACATCAACCTTCCAAACATCACGAATGCCGGCATCGACGGCGCTGTAATTCATGTTAATGACGTCTTCGCCTCTATGACCGTAAGATCTGACAATAGCGTCCTTCATGTGTTGCACAGCTTCATCAACAGGAATAACGCCACTGATTTTGAAGAATGCCGCCTGACAGACTGTATTAATCCTGCCTCCTAATCCCAAATCCTGAGCAATTTGAACGGCGTCAATAATGTAGAAGCGGATATCATTATTAGCGATATAGCGCTTTACGTGTCCGGGCAAGAAATCATCAAGCTCATCCTGCTTATGAGAAGTGTTGAGCAAGAATGAACCGCCCGGCTTAAGCGAACTCATCACGTCATACTGCTGAACATACGTCGGGTTATGCACAGCAACAAAATCGGCCTTTTCAACGAGATACGGCTCGCGGATCGGTTTATCACCGAAACGAAGGTCAGAGATCGTAACACCGCCCGATTTTTTAGAATCGTAAGAAAAATAGGCTTGCGCGTACATCGGCGTATTATCACCGATAATCTTGATGGAGTTCTTATTCGCGCCGACTGTGCCGTCGGAACCGAGACCCCAGAAACGCGCAGCGAATGTGCCTTTCGGTGATACATGGATCGGATCGCCTATTGCTAGGGAAAGATTTGTCACATCGTCTTCAATACCGATTGTAAAGCGCGGTTTCGGATGATCTTTCTTCAACTCATCAAATACTGCTTTAATCTGAGCCGGTGTCGTATCTTTCGAACCGAGACCGTAACGTCCGCCGATTATAGTTGCCGCTCGACCCGCCTCAGCAAAAGCTGAGATCACATCAAGCAGCAGAGGCTCGCCAATGGAACCGGATTCTTTCGTCCTGTCAAGCACCGCTATTTTTTTCACAGAGGCCGGAATAGCATCAAGGAAACGCTTTGTGCAGAACGGACGATAGAGATAAACATGTAAAGCACCGGTCTTGCGGCCGGACTTATTGAGATAATCAACCGTCTCACAGACAGTCTCAAAGACTGAACCCATTGAGATAACGATTTCTTCTGCTTCAGGGTCGCCATAGTAGCCGAACAGCTTGTAATCCCTGCCGGTCAGTTTACCAATCTCATCCATATACTGCTCAACGATGTCCGGCAGACGATCGTAATAAAGGTTAGAGGCTTCGCGTTGCTGGAAGAAAATATCCGGATTCTGCGCAGAACCGCGGAGCACAGGATCGTTCGGTGTTAAACCGCGCCTGCGAAAGGCTTCGAGTTCGTCCTGATCAATCAGTTTAGCAAGATCATCGTATTCCAAAGCCTCAATTTTCTGTATTTCGTGAGATGTACGAAAGCCGTCAAAAAAGTGCAGGAAAGGTACACGACTGCCTATGGCGGCAAGATGTGCAACAGCACCAAGATCCATGACGGCTTGAACCGAAGGTGACGCAAGAAGCGCAAAACCTGTTTGACGCACAGCCATCACGTCGCTATGGTCACCGAAAATCGATAGAGCATGCGTGGCTAGCGCGCGTGCCGTTACATGGAAAACGGCAGGCAACAATTCGCCCGAGAGTTTGTACATATTGGGAACCATCAGAAGAAGTCCCTGTGATGCTGTATACGTCGTCGTTAAGGCGCCGGTCGCAAGTGAGCCGTGAACTACGCCTGACGCACCGCCTTCTGACTGCATTTCGATAACGCGTACAGTCTGACCGAAAATATTCTTTCGACCTTCCTGTGACCACTTATCAACGTAATCAGCCATTGGTGATGACGGAGTGATCGGATAAATACCCGCCACTTCCGTAAATGCATACGATGCGTAGGCGGCGGCAGTATTCCCGTCCATCGTCACGAATTTTTTTTCTTTTGTCATGTTTACCTCCTGAATAACTGTTTCACATCGTTATAATATTCATAGTCATACACGTTTTTCAGTATAACATGTTCTTGCTTGCCGGCAGCGGTGAAAATATGTGCCGCGAAGCAAACACGTGAATATATTCATACTTCATCTTTCAACCACAAAGAGTGCCCCGTCATTTCTTCGGATTTCGGTAAGCCGAGTATATCGAGAAGCGTCGGTGCAAGATCAGCGAGACGTCCTTTCATCAGATGGCCGCTCGAAAGACCGGCCCCAATCAGCCACACGGGATTCGTCGTATGTGCTGTAAATGGTTGATTCGTCTTGGGATCCAGCATGGCCTCACAGTTGCCGTGATCAGACGTAATTAGCGCAACACCTCCGCGATCGACGATTGCTGGAACAACGCGTGAAAGACACTCATCAACCGCTTCGATCGCTTTTACCGCCGCTTCAAATACACCGGTGTGACCGACCATATCACCATTGGCGTAATTCAGAATAACGACATCGAAATGGTCATCTGAAAGCGCCTCTAACAAGTGATCTGTAACTTCATATGCGCTCATCTCCGGCTTTAAGTCATACGTCGGAACGGAAGGTGATGGCACTAGGATCCGTTCTTCTCCGTCGTAACTGATTTCGCGTCCGCCATTAAAGAAAAACGTAACGTGTGCGTACTTTTCAGTCTCCGCGATACGAAGTTGCCTCAATCCCGCTTCCGAAATAACCTCACCGAATGTTCCGGTGAGGTTTAACGGCGGCCAAGCGACAAAAAGGTCGGGAAAATGGTAGAAATCAGTACTGTATTCCGTAAATGTGACGTAATGAAGCCCCATGGGCTTATGTTCTATCGGAAACGCCTGAAATGTCGGTTCACAGAATGCTCTTGTAAGTTCACGTGCACGATCCGGTCTGAAATTAAAGAAGATAAATGCATCCCCCGATTTAACCGGCGCAACAGGTGACCCGTCCTGATTTGCCATGACTACGGGTACAATGAACTCATCGGTAACGCCGGCGTCATAGGACTGCCGAATAGCTTCTAACGGATCATGGGCATAAGAGCCTTCAAATCCTTCTGCCGTCAACGCGCGATAAGCTTTCTCAACACGATCCCAGCGGTTGTCGCGGTCCATTGCGTAATAACGTCCGGAAAGTGTCGCGATTTTTCCGATACCGATCCTATCCATTGCTTCGAGCAACTGTTTCATATATGTGTAACCGCCTGTCGGCGATGTGTCGCGTCCATCAAAGAATGCGTGAATCGCGACATCTTTGACACCCTCCTGCTTGGCCATCTTAAGCAGCGCTTCAAGATGTGTGGTATGACTGTGTACGCCGCCATCGGATAAAAGCCCGGCAAGATGCAACGTCTTATCCTCGTCTGACGCATAATTCATGGCGCCAAGAAGAACCTCGTTCTGATAAAAGGTGCCGTCGTCCACCTCGTTACTGATACGAAGTAGATCTTGGTAAACGACTCGACCCGCGCCAATATTCGTATGACCGACTTCAGAATTGCCCATCTGCCCATCCGGCAGACCGACGTCTCTTCCGGATGCACTAATTTGAGTCACCGGCCATTTCTCCATAAGATGATCTATGTAGGGTGTATTGGCGGCGAGAGCCGCATTGCCTTCGCACGGCGGAGCGATCCCCCATCCGTCGAGAATGATCAACGCAACAGGTCTTTTAATTAATTTCATCATAGTGTTGATGCTCTGATATCCTTTCGTAAATACGGCGCGCTTGAGGCGATGCCTTGGCGCGCCGGTTATTCCGACATCCGGTATTGGCGCCATCCGTTTAACTGTTAGCGATCGTAGCAAAATCGAGCGCTTTCAGTGACGCACCGCCAACAAGTCCGCCGTCGATATGCGGTTGAGCAAATAGTTCTGCAGCGTTGTCGGCGTTAACAGATCCGCCGTACAGGATTTTGACGCTCAGCGCCTCCTCCGAGCTATACAGGTCGGAAAGAACCTCATAAATAAGTTCGCACATTTCTTCAGCCTGTTCGGGCGTTGCGGTATTGCCGGTGCCGATCGCCCAAATGGGCTCATAGGCAACGATTACTTGGCAAAGCTGCGACGCTTTCACTCCATCAAACGCTCTCTTAATCTGTGAGGTCACGCGGTCTTTTGTCTTCCCTTCTTTGCGCTCATCTTCCGTCTCACCGCAACAGACAATTGGACGTACGCCCCACTGCAATGCAGCGAGGAGCTTTTCATTTACGAACGCATCAGTTTCATTGAAATATCCGCGACGCTCAGAGTGTCCGATGATGACATAGGGTACGTGCATCATCGCCAGTGTTCGCATAGAAATTTCGCCCGTGTACGCACCGGAATCTTTCGGATGTCCGTTCTGCGCGGCGACATGAACAACTGTGCCATCTGATGCCTTTAGTGCTGCATCCAAGGCCGTAAACGGAACTGCAGCAATGACGCGTGCCGGCGCGTCGTCTAAAAGCGGAATCAACTGATGGATAAGATCCACTGCATCCTGAGGCGATTCGCGGTTCATCTTCCAATTACCTGCTGCCACTTTCGTTCGCGGATTGCGATCGAGCAGACAGTCAATACCGGGAAGCACTTTGCCTTCAAGGAACTCCAACGAAGCACCGCCACCGGTAGACACATGGCTCATTTTTGACGCTAGTCCGAACTGCTCCACGGCAGCCGCAGAATCACCGCCCCCGATAATAGTCACCGCGTCGATGTCTGCCATGGTTTCTGCCAACGCGCGTGTCCCCTTTGCGAATGCGTCAAACTCAAATACACCAACAGGCCCGTTCCAGATGACGGTTCCGGATTGGCGAATAATGTCGCAGAAAATGCGTGCCGTTTCAGGCCCAATATCAAGCCCCATCATGTCATCCGGAATCATATTCGAAGGTACTATGATGTATTTTGCATCTTTATCGAAACGATCGGCGACTACAAGATCGACAGGAAGAACAAGCTTAACTCCTCGCTCATCTGCCTCTCGCATGAGCTCTTTAGCAAGTTCGATTTTGTCAGGTTCACATAGCGATGTGCCGACTGAGAAACCTTGCGCCGCAATAAACGTGTACGACATGCCGCCGCCTATGAGCAGATAATCCACTGTCTTCAGCAAGTTGCGAATGACACCGATCTTGTCATATACTTTTGCGCCGCCGAGAATCGCCGTCATCGGTCGTTTCGGCTTAGAAAGCGCATTGCCCATCATGTTCAGCTCTCGGCTGATCGTATAGCCTGCCACCGCAGGCAAAAAGGATGCAACTCCCGATGTCGATGAATGAGCACGATGTGATGTGCCAAAGGCATCATTTACATAAATATCTGCCATAGAGGCAAGCTTTTGAGAAAAAAGAGGATGATTCGCTGTTTCTTCCTTGTGGAAACGGACATTCTCCAGAACAAGAACTTCACCATTCTTCAATGCTGCTACCTTGCTTTGAGCGTCTTCGCCTATGACATCATTGGCAAGTTTTACGTCCTGACCTAACAAGGCAGCGAGACGATGAGCGACATGCTTTAGCGTGAATTCCATGTCAAAGCCTTTGGGTCGTCCAAGATGTGTCGCAATAATAACGCGAGCACCGCGTTCTACAAGCGACTTGATCGTCGGCAGCGAAGCGCGAATACGGCGATCATCGGTAATTTCATTCGTTTCCCTATCGAACGGTACATTAAATTCAGTGCGCAAAAGAATGCGCTTTCCCTGAACATCAATGTCATCGATTGTCTTCTTATCGTATTGGATCACGTCATAACCTCCTAAAATCCAGCTCTATTGGTTAATCATATTTAAAACATAGCTCTTAGGTGATCAGGACATTATGTTCTGCATCACCTTTCTGCACTTTACGGATGAAAGTCGTCATTCGGACAACTTATGTTCCTTCATTTCTATTATCTATCATAACGTATTCACATCATTTTATGTGTTGATTCGTTCCTATTTTATCGAATTATCATGGGTGATGTCTCATGAAAATAAGAGAACATATGAATCAAAAAAGCTTTAGAATTGGCGTTTTAAATAAACAGATTTTAAACAAATCTTGTCGAGCCAAAATACATGGGTGCATGCGTATCAACGCGCCCGTGATCATCCGATCCCGCTGTTCTAATCAAGTCAAGTTCCGTTGTAACGTCAAACAACAGGCGACGCTCTTCTTCGGTTGCTTCACCGTGAAAGCACTCGACACCATCAATCCCTGCATTCTTACATCGCATTATTCGTTCTAAAAGACGTGTTCGTGTAGAAGGATGTTCCGGACAGCGACACCACCCGTACTGCGCAGGGTGCGCTAAAACAGAGACACCTTGGGCTTTTGCAATGACATTAGTGACCTCGCGGATGGAGTGACGGGGCCTCGGTACATAAGCAGGCCTACCTTCCGAAAGCAACGCTCGAAACGCGTCGGATATCGACTCACAACCGCCGTAATCAACGAGCCAGAGCGCCATATGGACCCTTCCTACACTCGCGTTTCCTTTTCCGCCGTAAGCTGTAAGAGAATCCTCATCTATAGGATACCCCAGCGTACGCAACTTGCTGAGCATGCGACGATTACGGTCGTGTCGATCACGTCGACGCTCTTCAAGATATGCTTCAATCTCAGATACGAATAATCGTGAAAAATAACCTAAAATGTGTACCTCTGATCCCAAATCAACTGCCGAGCATTCGATACCGGGAAAAAACAATATGTCATCACCTGCTGCCTCCTTTGCCTCAACAACACCCGCCATTGTATCGTGGTCAGTTAACGCAAAAGCACGAAGTCTATTTCTCTTTGCAGAACGTGCAACTTCCTGGGGCGTCTTAGCGCCGTCCGAACACGATGAATGGAGATGAAGATCTACACCGCCTTCTATCGTCAGACGGTCAAGTAACAACGCAAGATCATAACGCGTTTGAGGAATTCTCAACATTAATACTCTCCTCGCACCTTTATTAGTGAAACTCGATTGCCGTCTTCCTTGAAAAATGCCACATATTAATTCGATCCGATTTTAATTCGGTGATTCTAACGGCAACTAATCACGTAACGCTTGACCTGTATACAGATGATCCTAAGTGTACTTTAAAGCAGTACGAGAAGACTCAATTTAACGATGTGTTTATAACATCTTTCGTAGTTTTTCATCGCTCTTCACATGGCTTTTTCTGACCATATCAGAAACGATGTAGCGCGGTCTCTTTTTTTCTTCATGAAACAAACTTGCCAGATATAGACCGATCAAACCAAGGCTGATCAATACAAGACTTCCAATAAGCAGTTGAAGTAGAATCACGGTTGTAAAACCCGATGCCGCGTTTCCGCTGAAATAACGAATAAGAGTCTGAACACCGAGCACGAAGAAGAAGACGAGAAAGAACATCCCGAGCCAAGTGATCAATACCAAAGGTCGCGATGAAAAACCGGTGACAGCATTGACGGAAAGGCGTATCAGATTCTTAAAACCCCATTTGCTATTTCCCTTCGTACGATCTTCGACGTCAAAATCAAACGTTTTACGAGAAAATCCGAGCCAGGCAGAAAGTGCCCGAAAAAAAGTTTCTTTTTCCGGACAAGCGTTCCATGCGTCAATCACTTTTCGGTCGAGCAATTTGAAGTCCGATGCATTCTTCAGTTCAATTCCGGACATCTTGTGAAACATGCGATAAAAACAGTGCGCTGCAGCGCGAGAAAAAATCGATTCTCGACCGCGAGACGATTTGACGCCTTCCACGACATCATATCCTTCACGCCAAAAACGGATCATAAGCGGAATGTGTTTCGGAGGATGCTGCAAATCTCCATCCATCACGACAGCAGCATCACCTTTGACATGTGCAAGTCCGGCACATATAGCAGCTTCTTTCCCAAAATTACGAGAGAATCGTAATGCTGAAAAGGCATCATGGTGAAGTCCGTAAGTGCGAAGCACTTCCCATGTTGAATCCGACGATCCGTCATCAATAGCAAGAATGTCACACTGCTCTCCCGTCGCATCGAGCACTGATCGCGTTGCATTGAGTGTCTCTAAAACCTGATCCTCTTCATTGTAAAAAGGGATAATCACGGTAACGCGCGCACAGCCTTCTGCCGGTCGATACGGCGAACACGGTTCAAGAACTGCATCCCTTATTTTCTGTTCATTATTCATAGGCTTCATATCGTTAACTATACCAAAAATGAGTCGGCACAAGTCAGCTATAATATTTTAAATCAAACACGTACGCTATGACATCAAAGATAAGGATGCACATCTCCTTTGTCGCAAATGAAAAAGAATGCCATTGTCACGTGGTGACATGGCATCCCAGTTCTAAACATAAGTATAAATTAGTCGTAAATACGTTTTACCAGGGAAGGCTGACGGTAATAGTTTCGTATGCCTTCAATTTTGGCAGCAGGCCGCGTTGCATGAACAAACTGCTCCCCTCCGATATAAATGGCAACATGATCATAAGTCCTGCCGCCATTGCTTGAATAGAACAACAAATCGCCCGGCAACAGCGAGGAATAGTCGTAAGCTCTGAATGCCACTCTCGTGCCATAGGTCTGAGCAATAGTATTGGCGCTCTGTCTCGATCGCCAGTTGAAACCGGCAACTTTATAGACGTAGTACACGAGACCGGAACAATCCATATAATTCTTCGTCACTGCATCGACAGTAGAGCGATACGGCACGCCGACACACGATCTTGCAATCTCAACGATGCGGGCGCGTACGGCATCATTGGCAGGATTGCCTCTAGCCGCGGATGAAGCGGGCGCCGGAGGAGAGGTTGGCTTCGTTGTCGTAGCCGGCTTCGTCGTTCCTGCACTTGACGCAGGAGTCGTGCTGGAAGGCGGCGAAGAAGGAACTGTCGCTGTATTGCGAATCAAATCGTTGCGGATATAACCGAACTCGCCGTTTGGCGCTTTTACCATCGTCCATTCGCTGCCAACCGCTTTTGTCAAAATAGATGCACCTTCATAAACAACGGCAACGATTAACGAATCCGTATTCGGCATTGTGCGAATATTCACGGAAGCGCAATTGATGTATACCGTCTTCTCTACACGAGTATATCCTGCCGGCGGAGGCGTAACGATGGTCAACATATCGCTGCGTATGAATCCGGTTTTACCGTTTGACAAGCGAACCTTTGACCACGTGCTGTTGGCCTCAATTTCATACACACTCTCATCGCGCTTCACGGAACCGATAATCGGTCCGTTAGCAGACGGTGAATTGCGCAACAAGACCTCATCCTCGTTGGCGTAGAGTGTACGGCCCATGCTCTCAAACGTATCCTCGGGAGGTGTCGATTTCAAAAGGTCTTTGTGAATATAGCCTTCAATGCCGCTGACAATACTAACCTGAACCCAATCGCCTTTTTCAGCGATCAGGCTGACACGATCGTTTTCACAAAGGTAAATGACCACTGCTGAGTTTTCAGTCGGCTGCTCGCGAAGATTAACGACTTTCGCCTTAACGTAGAGATCGACAGGCGCAGGCGGAGCGACAGGTTCCGGACGTACGGGAACATTGACGTCAAAAAGATCGTTGCGCATGTAGCCCGTGATACCCGTCTCTGTGCGAACTTTCGACCATTCAGCGCCTTTCTCAAGCACGAGAAGTTTCAAGCCGAAAGTAGCCAGACCTTCGACGTCATGATTTTGACCGGGTCCGACACGCACATAAACTACTTCTTTTTGAACATAGTGCGGCGTATTATCAACGGGAGGCTTTGAGGGCGCCGCTGTTTCAACCGGCTCTGTAGGAAGCACATTCAACAACGCTTCCGGATCCGATTCCGAAGGTTCGGGCTCGTCGGTGATTTCAATAACGAGGGCGTCATTTGGAGACATCGTGTTATCGACATCAAGCGGAAGCAGTTCATCCGGTTTGTTCGCTTTATCCTGTCGACTAAACGTTGGCGTATCACCTCGATTGATCAGCATGGCCTGGTGATTCTTTTGATCAAATTGTTCGAACGCTTGAATAGTCGCTTCCTTTTTGTTCGAAACGACCATTTGCGCGATAAATACAGAAAGCACAGCTACAAAGGCAATCACTGCAAGCGCGTAAAGAAGAAAATTCTTAGCAAGAATTTTCGTCAGCATGCGTCGCCACCGGCCAACCGGTACACGACTTGTGCGGAGTGTCACCGCACGTATACCTTTTTTCGGATTCCGTCGTCCGTGCATTCCGAAAGCTCCTTTGCACAACAATACGCGTGCAGATAGTTAGACAGATTATAGCATCAGCGGTTAGGAAGAGCAACTTATGTCCATTAAGCCATAAAGCCTGTGTAGTGCAGATTAGCAAAAAAGTAACATATTTGTAATATCTCTAAAAAAAGAGTTTACAAGTCTTGTGCCCGCAAGCGCATCGGCTGTTCCTCCTGCAGTTAGCCGTTCTTCCTCAAATTGTAATTCCAAAAGAGAAAGACATGCATCAATAGACGAATCGTCAGCTTTTATTAACGCCTCTATCCATGCAGTAATCCATTCATCATCCTGTAACCGCACATCGGGGACCCAATAGTTCAACAGGAAAGTACGCAAGGTATTGGAACGCAAACTGCCTCCTCTTTTCGTAACGGTCGTATCATCGATTACTCCAAGTAAAGCCAAAAAGACACGGCGCCCCATTGCATCATCATATTCTGTGCTGTTTGATCCTAAGGAACAATAGACTGATGTCATCACCGGCAATCCTGTATCCATAATCGACGGGAAGCCTTTGAGCGCTTCCTGGCGAACTCCGGATGCTTCCGAGGCAACCGGAAGTACAGCTCTAACCTGCTCAAAGAACGGAGAATTATTAACAACATGCTCCAGTGCTTCTGCGACCTTGATGATCAAGAACTGAAATCTATCTTTTAGGGTATCCGACTTCTCAAAAAGCGTCGCGTCCTCTCCCAACGCGCCGCGAAAGAACAACCCCATCGCAGCAAGCAGCACACCGGACATGTAAATCCAACCACGGTGAGTATTAACGCCTTCTGTCGAATCAAACATGCGCTGTTCGGCAAATATTCCTTCCAGACGAAGCTTTTGCGCATCGTTTTGAGATAACGCAGGCATCGTTTTAATGGCAGCGGGATGTTCATCAGATTTTACTCTGTTACTTGCTCGATTTCCCCTGCATTCGTATACTTCAAATGATTCCAACGAGACATATTCCTCGGAAAAAAAACCGATACGAAACGCAGCTTCATAGTAAGAATAAAATACCGATTGCGCACGACCAAAAGTAAAACGATCCATGTCATCATGTGAACCGGAGCTCTGCATCGTGACAAGACCGGGTTTTTTGGACACCATAAGTTCAAATGAAGATGCTTCCGAAGCATTTGCCGCCATACGTGCCGATGCCTCCCCGGCCACGGCCTGCATCATCCGCCTTTTAGTTTCGCGATCAAGCGCATTTGTATCATGCGCACGAGAACGCGCGCAGATTGAGGCTGGCTGATCGCAGAGCAGACATCGCCGCGGCGAATCACCGAGCGCGCTTCGACTGATCTGGGAACCGTCTTGATCAATAACATCTAAATCAAGAAGACGAGAAGCGGGGCTTTGATCTTCCAAGGCTATTGCCAGACGTTTCACAGCATGAGCGCTTAGACCTTTTATGGCAAAAAGAGCTTCATCTCCCGTTTTTTCCCGCAAAATATTTTCGTGCTCGATCTTCGCTCCGAGACCTTTTAATACATCTTTCAATCGTTTTACTTCATTGTTAAAAAAAAGAACACTCAAACGCGTGCGCTTGACGTTACCCGGGATATTGAGCGTCATAGAAAGAAGCGGCAAACCGGTCTCACTCAAGAGGCGTTTTTGACGTGCCAAGCGCAGATCACGCGCACGAAGCATCTCTTCAAGTTTCACAGGCTGATAATAGATTTGCTTTTCAAGCTTATTAGTCATGAATTGACTCGCTACTTCTTTCCTTCTCTGACGGCATGTAGTGCATTAACTTCAATGTATTAAGTTCGGAGAGACTGTAATCGCTAGGTATTTCAACGAGTCCGAGAATTTGTGCTTCTTTAGTGATGGGATGAGTGATGAATTCGTGGTAAAGCTGAAAATTTCGAATCTTTCCGGTCGATGCCACATGCATTCGCGGACCCGTACAGTAGTGGCGCTGGTCACCTATCAGAACGTGGGTATTATCCAAATATGAAATAGGCAAATCTTTCGCAATAAGACCATTGACATCTCTTTCCAAATCACGAAGATCAATGTCCGGTTTATCCTGAAACGAAAGGATAAAACCCGAGCGGACATCGTTATGTTCATAGCGGTAAACACGGCGGTCAATAAGACAGTACTCGACTAAATCTTCTGCCGAATGTGCCATCCGTCGCGTGTTAATCGATGCGTAGACTACTTCTTTAATATCATCCGGTTCCGGACCAAAAACACTTGGACGTGTCACTATGATTTCTTCACCGAGACCAATGAGCAAATGTGCATTCACACCGAGATACGGATAAATCAAATCGAAATGCTCAACGATCACGCGTTTTCTACGCGATAGAGCTAAATTAATCGCATCGGCAAGCTCATGAGCTTGCGTGAACGCCAATTCAAAACGGATATCGATATGGTACGTGTGGGGCGTGAAAAAACCGGTATCGTCCTGATGGAGAAGCGGAAGCGGCCTCACGTTGACACCTTCGTCATCGTTCGTCAACTCTAAACCCGGAAACATACCCTTGATCAGAATACTTTTTCCGGAACCGCTGTCTCCGATCAATCCGATCAATAGATCAAACGGCGACAGATACTGCTGGGCAATCTGCATTCCTTGGTCTGCCATGCGCGCTGCGCCACGTGGTGACAAAAGAATCGAGTACAGATGGTTGCGTTGCATACGGTCTGAATATGACATGAATAATCCTCTCCGGAACCGTCACACGTTAGACTGTGAAAGCGGTCACCCTGTTTTACTTACTATTATAGATTTATTATAGATGAAGTTTAAGGATGAAGTGTGCCCGACTCGACATTAGATCTTTTCTTTTTCGTCATAATTTTCCGCTGTTTCTACGTAACTGTGCGTCTATGCACATGTTATAAAGAATATGCGGGTTTCTTACAACGATAGATTAGGGGGGACAAGCCGTGTCAATAAATACGGAAATAGAAAAAAATCATCAAAGCCATGACGTTAGCGGAGTTTTACAAAACGACCATAAAGTATGGATTGTGACCGGCGCCTCCGGTCATCTCGGTAATACAGTCATTCGACGCTTGGTTATGCAGGGTGCACACGTACGCGCACTTATCATTGAAAAGGAACGTCCGGAAGCTTTGCGCGGTATTAACTGTGAAGTCATTTCCGGCAATATTTTAGACAGACAAAGCCTTGAACCTTTGTTTGCAGGTTTAGAGGATAAGGAGATTTACGTCCTGCATTTAGCAGGCCAAATCAGCATCTTCTCAGGTCACGCCCCTGCCGTCTTCAAAGTAAACGTCGACGGTACGAGAAATATGTTGGATGCCTCCGCTTACCACAGTGTTCACAGATTCCTCTATTGCAGCACGGTACATGCTATTCCTGTACCTGAGAAAGACGTTTCTATCGCTGAAATAGAACATTTCGATCCCGAACTTGTTATCGGAAGCTACGCCAAATCGAAAGCAAGTGCGACTAAGCTTGTTCTCGACGCAGCAAAGCAAGGTTTTCCCGCTGTGGTTGTCCAACCTGTCGGGATCCTCGGACCATACGATCAACTTCAAGGACATATGACCCGTCTCATCTCACGTTTTGCGCTTGGCCGACTTCCCGGAATGATCCGCGGCACTTATAATTTCGCAGATGTTCGCGATATCGCTGAAGGCGCCATCAATGCGATTTTGCACGGCAAGATCGGCGAATCTTATATTCTTTCCGGCCATGTGACGAGTATCAAGGATATGTTAAATATTGTAGCTGAATTGATTGGACGCAAAAAAATAAAGCGGACGATTCCACTTTGGCTGGCACGCATTGGTGCGCCGATCATAGAAGGATTCAGCCGTATCTTCAATAAACCGCCGCTTTTTACGACATATTCACTTCATACACTTCAAACACCGTGTCATTTCTCCAGCGAAAAAGCGCGACATGAATTAGGCTACAGCATCCGTCCCCTAAAGGGAACACTACGGGACACGCTATTATTTATGGAACGTCATCAGATGTTTGGTCGCCGTTGTCTCACTTTGAACATGAACAACAATGTATCAAAAAGCTGATTTTACTTTAATCGGCCGACGTTTTCGCTACAATTTTTACATCTGCGAACTTGATAAATCAATCAATCTGATTTGTCTGAAAAACGGCGGAGTTCATATACTTATTTATGGACGGCGCGGATGACATCAAGCTCATCACCGTCTCGCCCGATAACGCGCGCCACTATGCGCCCTTCATTTTTCAGAAGGCGAGGCTTGCCTGTCAGGCGCTCTGCCTTTTCTTTCAATTCTTCAATTGAAAAAACAGGTAGTCCGGCACCCGTTAAACAATCGTGCAGATCACGACGTTTTGGATTGTACGCCATACCGTATTGCGTTACGAGAAGATCAATCGTCTTGCCCGGCGTTGAGACGGTTTGCGGGCGATCCACGATTAGAGGAAGACGTGCTCGCACGAGCGGGGCTGCGATGATCGCAAGCGAAGCGCCTGCCGCCGTATCGCTGTGTCCGCCTGAGCCGCCCATAATCATCCCGTTCGAATCGGTATGAACATTGACGCTGAAATCCGTACCGATTTCCGTCGCACCTAAAATCACTGCATCAAGACGATCGACGATCGTGCTTTTTGCCTGCGGGCTAGCGTAGCGCGAAGCGCTGATTTCAACATGGTGCGGATTCTTACGTATCGATGCCGCCGCTTCACGATCGAAACACTGAACGTCGGCAAGTGATTTAAAAACACCTTCATTCAAAAGATCGACCAGCAATCCGGTAATCCCGCCTGAGGCAAAACTGCCCGTAACACCAAGTTTTCGCATCCGCTCTCCGATGTAAGCAGCAGCGGCAAGAGACGTGCCGCCCGCGCCCGTCTGAAACGAGAAATCGTCCTCTAAAAGCCCGCACGCTTCAATCGCCCGTGCTGTATAATCTGCGATTAACAGACCTATCGGGTCGCGTGTAATGCGTGTGGTGCCGGACATGATGCGGTCGGGATCGCCTATGGAATCACATACGACAACGGCATCAACAAGGTTCTCCGGAATAGATACGTCTGTCAGCGGATAAGGCATGAGGTGATCGGTAATGACGATAACGTAGTCCGCATGAACGGCATCACTCATCGCATAACCGATGGATCCGAAAGCCGAGGGTCCTTCTTTGCCATTGCAGTTCCCTTCCGGGTCGGAAGCGGACGCCGCGATAAAAGCGACATCAATGTGAGCCGTTCCGCTTTCTAACGCCGCAGGTCGCCCGCCGTGCGTCCGAAAAAGAACGTCATTCGCTAAAAGCCCTTGTGATATTGCGTGACCGACAGAGGCATGCATGAAATTACATTCGATTCCGGTAACAACTCCAGCTCGAATCGCCTCTACCAAAGGGGTATGACATGCCATAATGGAAGACGCGTTTACTGTGAGATTCGAAAAACCAAGTTCTGTGCATGTGTGAAGAACATCATTGAGCACATAGTCACCCGCCCGCAGGTGATGATGAAAGGAAATCGTCATCCCGTCTTTTAAACAGGACGAGCGAATAGCATCCTTCAGAGAAGGCATAACCTTACCGGTTCGGCGGCTCAGTTTCACTTTTCTAATCTCCTTTCGTCGATGTTGAACGTGATGTGCTCAACATGCCTGATGCAGTGGCGAGCTCAAGCGTTCGCTCTGCTTGCGCTAATACGGGAAGATCAATCATTTTACCTCTGAGCGAAACAGCGCCAAGTCCCTCTTCTTTTGCTCGTCTCATCGCGCTAACCACGTCAAGTGCATAAGCGACCTCGCTTTCGCTTGGTCGAAACGCTCTATGGATAGGTTCGAGATGGTGCGGTGAAATGGCAAGTTTTCCGCTGAAACCGAGACTTCGAGCGTAAGATGCATCCTCGTAGCAACCTTCCGCATCGCGTGCATCAGTGAACGGGGTATCGATAACATCCAATCCACATGCGCGACCGGCCATTACCAGTCTTGTACGCGCATAAAACAGTTCTCGTGACGCTTTCGTTCTGGAGCAGCCTAAATCCGCTGCAAGATCTTCGCCTCCAAGTGCAAGTGCGCGCACACGAGACGAAGCAGATGCAGCTTCAAAAGCTTTCTCAATGCCCATAGCCGTTTCAATGAGAAGAATCAAGCCGACACTACCGAGCGGCAAATCGGCTTTTTCTTCAGCTTCATCCAGGATAGATGCCGCTTTTTGAACGGTGTCAGAACCGACCGTTTTTGGCACCATTAGGGCGTCCGCCCCGGCTTTCGTGACATTGATGATGTCAAGGCGGGCATGAAAAGTTTCCATGTCATTGATGCGCACGACCTTTTCTCGCACACCGAAGTCAAGCGTTGTCAGTGCCTGACTGATAAGTTCGCGTGCCGCATCCTTCTCTTTCTCAGAAACGGCATCTTCTAAATCAAAAATTAGAACATCACACGGAAGCACCATCCCGTTTTGCAATATATTCGGTTGGTTGCCGGGTAAAAAAAGACATGAGCGCCTCATCGCAATCCTCCTTATTCCGTCATAACGACTGTGTTCCCGTCTTTCCCTGAAGGATCTGCGGTATCGTCTTCTTCCATCAAAGCACGGCTGATTGCCGTATGGAGTCGCGCACGAAGTGTACAATCCAATGCTCCTTGATCGTCAAGATGAATGGCTCCTTGGCGAATGTTCATCGCATCAAGGACATCGCGAGCAGAACGTTCTATTGCATCGCCGAACTGGCGCACTACAGGAGATTGAATCTCAATTGTTAGCGTATCTGAAGGCATGACGGTCACAAGCACATCACCAGACTCCAACGTGCCTGCATGAGCTTTTTTCTGAATTTTCATCTCCAACTCCTTCTTTAAGCTTGCGGACAAATGCATTATGATCGCCTAATGTCTCATCAAGGCTGAAGTCATTTGCGAGCTATTTATCTTATAATGTCAGTGCGAAGTGCAAGGATCCTTTGCATTTCATTGCGTGCGATCATGATGCCCTCATCGACACCCATGCCCGGCTTAGCGAGGATCTGAGCCGGACGCATCGCCATCGCGACGTGCACACACACTTGTGCAGAACGGTCCGTTTCGTTGCATGTGCCTCCTTGATATGCGCCGATACCGTGATCAAGACAATAGCGCAATGCTTCCGCTGTTTTATGAAGACTTCCGAGATCCGGGGTCTTGACCTGAATCATGTGACCGGCTCCGGCATCTACAAAATCGCGAACATCGTCTACCGTATTGCACCACTCATCGGCGACTAACTCGACGGGAATGCCTCGTCTTCCAACTTCACGTGTAAGCGCCGCAAGCCACTTAAGTTGCAGATCCCGCGTTCCAGCATCAATCGGCCCCTCAATTCGCAACTTGAAAGGATCGGCAAGCTTTGCAAGTCTTGATAGATAGTCGGTAATCGACTCGATATTGTCATAACCAAAGCATTGACCAATTGTGCCGTATACATCGATTTGAATCATTGGCTGATAATCTTCACTTCCTCTGAAACGCAGAATACGCTCACGCAACCAATTGACGTATTCAGCCAACGTATCCCCATTGGGACCGAGCTTTTCCAGATTATTAATCAGTGCATGCGGAAGGACGTCTACCTCTTTTAGAATCATTTTATCGACATTAAGGTGCCGCGCATCGCCGGATTGAGCAAAAATCGGAATCGCACGATCACTGACTGTGGTCCCAAACTCATCCGCGACAACTTCACACATCAACTTGCGTTGACTTAGCGCGACGGCATCCAGTACGGCCTGAGAGAGACCGTAGCGAATTGCAGAATGAAGTTTCTTTCCGTCGTGATCGTGAAAATCTTCGAAAACCTCCATTGTTTCTTTAAAAGATGTCAGTGACTTTCCTACCAGCTTCGGCGCGACATCTTTTTCAATGATCGGAATAAAATCTTTGGCAAGAAAGAGAGGATCGCGACCGCCGGCACCTGAATACTGGACAGCAGCAGCATCGCCCCACGCGACTTGTCCATCTTCAAGAACGAGCATAATGGAAATAGATTCCCCCGCCTGTCGAATTTGATCAAATCCGAGCGTCTCAGGCTGCCCTGTGTAAAACATCCCGTCGCTTCCCGCACCTGCTTTGATAGCGGCTTGATCGTCAAAGTAAAACCCCGTTACACCGGGTGCGCAAATAATATTTTTAATTTTCATAAGGTAATAGTCTCCCTTTTATTCATTTCTCGGGCGCCCGACCAAGCGTCCCTTACTAATAGCATAAACATCATCGATGACCATTTGGAAGGAAGCTTCACGTTTCTCGTATTTCGCGCGTGCTTCCATCTTCTGGCGGTGAAAATCAAGCAATTCTTGTGTCAGGGGAACGTTCCCCGGGTGGAATAGACGAATAGCGCCGTCGTTGTCGCGGGCAGGAAGCATCTTGCCGGCGTTATAACGGCTTGGCGCAAATGGAATATCGAGAACGCCAGAACGAATTGCGAGAATGGTGCCACGTGCAATGTCGCCCTTTCCGAGCTCAAAACATTTCTCAAGCACACATCGCGTTTCTGAGGCGATAATGACTTTTTCATCTTGCAGACTGTACGTGTCTAGACTTTGCTCGCCCAACATATTAATCATCTGTTTCGTACACAAAAGTCCCGATGCGTTCGCTTCTTTTGTGGGAACGCCGAACGCTTCATGCGGCGTCTTGACGATGACTTTCGTCGCATGTGAAAGCGCTGCGACAGCGCTCCCCCACCCGATTACCGCATACGCCTTGGCTTCACTTTGCGGGAAACCGCCCATCCATTGATGTAAGACGGTTGTAACCTGAACATCACCATAACCGTATTTACGAAGGTATTCGTCCGTCAAGCTTTGCAATACTTGCATAGCCGCAACATCCTGCACAAGATGACCACACTGTCCGTATCCAACCGTGATGTTTTTCACTCCCTGTTCCGCAGCTAGGAGACTTTCAATGATGGCAACGGCATGTGAGATAAAAGGCGGTACGAGTGTGCCGGTAAGAGGACCGTACGGTTCACGATTGATTGGACAGCCGGATTCTTCGTACAATCCCGTTAGTCGATCTACATATTGCCAATCGCGAATTGTACGTTCCAACGATACATTTTTCGCGTAGGGAATATTGTAAGAGATTCCACCGCCTTCAAAGCTTGTGAAACCTCCGGCGTAGGTCATTTCAGCCAAAAGCCGTGCGTCCGGAGTGCCGTGACGGATCTGTATTGGTCGTTCAAGAGATTCAATCAACAGCCGGCAACCGCGCACACCGTGGTTAACGGCAGGAAATCCGTTCAGCATATTTTTTTGCGTGCGTACCGACTCTTCAATTCCAACTTCCGCCTCTTGGTAACGATTCTGACGTGTATAACTGTCAATTGTCGTCGGCAGAAGATCAGCCTCCCCTTCGTTCTGTAGATATGTCAGAAGATTGATCATATCCTGTACAAGCGGGACACCCGCTCGCGGCTGCACAAGTGTCACTTGCTTCTTCTTCGCCTCGTTAAGCGCATTGCTAAACACTTTCGTCGGCTCGAGTCCCTGATGATACGCGAACGCTTCTTCGAGATTGACGTCTTTTCCGGTCGGCCACTGCGTAAGCACTTCTTGGCGCTTGCGTTCAAAGTCATCGAGCGTCCATTTCTCGTTGCGAACTTCATCCATTTAACCTTCCTCCTCCGATTCATCCGGTGACGAGTCATCATAAACTTGTCTATATTATTCTTTGGTATAGACATGCGAAGCTGTACTCATCCCCAAAGATATCAGTTCTTTTTTCATCAAACGCAGCGCTATGTCACTCTCTCGTTCGGCAAGCACACCCATCGCTGCAAGTATATAACGCTTATCAAGCCAGATCTCAGCCTCTATTGGGCGTAATGAAAAGGGATTATCTTCTGAAAAGAGCGCATGTTCGGCAATCGATCTCGGATCAGACGCATGAATGACCGAACCGCCCGTCAACAAAATATGACGGACACCTCGCAAATCTTTGCCGGTTTGGACGTATACGATACCGGATGTCGTGTATGCCTCTTCAAGAGTGCCGGCATGACGCGTGGACGCGATACCGACGGCACTCGAAGCTAATACCCGATCCAAAGAAGATGAACGCGGATCATCTATTGTCGGCACGTACGCCTTATTTTTCGAGATGGCAGTCAAGTAATGCTGTACATCCTCCTCGGTCGTGTCGGACATTTCGGCAAGACGTGCGGTTCCTATGACGTCATTAATGCCCGTTGCACTGTAGCGCATACCGATGTCACCCTCAACGGTACGCTTGGCGTACGGTTCTTCCAAGCCTTTTAATACGACGCTGACGTCCGTAGGATGACCTTCTGCGATGGAATAAGCATCGGTCGTCGCACCCCCCACATCGATAGCAAAAAGTTCACCGATTCCCGCCTCACGTTTAGTTCCTTTCGCGAGCAGTACCATCGCGGAAAGCACCGCAGACGGCGTAGGCATCAGAATTCCTGAAAGCAGGCTTGATGCCTTTGTCATCCCGCGAGCTCGAATGATATGTGTTAAAAATAACGATCGAATGGCCTTTTGAACAGGGTCAATATTCAGCTTGTTGAAACGAGGCATGACATTCGGACAGACCGTTGTCTCAAAATCGCTGAGAATATCTTCACAATCATCGACCGCATCGCGATTACCGGCTATAATGATCGGAAAACGTGCATCCAGACGCGCCAATGCCTCCGCATTATCTGTGATAACCGCTCGGTTGCCGCCGTCCGTGCCGCCTGCCAGAAGAAAAATATCAGGAGGGTTCGCCTCAATATGAGCCAAATCCTGCCTGCTTAGTCGATGCGTAAAAACTCGTGTAATCTTTGCGCCGGCGCCAAGTGCAGCCAACCGACCTGCTTCAGCTGTTAATTCCGGCATTAATCCGGACACAATCATACGCAAACCGCCTGCAGCAGATGAGCAGGCAAGGCGGTAATCATATTGGAGCACACCGATCTCTTTCTCCAGATCGTTCATCGCTAAAGAAAGACCATCGCCAATATCATGATCGACCGTCGTGAAAGCCGACGCGTGCCCAAGCAGAACTTCCTCATCCAAATCAACAGCCGTCACTTTAGTAAACGTGCTGCCAAAATCAATGAGTAAAACAGGACGCATCTTATTCAACCCCGAGATCTTTCTTCAGCCAATTAATTGTTGTTTTCGGCGGTGTGCCTGGTGGAAATACGCGGTCAAAACCCATGGCGTGGAAGCGTTTTTCAACTTCGGAAAAATCTTGTTTACCTACGACGATATTCCCTCCAACGTAAAGAAGAATGCCTTCCAGACCTGCCTCATCACACTTATCACGAAATCCGCGGCAATCGAGTTCGCCATGGCCGTAGAGTGAAGAGACAATGATCGCATCGGCCTGAGTTTCGATCGCTGCGCCGATATATTCTTCCTGTGAAACCATCACTCCGAGATTTGTGACATCGAATCCGGCTTCGGTGAAAGCAAAATCAAGTATTCGAATACCAACAGCGTGTACGTCGGCACCAATAACGCCGATAACCAGTTTTTTACCATTCGATTCCTGCATGTTGATCCTCACGTTCTTTCGGCATATTTCACGCCCTTAAGTTCTAACATCTTTCTGTTTTACTGATTTGATCTGATGAGATCATCCACAATTATTCACATGCGCATATCTCCTAAAGAATGAAAATACTTAATATGTCATTGCATTTGATCCCATTTAGTCATTAAGACTTAGTCCGGTCGCCCGATGTCGCGCAGCTCTCGATATCGTTCATCTACGGCGCGTCGCACATAGAGCATCGATCCTTCATCACATTCAAATCGGGTACGGACGACACGCATGCCTGAAAGCGCCCGCTCGCGCACAAGCGCCATCACTGAGGAAGGTGCAAAATCCGCTACCTCCGGCGCGAGCATGAGGCAGTCCTGTTGTTTCATAAACTCTTTCATGCCGGCTTGTTCACGCAACTGTTGTGAAGCAATCACACATGCCTCGGGCAAATACGGTAAAAGAGCCTGTTTCATCACTTTGAAAAAGCCTTCACTTGCCGTTAGGAAGCCGACACTCTCTCCCGGCTTTACTGAAAGACAAGCGGCCATTGTATCGCTTTCGGGCCGGAGCGCGACCGGCAAAATCGCCACTCTGTCTGATACAATGAGCGACAACTCGCGGTAGAGGGCTGTGGGGGTAACTATAAAGTCATACCCCATATCTATGCGGTCAGGACTTGCGAGAACATCATCATATGACAACCAAAAACGCATCGTCATGGTGAGTGTCTCCATCGCTCGATCCATCACCGAACGCTCTTCCGGCGTTGCCGCAATGAGCGCGAGTCGAACAGGACGGCGTTCATCTTCTTTCTGTCGAAGTCGTAATTCGAAGAAGATTTGCGCTTCACGTGTGGAAAAACCGAGCTCTGTCATCGCGGAAAGCGTGTCATCGATTGCCTTCATCGCACGCTCCTTACGACTCTTCATCGGCTCATCTATTACTTGGCCAACCACAAAGGTACCCTGACCGCGACGTGAAACAACAGCTCCCTCACGACTGAGCAACGCATAAACATGGCGGATGGTACCTATGGAAACGTCGTACTGTTCTGCCATATTTCGGATGGACGGCAACTTCGTATGTTCTGAAAGTTTGCCTGATGCAATGTCAGCCCGAATCGCTTCAGCGATTAATTGATAGATCGGACGTTTATCAATATTGACGCGACCTTCTAAGACATTTTTCAGCATCGTATCTTCAGTCATCCTCAGTTCGCTCTCCATCAGCGATATTATCTACAACAATATTTTGCATCGCGCGCCAAGCAGCAGGACCTTCATCATAGAGGTCACGTCCTTCCGTATCGATGGCAACTGTCACAGGAAAGTCGCGCACTCGGATCTGGCGAAGCGCCTCTGTTCCAAGATCCTCCCAAAATAGAATCTCCGATGACTCGATGGCGTGTGAAAGCAGCGCGCCTGCTCCGCCCGTCGCGGCAAAATACACACATCCATAACGTGTCATCGCGTCAATCACTTCAGGACTGCGTTTTCCTTTTCCGATCATGCCGCGAAGACCGCGAGCAATCAGGTAAGGAGCGTATGGATCCATACGGTATGATGTTGTCGGTCCGGCAGACCCCATCGCGTATCCGGGAAGCGGAGGCGTCGGCCCAACGTAAAATATGACGGCGCCCTCCAGCGGAAAAGGCGGATCTTCATTACGCTCCAACAGAGCGACAAGACGTTGATGGCCGGCATCGCGAAGTGTAAACATCGGTCCCGTAAGAAGAACGCGCTCCCCCATGCGAAAACTTGACACTATCTCCTTTGTCAACGGTAGAGTTACTCGGCGAACTGCCTCATTATGATTCATTACAAGACCTCCTGACGATGACGAGTCGAATGGCAATTGAGATTGCAGGCAACCGGCAAACCGGCAATATGCGTCGGCGCAATATTCACCGCAACAGAAAGCGCCGTCGTATGACCGCCAAAACCTTGCGGACCAATGCCGAGTTGATTGATCTTAGTAAGTAAGGTTTCTTCAAAATCAGCGTAAAACGGATCAGAATGGCGTACTCCAATTGGGCGCGCGAGCGCCTTCTTGGCAAGAAACGCTACATGATCGAACGTTCCGCCGATACCAACTCCGACAACGAGAGGAGGGCAGGCATTCGGCCCTGCAAGTTTAACCGTCTCTAAAACAAATGCTTGAACGCCTTCTATGCCATCTGCGGGACGAAGCATAGCGAGGCGGCTCATGTTCTCACTTCCAAATCCTTTTGACAAAAGCGTTATCGTTACGCGATCTCCCGGGACGAGACGGATCGTCGTGATGGCCGGTGTATTATCACCGGTGTTAACACGTCGAAGAGGATCGCCAACGACTGACATGCGTAGTCGGTATCGCTGATACCCGAGCCGGATTCCTTCGTTGATTGCCTCATAAGGATCACCGGAGAAATGTACATCACGGCCGACATCAAGGAAAACAACAGCCAAACCTGTGTCTTGACAAAGAGGAATACGTTTATTGCGCGCTACGTTAGCGTTCTCTAAAAGATCGGATAGAAGCGACTTAGCATGCCGACCGTCTTCACAGCTCAAAGCGTTAACAATCGCTTCTTCAACGTCATCCGGAAGATCGCATGCGTTTTCACCGCACATCCGTTCTACAGACGCGGTCAAAAGTTTTACGTCAAATTCCCTAATCATATTGCCCCCTGAAATATAATGTGCCTACACAATAGCGCAAAATGTGCTGGCATGCAACTTTTATAATAATTATAATACTGAAAAGAAGATTTTAGAGATTTATTAAATGAAGATGATACAATCTCAATTTAACGCGAATTAGCGATAGATGATGAACTTTTTGAAATGCACTTTTCTAGCTGTCAACAGATATGTCAAATAATCATCATTTCATTGTAAAAAATGTGCTTCAAAAATGGAGCGGTTTAGCGTATGATCAAGGTCAACAAGGAAACACGTTGTTATAACCGTTGATCGGTTTGTGCTACTTGATCCATAACAGAATATGAGAAGGGTCAACTAATATCGGAGGTACTTATGTTTGTTGATGTAGTCGTTGGAGAAAAAGGTTCGGGTAAGACACCGGTTATGTTGGAAATCATGACACGTGAAGCACGAGACGAACACGCGAATATGGTTTTTGTGGAGTCCGGCAAAGGTGCCAGCTACCACATTCCACACTCCGTCCGATTCATTGACATTACAGAATATCCTATTCAAGGTTACGATCAGTTGCTCGCATTCATCGCCGGCATGAACGCAAAAGATTATGATATTTCTCATATCTTTGTCGACAGTGTTTTTAAAATTGCGGGTAAAGAAGCGCTAGAAGGTCTCCCCGACTTTCTCAACAGGCTTGAAAAACTTGCTCGTCACGTCGAAACCAACATTACACTGAGCCTCAGCTGCGCTGTCGATGAACTGCCGAAGCTTCCTGATTCCATCAAAGTACATGTGACGCGAATATAATAAACACAATATATTTATTTCACTATCCCGCATTGTTTAGATAAATCTCACACGTCAAAATTTGCACGGCACAAGATAACGCCAATTACACGCTAAATATGTAGCAAAATTTCTTGGAGAATCAAAGCATTATGATAAAAGAATTTAAAGAATTTATTGCAAAGGGCAATGTGTTAGACGCCGCTGTCGGTTTTGTGATGGGACTGGCCTTCAAAGCCATCGTAGACAGTGTTGTCAACGATATATTGATGCCGCTGATCGGATACTTTACGGCAGGCATCGATTTTGCCAACTTGAAAATTGTGCTTAAACCTGCCAGTGGCGAACTGGAGGAAGTTGCCGTCACTTACGGCACGTTAATCCAGAACGTCATTTCCTTCTTGCTTGTCGCTTTCTTCCTGTTCTTACTCGTACGCACGGCAAATCGTTTGCGCAGGAAACACGAAGAAGCAGCTGCTTCTTCTGAAGAGACCGATGCAGACGAAGAAGAGGTAGAAAAAGAATCGGAGCTTGATTTACTTAAGGATATTCGCTCACTTCTTCAACAAAAACCGGATGCCGATACGGATAAAGAAGACTGACAACACACAGACCATCATCCAAACATCATAAAACGGAGCATACCGACCTCTGTATGCTCCGTTTAAATACTGATGCTGCTTTAAAAGATTATTCGGCATATTATTTCTTGGCAGGCGGAACCTCTTCGGTCATGATTACGAATTGGACGCTTGCTACATCTTTGTTTTTGTCCGAGGCGTAGGATCGGATTTCATACTCCTCACCTGACAATTCGTCCAGTTTTTCCTGCATTGCGGTCATGAATTTCTCACGAAGATCCTTCGTTTCTTCCATCATTTTCTGCGCGCCTTCATCAAACTCAATAATGCCTTCCTCAAAGGGGTTCATACCCTGATCCTGATATTCGCCTAGACCGCTTTGGAAACGATTGACGCCGTCTACATAAGTATTTATGCCGCTGCTTGTACGAGAAATGCCTTGTGAGATTGTACTCCCCGCGTTTTGAAGTGTGCTTCCCTGACTGGCAAGCGTGCTTAAGCCCTGTTTAATGCTGGCTGATCCCTCGATCAGTCCGGGTTTGCCCGCGCTACCTTCAAAACCGCTGAGCAAACCGCCTACGCCATCCGTCATGTAAAGAGTGAGACCTTGATGGAATCCGACTTGCCGGTTGCCGGACGCATCCGGTACCGGATTGCCTTGAGCGTCATATACGCCTGCGTACCCATTTCTTAATGCTTGAATTCCATAATAGAGTTGCGAATATTGTTCCATAACATCGCCCAAGGATGTCCCCGCCGAGTCAGCCATATCGCGTATGCGATCGCGGATCATAACGATCGCGTCATGAATCCCGGGGCTATGCGAACCATCGCTGTTTGTCGCGCCGTAATAGGCGCTGTCAAGCTGACGAAGACCGTCGTACAACTGATGTGCACCGGAAACGAGCGCGGGAACACCCATCTCCTGATCCGTTAATCCGGTCAGCGTCGCTTGGAGCAAACCATAGGATGCCGCGTATCCGGCGACAATCCGCGTCATCATCGTATAATATGCTGTGACTTTCTCGGGGTCACCGGTGATCGTTATGCCTTCGTACAGAGCCAACAATTCTTCGAACGATGATACCTGAGGCACAGGAATCTGATCGGCAGCTTGTTTAGCCGTTGCAAGCGAACCATTGAGCGTAACTAAACCTTGCCAGAGCTGATACATACCGCCATCTGATTTGCCGATGGCATGAAGACCGTCTCGAAATTGTTCGGAGCCATCAACCAGCTGATCCAACTGTGCAAGATCAGCTTCGCTAAAGGAAGGTATCTGAGCTGCAATTTGATCGGGCGGAGGCAGTTTAGATGCCAACTCGATTAAGGCGTCGCGGATCGAAGACGATGCCGACAGTAATGTTTTGCCTTCATTGTTTAATGTCTTAACGCCAGCGTGCATTTCCGACAGACCCTTGTCGAACTGGCTGTACCCTGACGACGCCTTTCTGGCACCGTCCACATATTGTGAAACACCGGAAGTATATTGGTTCACTCCGCTTTTAAGCTGGTTGACACCTGCAGCAAGCTGTTGACCGCCATGAACGAGCTCATAGCTCCCCCCTCGAAGCTCGTCAAAAGCGCCCATCAACTCGCCATAACCGGTGCGAAGTCGATCACTGCCTTCAGCAAAAGCGGCAATACCTTCAGACAAATCATCAAGCGGAGCGAACTCATCTTCGTACATCGAGAGATCAATCGTCAAAGACAGCGGAATACCGGCAAAGGTCATCTGTCCCATGTGAAAGTCTTCTACATCGAGTTCGACTCTCATGGTCGTTTCCTGTCCCGGCAACACAATCGAAGAGAATTGTTGAGTTGAACCTGCGTACGCCAACATGAGATTGTCGGATGCGGATACGACACGAGCACAGCCGGGATCGACCGGTATAGTAACCTGCAAAGCGTAGTGGTCAAAGAAGCCGCCGTCGACGTCTTTATTTTCGCGTACTGCTAATTCAATAACAAGACGACCGTTTGCACCGGAAAGATCTTTTGGAAGTTGCATAAGGTCGTCGAGACGATAGCTGATGATGATCGACCACGGAAGCTCTCGCGTTCTCAAGTTACCTTGGTAGTAATAATGACCTTTGGCGCACTCCGTAGACACTTTACCGTTTTCATATATCAGTGGCTGATCACCTGTAAGCTGAACAACTTTGTCGTAATCACCGTAGTCGACAATTGTCTTCGGTTCAGCCGGCTGGAAATGATTGATTACGTACAATTGCTCGACTTGCCCTACGGCGTCCAGTTTTCCGTAAATAACTTCGCGCTTAGCGGTACCGTCCGTCGGAATCATGATCGGCTTGTTGCCGCGTTCTGCTTGGACGAGAGGCGGTACATACGTAATCATGAAAGTGACGGCGAGTAACACGACAGTGACGCGCTTCAAAATTTGCAGCACGGATCGGCATCGCCGTGATAAACGATCGGGTGATTTCATGAAAAGTCCTCCTGTGGATCTTTCTTCAGAGAAAAATGTTCTTTATGCCGGCGTGCTGAGGCGTCGCGTGATTTTCGGCGATAGGTATGCTTATCGGGAAGAAACTTCAGCTTCCACGTCGTCTTTTCAATTAGAGGGTCAAAAAAGCGTAGCAAATTAGGAAGCAGGAATAACACCATAAACAGCGATGTCAGCGCACCACGTCCGAGTACGCGTCCAAGCTCGCTCACGACGGAAAGACTCGATGAAAAATAGAGCACATAGCACACACTAGCCAGAATGAGCGCGGGCGGAATAATGGAACCGGCAACCGTCGCAAAAGTATGAGTGGCCGCGTCCTTTCGATTGAGCTCTACGCGATGATCAAGATAATGCTGCGTCATTAAGATGGCATAGTCAACCGTCGCACCCAACTGAACCGTACTGATAACTAAGAACCCGATAAAGTTCAGCGGAATGCCGGTAAGATACGGGATCGCCAAGTTGATCCAGATAGACAGTTCAATCGTAAGAACTAGAATCAGCGGAATCATAAGCGATCGGAACGTGAACATGATGACAAGCGCAATCGCCAGGATTGCCAATCCGTCAACAATTAAAATATCTTTATTGATCGTAGAGCGCATATCAAGCAAAACCATATTAGCGCCGGTAAGATGTGTATTCCCATCAGGATAAGCGGCGTCAACTGTCGCACGGATCTTCTCCGCCGTATCGAACGTCTCAGGCGCCTCGTCCGGAGAATCAACGATCAAAATGATCCGACTGTAATGTTCTGAAAGTAAAGACGACATGAGCCGCTCCGGTAATATTTCGTTTGGAATGCCGCGACCGACGGCTGTCACATAGCCAATCGCCGATTTGACCTCCGGCATGTCAGTAAGCGCATCTACAAGCTGTCCTTCGTGCGCCCAATCCCCGCGCGGTACAAGAAGCGCCATCGGGACATTGTTGCCAAATCGCTCCTCTAACAACAGGCAGTCGCGTTCCTGACGTGACTTCGCCGGATATGTGCGCGCTCCGTATAACAGACGATTTGAGCGTTGTGCAAGGAACGACGGCACGACCACGATAGCAGCTACGATCAAGATGGGAATTCCGAACTTGATGATCCAGCGACTAGGCTTTTCAAACGAAGGGATGAACGAGCGATGCGTCGTTTTGTCAATCAATTTATACGTCAAAGTTGTAAGCGCAGGAAGTAATAGGAACGAACTCAACAGACTGAAAAATACGCCTTTTGCAAGCACAATTCCGAGATCGAATCCAATACCGAAACGCATGAACACGAGTGCGAGGAAACCGAATATAGTCGTTAGCGCCGACGCAAGTACAGGTGCCACGCTCTTGACGATCGCCATTTTCATGGCCTCCTTGATATCGTAACCTTCGCCTCGGTATTCGCTAAAACGGTGGAGAATGAAAATTCCGTAGTCCATCGACACCGCAAGTTGCAAGATTGCGCCGATCGACTGCGTGATGAAAGAAATATCGTCAAAGATGAGATTGGTGCCCATATTGAGCAGTACACCGCTAAAAATGACCACCATAAACAGCACTGGCTCAAACCATGACGTCGTTGTAAAAAGCAGGATAGCAAATGCTATAGGAATAGCATATGTGGCAATGCTTGTCACTTCCGATGTCGTCGCGCTCTGCATGTGCGCGTGCTCAACAAGCTGGCCTCGAACGGCGGCATCTTCACCGACCAAGTCGTATAAATTCGTTAGAAACTCAAGCTCCGGCATGTCTTCACTTGTGTCCACTGTCACTTGGAAAAGTGCCATGCCGTCCTTGTAGAAACCATCGACAAACTTCTGATCCGAAAGGGCAAGGGGTATACCGATATCAACCTGATCATCAAGCCAAAGGACACTATTCACGTGCTCAAGCGCTTGAAGCTCCTTCTTGAACTTCAGAGCATCCGTTATCGTTTCACACGGAATTCCAATTTCCAGGTTAGGAATGTTATCGGTATACTCAGCCATCACTTCATCGATCGCAATGGTCGAACGCGCATCCTTAGGAAGATAAGATGTCAAATCGTAATTGACCTTGACTTTGGTAGCAAGATAGCCGCAAATGATGGAAAGAACGAGAAAAACTATCACAACTATGACTCGTCCTTTAACGATGAGGTTCGCTAATTTGTTCATCATCGCGCCGTTCTCTTTCTAAGGATTATTCATCCCGATTCCTTGGATACGCCTCGACAAAACGCATTCGAAAAACACGTTCATATAGTAGTATCAGGCATTCCACGCCATTATAGAGAAGCTTGATTGCGATATGCAAATAACGAAATAACATCATTTGTCGTTTAATTAACAAAAAGCGACAAACTGTCGTGTTTGTGTTAAGATTGTCACAGAAACACACAAAAGTTCAGAATCATTTTCTCAATATAGGATCGATTTTATACAGGAAAAGAACACACGTGACACATCAGCACACATGTAGGATTGCTAAAATTAGACTGCTTGAAGGAAAGAAGATAGACCGAATATGACGTATAAAAAGAAAGATGATCTCCAACGCTGCATAGGAAACAACAACCGCTATTTGTTAAATGATGAACGATCAACTCAGCGCATCAAAGGCGATCGGCGAAGCAGGCGAACAGCAATGGCGCTTCAGAGAAGCCTCGTAGATCTTCTTCTTGAAAAATCGTTGGCAGATATTACGATTCAAGAGTTAACAGACCGCGCAAACATCAGCCGCACGACGTTCTATCTTCACTACCAAAACATCGGTGATCTTTTTCAGTCGATCGAAGATGAGGTGGTCGCACAATATGAAGACATCATCAACCGAATCGTCTCCGACGAGTTCGATATTTTACACGTCGTCACCGACAAAAAAGGGCAAAAATGGCTGCCGACACTCGTTGAAGCGTTCCAGTTTTTCTACGATAACCCGACATTTTGCACCGTCCTTTTCCGGAATCCGGAAAGTCGTTTTTTTCAGCGTACGGTCGAACGAGGTCACGACGCTGTGATAGAACGCATGGAGGAGCTTCGACCGGATCTTTCACGCGTTGAACTCGAGTATTTCTATTATTTTGTCGTTAACGGCATTCGTGGCATTGTACAGGAGTGGTTGCTCCACGGCTACAAGGAAACACCAAGCGAGATCTCGAGTATAGTATCTCAACTTGTTCTTAATCAATTGGATATACTTTCAGAAGATCATTGAACCTATGCTTTGAAACATACGAGCATTTCGAAAGAAGGAATGTCATGAACGTTATAGACGACCCGATAGTACAAGATAGCCGATCCGGCGAAACAGCGATTAGAACAGCGTTGCAAAATGCGTGCAAGGAACTGATCGCTGAAGCCGCTTACTCGTGTGAAGGGGATCTTTTTGTGCTCGGATGCAGCACAAGCGAGATTCTCGGCATCCGAATAGGCCAAGGTTCCAGCATGGCGACCGGCGAACTTGTTATCGACGCGGTCCTCCCTCTCATAGAGAAACATGGATTTCACCTCGCGGTTCAGTGTTGTGAACACTTAAACCGAGCGCTTGTAGTAGAGCGTGACATAATGATTCGCGATCGACTTGAAGAAGTAAATGCCGTACCCGCTCTCCATGCAGGAGGAGCCTGCGCGTTGGCCGCATACAACCGTTTTCAGAACCCCGTTCTTGTTGAGCATCTCCAAGGCACAATGGGGCTTGACATCGGAGATACGTTTATCGGCATGCATATCCGCTTTGTGCAACGCCCTTTGCGCCTCAAAGAGAAATCGATCGGTCATGCACATCTCACCGCCCTCATGTACCGTCCGAAACTGATTGGCGGCGATCGCGCAAAACATTTTTAAGCCTTCCATTTACATTTACAGGACTACATACGCGTCTTATGGCGCGATTAAGGATACACATTCAGGAGTATATATGAACCAATATCGAAAATCAGACAAAACCCAACGCGACATGAAAGAAGATACCCCGTCTCCGCGTGGTGTTCTGCGACCAAAGCAGGCGCATGACAGTACCCCTAAAAAGAAAAACGGCAAAAAGAGCCATGCTCCGGCATTACGCATTGTACCGCTTGGCGGCTTGCGCGAAATCGGAAAAAACATGACCGTTTTTGAATACGGCGATGATATCATCATTATCGATTGCGGCATCGCTTTTCCCGATGACAATATGCCCGGTGTAGACACGATCATACCGGATTTCACATATCTTCGTGAAAATAAAGAGAAAATCCGAGGCTTGATTATTACTCACGGCCATGAGGACCACATTGGAGCGATACCTTGGTTCCTTCAAGAATTTGACGTCCCCGTTTACGCGACACCTTTGACGATGAAATTGATTGAATTGAAGCTCGACGATTTTCGTCCCAAAGTAAAGAGTAACAAATTGCAGGTTGTCCGTGCGGGTGAGTCGCTAACCATCGGCCCTTTTACCTTTGATTTCATCCATATCAATCACTCCATCGCGGACGCCGTTTCCATCGCGATCCACACACCGGTCGGCATCATCTTCTATACCGGCGACTTCAAAATCGATTTTACGCCTACCTCTGACGTACCTCACGCCGATCTTGGGAAAATAGCCGCGCTAGGCAACGAAGGCGTGCTTCTGCTAATCTCGGAAAGCACGAATGTAGAACTTCCGGGAAGCAGCCTTTCCGAGCGTGAAGTAGGCAAAACGTTTGACAATATCTTTCATCAAGCGACCGGGCGTGTTATTGTAGCCATGTTCTCATCCAACGTCTTTCGACTGCAACAGGCCATCTCCACAGCAGAGCGCTTCGGCCGAAAAGTCCTCATACTCGGAAGAAGCATACAGAACGTTTTTGAAGCCGCGGATAGGCTCGCTTATCTGACATATCGACCCGATACGATCATTCAAATAAACGAGTTGGATCAGTACCCGCCTGAAAAGATCGTGATCATCGCTACCGGAAGCCAGGGTGAACCGATGTCGGCACTAACGCGGCTTGCCTACTCTGAACATAAGTTGGCCGAAATTATACCGGGCGACACGGTCATTCTTTCCTCAAGTATGATTCCCGGTAATGAAGCCGCCATTTACAACGTCATTAACGAACTCTTCATGCGGGGGGCAAACGTCATCTATGAATCGCTTTCTGCCGTTCATGCTTCCGGTCACGCGTGCCAAGATGAGCTGAAGCTGATGCTCGCCTTGACGAGACCGACCTATTTTGTGCCTGCGCACGGAGAATACCGCATGTTATACCAGCACGCCGAGCTGGCTAGTCTGATGGGCATACCCAACGATCATATCGCGATATTGCAAAACGGAGACGTGCTTGAGTTTTCAGAGGACGGCATGGAATTTGCGGGCTATACTGAGGCCGCCGGTGTTCTCATTGACGGATCCGGCATGGGCGATGTCGATGAGCTCGTCCTAAGCGATCGCCTGAGGCTTGCCAATGATGGAGTGGTCTCAGTAATGCTCGTAATCGACCGCTTGTCCAATCGACTGTACGGCACTCCAATCGTTAAAGCAAGCGGCTTTACCTATCAAAGTGACATGAAAAAGATGATTACGAGCTGTCAGGATACGGTTGAAGACATGGCAGAACGCCTTTTTAAAAAGAAAAAACCACTTGACAGAGCGATGACACCTGACAGTGTCAGCAAAGAGGTACAAAAAGTACTGTATGAACACACGCGTCGCCGACCGCTCGTGATGACGTCCGTCACTGTCATTTAAAAGTTATTTATAAAGGATTGTGTCCGCGCGTTACACGCACGACCCCGTCGATCGCCTTCACCCTGCCGACTAATCGGTCGTACTGAGACTGGTCAGAGATTTCAACGATCAGACGTAAGCTCGCGCTGATGTCTCGGGCGGACTGGATGCGTGCCGACTGAACAGAGACACCTTCTTCGGCGATCGCTACGGAGATTTCTGCGAGAAGATTTGGACGATCGCGCGCGATGATTTGCATATCGACCGGATAGGTGCGACGCTTCGTTCCCACGTCCGTCGTCCAGACAACGTCAATCAGACGCGCGGCGCGCTCAGCATCTTCCGGTGTACGGTCAAACTCAGTAAGAATACGTCGAATATTCGGACAATCGATCCGGTGGACAGCGACACCCGAGCCTCGCGTGATGAAGCCTATGATCTGGTCGCCGGGCACAGGATTACAACAGCGCGATATTTTCACCAAGGCATTGTCAATACCCTTGACGACAACGGGAATGTCCCCCGTTTTTTTCTTCTTTTTCTTCTTTTTTATTTCTTCGCCTGTTTTATCGGCGGCCATCAGCGCATCAGTTACAAGCATTTGACCCGTGTTCTTCAGGATTTGGCCTGATTTTGTGATGCGATAACCGAGCCTAAAGACTTCTTCTTGCGGCAATGTCTTCAACCACGCATCGCGCAAGCGCGGAACAATGCGTCCCGGTGCAAATCCGCCGTAGCCTACGCCGGCGAGGAGGTCATCGACCTTATGCATAGAATGACGTTTCAACAACGGTTTAAAAAAATCCGGGTTCATGAGATCTGACGGCTGAAAGCCGCTATTCTTAATCTCGCGCTCCAAAAGCTCCCTACCGCGAATGATGTTTTCATCACGGCGCTCTCTACGGAACCACGTTGAGATTTTATTGCGGGCGGTGCTGCTCTTGACGAAGCCGAGCCAGTCTCGTGAAGGTCCGCGCACTTTATCGGACGTTAATATTTCTACAATATCACCGTTGTTAAGCTCATAAGTCAAAGGCACCATATGTCCATTCACTTTAGCGCCGTACATTGAATTCCCGATATCACTGTGAATGTGGTATGCAAAATCAACCGGTACTGCGCCCGCGGGCAGCGCGATTACCTCGCCCATAGGCGTGAAAACAAAGACTTCGTCCGGTATCAAGCCTTCTTTAAGTGAATCCATATACTGTTTCGCGTCGCTCATATCACTCTGCCATTCGAGCAATTGACGCAACCAGGACAAACGGACATCAAGATTATGATGTTTTTTGTCAGAGACGCCCTCTTTATAACGCCAGTGCGCGGCAATGCCATATTCTGCGGTGCGGTGCATTTCTTCCGTGCGAATCTGCACTTCAAAGGGTATGCCGTTGTTGCCGATGACCGTGGTGTGCAATGATTGGTAGCCGTTGCTTTTCGGAACGGCAATGTAGTCTTTGAATCGTCCCGGAATAGGTTTAAACAGCTCATGCACCAGCCCAAGCACGGCGTAGCAATCGCTTACTGTCGACACAATGATGCGCGAAGCGAATAAGTCATATATTTCATAAATTTCTTTCTGTTGAGCGCGCATTTTACGGTAAATACTGTAAAAATGTTTCGGCCGTCCCTCAATATCCGCTTTGATCCCCATCGCCGCCACTTTCTCTCTTAGCAAAGCGATGATTTCTTGAAGGTGTTTTTCGCGGTCAGAACGGCGTTGCGACAGCATACCGACAAGTTCATAATAGGCATCCGGATCGAGATAACGTAAGCTTAGATCCTCAATTTCCCATTTCAGACGATGAATACCGAGCCGAGCGGCCAACGGGGCATAAATATCAATAGTCTCGCGTGCCGTCTCGATTTGCTTATCAGGATCCATATGGTCGATCGTTCGCATGTTGTGGAGACGGTCGGCAAGTTTTATGATGACTACTCGGATATCTTTTGCCATCGCAAGAAACATTTTGCGGTAATTCTGCGCTTGCTTCTCTTCTTGCGAAGAATAAGAAATACGTGAAAGTTTTGTAACACCGTCCACCAGATCGGCGACATCCTGACCGCATGCTTCTACGAGATCATCAAAGGTTACATCAGTATCTTCAACGGTATCATGCAGCAAAGCCGCCGCAATCGTGTCTTCGTCAACAATACCGATATCGATTAGGATCCTCGTGGCAGCTATCGGATGAACAATATAGGGCTCACCGGTCGCACGGAATTGATTCATATGTGCTTCGCGCGCGATGCGATATGCTTTCTCAATAAGCGGTGCTTCATCTTTGTGCGCAAGCTTTTTCCATTCCTCAATCAGCTGTCGCGCTTCCTCATCTGCCTGAGCCAAACGCTCACGCTGTTCTTTTGTATAATGGGCGGGCTCGACGTCACTTAACGACATCTCAGGCACTGCATGCCGCACTGATTTTTTAGACTGCCGATGAGCCATTTATTCTTATGCCATCCCTTTCGTGATTACAATATGGTCTTACGCGCGATTACTTCCCGAGAAAATCAACATCAATTTCAGTCAATGCACACATATATCATATCTCATCATCCAACCAACCGAAACGGCAGAGCAACGTCCAAAGGGGTGATGATGTGAGACTTGGTCGATCGCTCTCCTGCTCCTTGGGCATAAAAACATAAAAGCCTGTTCCGGTGCTATCAAAATGACATAGACCTACGTCTGAAAAAATACGAAGAGCCGCTAATACAGCAAACGCATCCGCCTCTACATTATAACGATGCGATAGAATCCAAGCCAAACGACTCGGCGAAAAGACAATCCGCCCGTCGCCGTTTGCTCCAAGCTGAGCTAAAAACAGCCATAGCGCTGTGAAAAACGCAGGTTTCAACGTTATCCATAATGCGGGATCTTTCGATGACGGCGTTTCATAAAAACGAGTCAATGTATTAAAAGCGAGGATGTCTTCTTCACTCACGCGCGAAGGGCGTATTGCTTCAATGTTGAGCTGTATCGTTGATCTCCCTTGCCATACATTCCATTCAGGAGTAACCAATACATCAATGACATCATCAATGGCGTAAAAAGATGCTTCGTCTCCTCCGTGAAAGAAGATTGCATCAAAAGTTTGCATGGTTTCATCTCCTGCCCGTAGACGCATTTTTAGATGATGTCCCTCTCCAACTCGTTTCAGATCGTCAATGACGAATTGACGAATGAGAAAAACGGCTTTCCCGAAATCCTGTCCGGTAGGCTCCAAAAGCGCCAATCGATCTACCAGCTCACCGTCGATCTCTGATGCGAGAACATCGGCATCAGCTTCATAAGTTACTTCTCGCTCCTCTTCAGGAATCGAACGCATATACGACTCCATCACCTTACTGAAGGCGTCAATTTGATCAATGTTAAGCTGTAGACCTGCCGCACCGCTATGACCTCCATAACGATCAAGATACTCACTTGCGGCATCAAGAGCGAGGATCAAATTGATTGAACCGAAAGAGCGTGCCGACCCAATCAAAAGACCATCTTCCTCCCGCAACGTGATAGCCGGAACGTGAAGACGGTCCGACAAACGTGAACTTACAATACCTAGGACTCCGGGATGCCAGTCATTACCGTACGAGATCGCAATTACCGGCGCTTCGTCGCCCCATGCGCGCGTTACCATCTTGAGCGCCTCGTCAAAGACATCACCCTCTACACGGCGGCGTTCTTGATTGAGTTCGTCAAGTCGCAACGCTAACATAGCCGCGCGCTCCGCGTTATCCTCAAGAAGCAAATCAAGTGCGAGACGCACATCTCCCATGCGCCCTGCGGCATTCAGGCGAGGAGCGATAAAAAATGCGATATCACGTGAGAAGATCGTTGAAGGATCACGTCGACGCATCAAGTCAAAAAGAGCTGCGAGGCCAACCGGCGCGTCAGTGTTAAAGCGTTCGAGACCGTGTCGAACAAGCAGACGATTGACACCGGTCAACGGCATTACATCGGCAATCGTCCCTACGGTGGCAAGCACAGCCAGCAAATCACGGTTAGAAGTATGTTCTCCGATCGTCAAATCTAATGCTTGCGTCAACATAAAGGCTACCCCCGCACCGCTTAGAGCGCAGTACGGATATGTTTCATCATCGGCTGAAGGGTTGATCAACGGTGCGATCTGTCGATCGAAAGGCAACGTCGGTACGTGATGGTCGGTAACAACGACCTGAACGCCTTCATTCACGAGCAATGAGATAAATTCCGCTGCAGTAGTTCCAGTATCCACCGTTAACACAAGATCCGGACGATGCAGTAACATCTCTTCAACTAAAGCCGCCGATAATCCATATCCGTCGTCTATACGGTCAGGGATCAGAATATTGGGATGGATCTCGTGTGCGTGAAACCAGCGCGCGAGAAGCGCGGATGCTGTCAATCCATCAGCGTCATAATCTCCGAAAATAAGAATGCGCGGAGACCTCTTCCGCATAACATCTAAGATAATCGACGTGGCGCGCGCCATGTCTATAAAAGAAAAAGGATCAGGCAGATCATCAATCGTCGCATTAAAAAAAACATCGCGGCTTATCTCGGTGTCAAAACCTCGTGCGATTAGTACGCGCTCCAAAATATCAGTGTCGGCTGATTCGTCTGATACCACAGATTTGATCTTCCATGGAGGCGACGTCAGCCAACGAATAAGTTTATGGCGTAATTTCGGTTCAATTGCATTTTGTTGTGCGTTCATGGCATAAAGAATACACTAAAAACCATTAAAAAAACCTCATGACTCTTTCGAAAAAAGCATGAGGTCTATTTTAGAATTGAAATTGAATGATCAGCGTTTGCGCTTTCTGGCGGCTTCTGCTTTCCTCTTGCGTCTAACACTGGGTTTTTCGTAGTGTTCACGCTTTCTGACTTCAGCAAGCACGCCCGAACGAGCACAGGATCGTTTAAAACGTCTCAAAGCGCTGTCCAGGGATTCATTCTCTTTTACACGAATCTCCGTCAAGTTTATCCCTCCCCTCGCCGTGATTCTTCGTAACCCGAATTAAATTCGAAGCTAGAATGCAGTATACCGCTCTCTCAATCCCCCGTCAAATCAGGGTTTTAGAGACTTGCAGGAAATAATACAATGGCTGATTAGCAGTGTAAGCTAGATGTGAAGAAAAGTTAGCGCTGCACTTTAGTTTACTGTTCATTAACAGGAATCAAACGTAGGCTACTCGTTTTCAGGTATTTCATCTCCATGATAAGATAAAAGAACAAAACGCCACATCGGTTGCTTGCCATGTCATTTGTCGCGTGCTCCTCCTCATAAACGGGAACAACCGAGATCAATGGCAGTTTTGTAAAAGCGTACAGCGTTCGGAGATGCTCCCTCATCCCGAGCGCCTGAGAAGAATACCGTCCTTCCTGAATATCAGTGAAAGCACACCTTTATGCCGAACAACATGCAGTCCATCCGAATGTCCACACCTAGTTTGCTCTCTTCGCATCGCATTTCGCGCATCTCAAAAACTTTCAACAAGAAGAGAGAGAACGACAACAAACCGAAACGAAGACGATACCCCTTCGCTTTACTTCTCCTTTTGCTGCTTTCGCTTCTCCTCTCGCAAACGCAACCGGCGAAGGCCCGTGACAAGATACGCCTTGTTCCGGTAGATCTTGCTCATGCCGATGTTCTAATTCGCTCGGATAATACCGTGCTTATTACTGAGACTTTCTATTGCACTTATCAGGGAGAGGATCTCTCCTTCGCATTTGATATTGGGACATCCTTAAGCGGGGACGCAACACTTGTAGCCGTGAAAAAAGCACGTGTCGAACAGGGAGAATTGAAAGATCTTGTCAACATCACACCTAAGGACGGTACGCGCCCTCAACCCCATACTTACCAAATTGAGAAAAAAACAGACGGCACACGTGTTCTAGTCCATCTTTCATCAATTTCCGGTACTTTCGCTATTCAGCTTACCTATCAATGGAATCATGGCGTCGTCAAACTAGACGGATATGCGATGATAGCCGGAGCGCTCTGTTCGGTGCCGAAGGGCACAAATATTCGTAATCTTATCTGGTCCGTTAAACTCCCCTCCTCAGTTCCTGCAGACCGGGCAACTGTCATTGCTGTCACATCCCATCCCGCCGCGATCAACCAGGAAGAAAACATTCTGACAATCGTTGATAATCATCGATTTACTCGTCGCGAAGGCATGGGTATTGTTCTTCGCCTCCCGATCAAATTTTTTCCTCTAGCGACCGCGAAAGAGGGCCTCAAATCCACCGCCGCTGATATTTTGGATGACGCGCAAAACCGGCGCGAGATGCTGATCCATATGGAATTGCTCTCTAGGAACAGCACGCGGATGATCGGGATTTTAAGTCTCACGGCGCTGTTCTTCCTTCTGATCTTACACACAGTTCGAAATTGGACACCGCGTCGCCGAAAATTTCTTCCGGATTACCTCTATTGGCCGGCGACGGCTCCGCCTGCGTACATCTCAATCCTGCAACGCAGCCGTCTTCGTGACAGCGATATCCTATTGTCAACGCTTCTTAGTCTGACGGCCAAGAAAGAGATCGCTTTTGTCGACGAAATTTTCATTTGGAGAAATCCGGATCGCATCGATTTCTCGTCATTCACCCCATGGGAGACGCTTTTGTTGCAATGGCTCTTTGAAGACGATCCGGCATACGGGAGTGTCCTCGCGGCGGAACGCCTGCGAGTCGCGGCGAGACAACCTGAATTTCGAATGATTGCGCAAAATTTCAGAAAAACACTGCACAACGATTTCAGTCAATCTCACTTGATGAAACGTCGGCTGACGACCATCTTTCGTGTTGCGTCACTGATCTTTGCAGCGCTTTTCGCGCTGATCGGGATTGTCTTCTTCCTCGTTACACGGAGCTATGGATCATTCATCTTGCTGGCTGTCGCCGTCATTTACACCGCCAACGGCTTTACGTATACCTATCTTTCAAGATATGGTGCGCAACGCCGATGGGAAACGCTTCGATTTGCCAACACACTCGGCACGCCGAGAAAGATTATTTTGTCTTGCCAAAATAAACTCACCGATGTAGAAACTGCCATCACCTCACTTCCCGCTGCCGTTGCACTTGATCGGGTCGGAGATTACTTTCTTGGTATTAGAAATCTACAGGACGAACTCTTTTTCAAAACTGCGTACGCCATCTTGCATGTCTTCCGCGATCTTCCCATCCCAAAACACATCAGGCGACGCGCCTCACCGTCTGAGAAAAGGATGTTGCTCGATGAGCTCTATCAGATGGAACGCATGCTTGCTGTGTGGGATGCTTTGTTGAAATCATGTTTAATCTGAGGGATTGAATGGCATTGCTGTGCCGACTTTTTAAAACGCGCTTTTGAGCAGGATTTCTAATAATGAGCACCAACCCGAGATGTCATTATCTTGTCAAATATTCGGCACTTATCTTCTTAAAGTATAATTGAACGATCATCGTTCTGAGGGTCGATAAGCTGACGCGATGCAGGTGCAGGCGATGCCTTCTCCTCTTCCGAACGCTGTCAGTCCCTCACCTGACGTTGCTGTTATAGCGACGTTTTTTACTGGAAGACCGGTGAGCTGTGCAATATTTTCTCGCATAGCAACGATGTGCTCTGCGAGATGCGGCCGCTTTGCTTCGATCGAAAAGGAGAGATGTGTAAGCCGGATGTCGTCTAATGTTTCGAGCGCTACACGAACGTACGTCGAGCTATCCGTGATGCCGGATTCACACATTATGTCAGCTTTTCTACCAAGCACAGGCACTGCCGAAAGACCCGACAACGCGTTTGTTAACGCATGTAGGACAACGTCCGCATCGCTGTTGCCTTCAAGAGCAGGAGTTCCAAGGATCTCTATGCCGCCCAGCATTAATCGACGCTCGGATGAAGATGAGGTCTCTTCATTAACGAAGCGATGGCTATCCTGTCCGATCGCGCTGATAAAAATCATCTCCATGCTCCCTCCCCGTTGATTACACATCACACATTTACTTCATAAATTATTCTAGCAAACACGGATGTTCTCAACGAGTATCACTAGCTGTCGTCGCGTCTTATTGAACAGACCTTTTGCGTATCGGTCGTATTGCACGAAGCACGTGATAACCCTTAGCGCGTGCGACTGTTTCTACGACGCTGTAATGATTTTGCAGTTTCCGCGCCGCCGATGCTTTGCCTTGACGGACACGGATAACCGTGTAAAAAGCGCCGTCGTTTTTCAGATTTTTTGCCGCCTCTTCAAATAGACGGTACACAACTTTTTTTCCAGCACGAATAGGCGGATTGATGACGATAAGATCGAACGGCCCCCTATCCTCAGGCACACCGTCCGCCCATACAAAATCTGCACCCGTGACACCGTTTCGTTTTGCGTTTTGAGTTGCAAGTTGGACGGCTCGCTCGTTGATATCGCTGCCTGTTATCTGAAAGGAAGGACGACATTTTGCAAGCGCGACAGCAAGAACCCCGGTTCCCGTTCCAAGATCAAGCACGGATGCTTCACGACGATCTTCCATAAGAAGGACTGTGTCTAAAAGGAGATTCGTTCCGGGATCAACGCGGTCTCTTGAGAAAACGGCGCTATCTGTACCAAACGTGAGTGTTTCTCCTTCACATGATAAAGAAAAGGAGCCATACGCGTGAGGTGTTTCCGGTTGTTTAGAAAAGTAGTGTGTCATAGCAACGAACCTTTTAGACTTCACCCGATATTTGTTTTGCCTGTCGCACGTCTTCCTTGCGATTTGAAATGAGATGAAGCAACATTCTGAAGAAGCGTCCTCTTCGTCACATTCAATCGGTGCGCTTTGTCAGAAAAGAGGCGTCCTGACGCCTAATACTCTTCATGCCCATCGGAGTACGTGCCAGTGCTGTGACGAGCGGAAGCCCAAGTCCAAACACAACGATGCTTTGAGAAAGGGCTAACAACCCGCAACTTGCAGCCACGAGTCCAAACGTGACGGCTTGAGGCGTCATGAGAAAGGGCAGATACACACCCACAACCAATGCGTTCAACAGAACCTGCGGAAGTAACGGAATGACTAAATCGCGCCATGTCGGCAGCTCTTTATTCTCATCCCTATTCTCTGATCGCCGAAAACCCTCTTTAGCAAGCTTGCGACGCCACGGCGCCGCAAGACGCCATGTCGCAAACGCGGCAACCAGCGTCGTCAGACTTCCAGCGACAACATCGATCAGACCTAATGGCGACGGATTTAATATATTCGACAACAAACAGCCCAAGAATACGCCGGTGATCGCCGATGGGAAAATTGCCGGAAGCACCGTTAACGCTTCGGAGACGCGAAGCTGCAACATGCCGTAACTCATAAAAGACGGCAATAACGTCAACAGTATATAGAGCGCTGCGATCAGGGCACTTTGTACCGTGGAAACGATTACCTCATTTCGTTTTCTTGGGTTAGCGATACGATCCCTCTCCTCCACACCGCTGCGTAGCAACGCGTATCGAAATTAGATACTTTCATCTTGCGGCACAAGCACGGCAAAGGTCATGTCGTTGCCATTAATATCCCATGTCTGCTGATTCGATCCGCGCGGAAGCGTCTCCCCATTCTCAAAGAAAAGCACCTCCGACGCGAGCACTTCGCCTGCAATATCTTCCGCGTGCCGTTCCACAAGCTCAGCGCCCTCTCCTCTCATGACATAAAGACGAATACGGTCAGTCACTTCAAAATGACTTGAACGGCGCATTGTCTGAATTTTACTTACGATCTCGCGCAAAGTACCCTTTTCAATCAAGTCTTCCGTTAACATCGTGTCAAGCGCGACTTTATTTGCGCTTTCTCCCTCAACCACATAGCCTTTTGCAGATACTTCGCTGATCAGCAGATCGTCTTCCTTAAGCTGATATACTGTGCCGTCCACATCAATCTCAACATAGCCTTTCTCCCGCAACATAGCCATCGTAGTCTTGCCGGGAAGGGCTTCGATCATGGGACGCGCCTTGGGAAGATCCTTGCCCATAAGTCGACCGAGAGTACGAAGCTGTGGCTTAAACTCATAATCAACCAAGCGTTCATCATCGTCCGAGAACGTCAGTGTCTGAATATTCAGCTCATCTGTAACACAGATGGACAACTCGTCGGAAAGCGGATCGAAACCCATCGCGATCAGTTCTGAAAGCGGCTGTCGGATCTTTATTTGCGCGCGGTTCCGCGCAGCTCGGCCAAGCGTAACGATCTCGCGTGCAACGTCCATATTTTTTTCAAGCTCCGGATCGATCCAAGTATCGTCGATCTCCGGGAAATCACAAAGGTGAACGCTTTCCGGCGCACCTTCAATATGATCTGCAACAAGATTTAAATAGACCATCTCTGCCATAAAAGGCGTGAAAGGCGCAATCAGACGTGCCAAAGTCACAAGCACCTCATATAGAACCAAGTATGCAGTGATCTTGTCGTCATCCATGCCTCCTCCCCAGTAACGCTCTCTTGAACGACGAACGTACCAGTTTGATAATTCATCCGTAAAGGATTCAATCGCGCGCGCCGCGCCCGTAATATCCAGCGCGCTAAGCCTCGTATCGACGAACCGGATGAGCGAGTGAAGACGACTCATGATCCACCGATCCATCAGCGTCACATGATCTTTCAAAGGGAAATCGTCATAATCCTCTTTCAGGAAACCGTCGATGTTAGCGTAGAGAACAAAGAACGCGTACGTATTCCAGAACGTTCCCATAAAACGTCTTTTTGTCTCACGGATCAAGTCTTCCGAGAAACGCGCAGAAAGCCATGGATGGCTGCCCACATAGAACATCCAACGGATGGCGTCCGCGCCTTCCTTCGACAAAATATCATTGGGATCGACAACATTTCCGAGGTGCTTCGACATCTTGACACCGTTTTGGTCAAGAACATGTCCCATCACAATACAGGATTTAAACGAGGTCTCATTGAAGAGGCAATTGCTTACCGCGTGCAAATTGTAAAACCAGCCGCGCGTTTGATCAATCGCTTCCGAAATGAAATCTGCGGGGAACCGTTCCTCAAAAATCTCGCGGTTTTCAAAAGGATAATGGTACTGCGCGAACGGCATCGCGCCGGAATCGTACCAGCAATCGATGACCTCGGGAACACGAGTCATCGAATCTTTGCACTTCGGACACGTCAGATGCACCGCATCAATCATCGGTTTATGTAATTCGATCTCCTCAGGACAATTCGGAGACATCTCCTTCAGCTCGGCAATAGAACCCACCACATGGCGGTGCGTACAGGATTCGCACTCCCAGATCGGGAGCGGGGTACCCCAGTAGCGCTCACGTGACAGACACCAGTCGATAACATTCTCTAAAAAGTGACCGAAGCGACCTGTTCCGATATGCGACGGAATCCAATTGATTTCCGCGTTGGTTTCAAGAAGACGATCCCGCAACGCCGTCATTTCAATGAACCAGTTCGAGCGAGCGTAGTAAATTAGCGATGTATCACAGCGCCAGCAGAACGGATATGTATGTTCTACTTCTTTTTCGAAAAGAAGGCTGTTCTCATTTTTAAGACGTTCTACCAATCCGTCGTCCGCATCCTTGCAAAACACTCCCGCAAAGTCAGATACTTCTTCCGTCATGGTGCCGTCTTCAGCTACAAACTGGATGTGCGGCAGATCATAGACGCGACCTAGGCGTGCGTCATCTTCACCGAATGCCGGCGCGATGTGAACGATACCTGTACCGTCCGTCAACGTGACGAAAGGATCGGACACGATATAAAAAGCTTTTTTGCCCTGCTCTGCGACAGTATCCTCTGCGTATGGATAGATCGGCTGATATTGTGTACCAAGCAACTCCGAGCCCTTACACTTTTTCAATATACGCGCCTCTTCTCCGAACACCTCAGCACTAAGTTCTTCCGCAATCCAGTAACGAGGACGCCCCACGGAACCGTCCGGTTCGTGATCGAGTTCACAGAGTACATAATTCTCTTTTTCATTGACACAAAGCGCGACGTTCGACGGCAACGTCCAAGGCGTTGTCGTCCAAGCGGCAAAATAGGTGTCGGGGTCTTCGACCGTTCGAAATCGCACGTAGATGGAACGTTCCTTGATGTTTCGATAGCCCTGTGCTACTTCATGACTTGAAAGTGACGTTCCGCAACGCGGACAATAAGGCACCACTTTGTGGCCCTTATACATCAGATTTTTATTCCAAATCTCTTTTAGCGACCACCAGACCGATTCAATGTAATTATTCTCATAGGTGATGTAGGGATTGTCCATATCTGCCCAAAAACCTACACGTTCGGACATTTCCTCCCATTCCCGCTTGTATTTCCAGACACTCTTTTTGCATTCTTCAATGAATTTATCGACACCGTAGGCTTCAATCTGCTCCTTGCCGTCAAGACCGAGGCGGCGCTCCACCTCAAGCTCCACAGGAAGACCATGAGTATCCCAGCCCGCTTTGCGAGGAACATGATACCCTTTCATCGTACGGTAACGCGGAATCAAATCCTTAATCGCGCGCGTCATCACATGCCCCGCATGCGGCTCACCGTTCGCCGTCGGAGGCCCCTCGTAAAAGGAGTAAATCGGAGCACCTTCTCTTATCTTCAAGGACTTTTCAAAAATCCGGTTATCTTTCCAAAACTTCAGAATTTTCTCTTCTCGCGGCACAAAATGGAGACTGTTATCAACTTTCTCGTACATGAATACTGTACTCCCTCTTTCTTGGCGCTATCGATTAGGTGGAGACAGCGCAAATCTTGATTTTAAAACGCCTTATCGAAAAACGATGTTTAATAACTTAAAATCGTCTCATTCTACCATACCGCGCAAAATAACCCATGACTTGAAAAGCGGGGCGCCTTTTATGTAGGATGCTAACTATGAATATGTGGCCTATTTTGTTCTCGATTATAGGCGCGATCGGCGTTCTTTGTCTTCTCTATGGCTTCTTTATTGAACCGAAGTTTATTCGTCAGCGCCACGTGACCGTAACGCTTCCCGCCCCGCGCGTAACACATCTTACAAAACCGCTCAAAGTAGTCTTCTTCTCGGACATTCACATCGGCCCCCGTACGACAAAAGATAAACTGGATCGACAGATGCGCGCAATCATGCGAAATAAACCGGATGCCATCATATTCGGAGGCGATCTCGTCGAGGAAGCGACACCGCTCGCTGATGAAGCTGTTCAATCAATGACGATCTCCGCTTTAGCGTCTCTCGAAGCGCCTCTCGGAAAATGGGCGGTTTTTGGAAATCACGATCTTGAGGCGCCGCGGTTTCGTCGATGGACAGAAAAAGTCCTCCATGCATCCGGTTTCAAGATCCTCGAAAATGAGGGAGCCTGCCTTGAAGAACTGCCTTTATGGGGATTTGAAGACGCGCTTCACGGTACACCCTCACGAGACACCAACAATGGACTTCGACATAATTGCTTTGAAATCAATGACATTTCGGGATGCATTAGTTCTGAAAAAACACTATCTCGTCACACTGATCCACTATCGCCGTTTACCCTTTACATCTCACATGAACCCGATACGGCTCTACTCTATCAAGATGAAGAAGTTACCGGGCTGATGCTTTCCGGGCACTCGCATTACGGACAAGTGACCCTCTTCGGATTGCCTCTCATACGCGTACCCGCTGCAAAACATTTCGTGAAAGGACATTACGATGTGCAATCTGATTTGAAACTTATCATTAGCGCGGGACTGGGTACCGTACATATTCACGCACGCTTTTTTGCACGACCCGATATCGTAACAGTTCTCTTTCAACCTTCAACAAAGGCGACCGATATCGCTTACTCGTTCAAGTAATCAAAATCAGCCTTGCCGATAATCTGTCAAATTAAAAAGACCGAAACACAATTCCCTTTACGGCAGTGACCGTCAATTCGTTGCCGTACAAGTTAAGGTGTCGATGGTCTATTTTTCACTTTTTCTTCTATCGTGATCAGTATATTAAGTTTGAAAAAAATGACGTTTACGTTCAATCAGATCATCAAGCTTCCGGATATAGAGGTCGATGTCTTTGGGATTGTGAAAACGCTTCGCCGTCCTCTCGAATATTTTTTTTGAAGACGATCCGCTCCCCAGACCGATAACCGGCACCTGATCGCTCATCATTGCGACATTATATACACATGAGTAATTCGGACGCGCAAATCCGGTATTTTCAAGTCCGCCTCGACAATTTTTCTGCCTATACAAATAGTACGGAAAATAACCGGATGAACGCAGAAGATGATGCGCTTTTTCGATAGCTTCCTCAAGCTTAGGATCTGGTCTAAAAAGCGCCGTTGCGCCTATTTCTCGATCAAAGAATGAGCCTTTTTTGATGGACAGCGTGTGTAACGTGATACTTTCCGGCCCGAGATCAAGCACCGCTCGCACCGAGTTCAGAAGCTCTTCCTCCGTCTCTTTCGGAAGACCTGCGATCAGATCCATATTGATATCTTGAAAGCCTGCCTTTCGCGCTAATTGAAAGGCATAATAAACATCAGCAGTTGTATGGCATCGTCCGATCAGCCGGAGCGTTTCATCATGCATCGACTGAGGATTGATACAAAGTCGCCGAAATCCAAGCGCGTGAAGAATAGCGAGTTTCTCTTCGTTGAGTGTATCAGGACGACCCGCTTCCATCGTAAATTCCGTCTTGTCATCAATTGGAAGTACGCGAAGCACGCCTTCGAGATAACGTTGTAAAAGTGGCGCAGGAAGGCTTGTCGGCGTTCCGCCTCCAAAGTAAACAGCCGCAATACGACCTTGGGAAGAAACACCGTTCCTTTGAAAACATCTTGTGATTCTCTCGTCTAAAAACAGGGATTCTGCCTCATGAATAACGGCATCAACGTAATCAGGAAGCGCTTTACTCTGACGTATGGCATCCTGCGTAATAAAACTGCAATACGCACAACGGCTGGGACAAAATGGCAGGCCGACGTAGACGATCATATCGCCGCGCGTGGTATCTATCGTTTGCAGGATGCGCGCTTCACTTTTTGCCGTTTCGACGGCAAGTTCAGCCTTCGCTTGACTCGTTTTCCAATTGCTTACTAAGCGCGCTGCGGCACGCGCATCGGCCTCGTCACCTTCCCTACGCGCTTGCTCTAGCTCTCGAAGCGCGATATCGGTCGGTCGAACACCTGTCAGCATGCCCCATGGAAACGTAAGCCCGGTCAACTCAGAAAGCACATTGAAAAGCTGGCGACGAATCGTCTCTCTTAATAGAGGAAGCGAAACGTCCGCTTCCTCTGCCTGCTCTTCACCATCAGTTTGAAGAGTCGTTCGGACATAAACGGCATGATCAGCATACGCGCCGGTTCGAGATGCATGACGTGCCGCTTGAGGCGGTATCTGAGGCTTGCACGCGATGGTGATTATCGCCCCGTCAGGAATCAATGACGCTCCGTCATTATACTCATCTACGACGACGTGAAAAGTCTTTACTCCAGTAGCGCTGACATTCGAAAAGAAGTGATGAAGCATTCCGGAAACGGCCGCCCGTTCCTCATGTCCTTCCAGAATCACTGTGATCGTCGTCATAGCAATGTTACTTTAGGCGCGCGTCAAAAGGTCGGCAGACCAAGGATAAGCGACAATACAATAAACAGGATCGGTTGGTGAAGCACGTAGACCCAAAGCGCGTTGCGACCGAGAAAACAAAATGGGCGCATAAGAAGCGGCAAACAATCATTGTTACGTTTTTGATCTTCTTCGGAAGATGCTAATGGTGTCTTATTCTGCCTCGATTTTGGAAAAAGCAAATGTCCGACAGCGGCTCCAATCAGGAAGAACCCCATCCCCGGAAAAAGCGACATGCCGTCCATAACATCTCTTCCCGTTGGAGGCACACCCAGTATTAGAAAAAGCCCATTCTTTGACGATGAGGGCAACAGCGGTTCCAACAGACCGGCGGCTAAAATGCCCATCGCGCCGATCATGATAAGAAGCGCAATTTTTTGATTCAGATGAAGCGTCTTTTCCTGCCCGTCATAAATATTAATTGCTTCTTCACTTAAAACACCGGACTCGTCATTTTCAGACATCAATAGCAGCTCGTCATTTACAGAATGAACACCGGGTTCTTTAGAGGCGCCATGATGATCATCAGAACGCATGAGTAAGGAGTAAAGAAAGATAGAGCATGCAATAACATGGATCACGTTGAAATAAATGATGCCGACAGGAGCGATCCAGCGATCGATGATCCACGAGCCCAACGTCTCTACAAAACCGAGCACGAGCATACGAAAACCGCGCTTTAAATTGTTTTTAGAGAAGACGGAGCTAATCCCCGACACAGTAAGAAAAACGGCGAGCACAATTGGTCGACCGATACCGATAAACCAGTATTCCTCCTGAAAAGCAAAAAGATCCAATCCATAAAGGTAACGCACATTCATAATCGCATGGTGAAATACCATGAGCGCAAGCGCCGCACCGCGCGCAAAATCAAGCGACGGCAGCCGGTTGCTCTTTACAGTTTTAGATTTAGGAGAGATCCGGTTCATTGTTCAAAAAACATCAACGTATGAAAGAAAAGATCCTGCCGCCTGAAGAATCAGGCAGCAGGATGATCAGATAAACTGTTTCTATTATTTATTTTTCGGATAGCGAATCGCTGACTGAGCTGCGGCAAGACGCGCAATCGGTACGCGATAGGGTGAGCACGACACATAGTCTAGCCCGAGCATCTGGCAGAACTCTACTGATGACGGATCACCGCCATGTTCTCCGCAAATACCCAATTCAATCGTCGGATGAGTTTTGCGCCCGCGCTCCACAGCCATACGCATCAGCACACCCACGCCTTCACGATCAATGTGTGCCGTCGGATCGGCGTCAAAGATGCCTTTCTGGTAGTACGTTTCAAGAATCTTGCCGGCGTCATCACGCGACAGTCCATAGGTCATCTGAGTCAGGTCGTTCGTGCCGAAGCTGAAGAAATCGGCCTCCTTGGCAACTTCGTCCGCCGTGATGCAAGCGCGCGGAATTTCAATCATTGTGCCGATCATGTATTTCAACTTGAGTCCTGACGCTTCAATCAACTCATCGGCAGCTGCTTTGCAGACTTCTCGCAACAGTGCCAGTTCTTTAACATCGCTCACTAACGGAATCATGATCTCCGGTATGACATCGACACCCTCGCGAATAGCTTCAAGCGCCGCGCCAATAATGGCTTTTGTCTGCATTTCGGCAATTTCGGGATAGCTGATGGCCAAACGACAACCGCGGTGCCCAAGCATGGGGTTAATCTCGTGGAGACTGTCAACGATCGTTTTTAATTCCGCAACGTTCATTTTGAGCGCTGCCGCCAGATCTTCGATCTCTGAATCTCTCGTCGGAAGGAATTCGTGTAGCGGAGGGTCAAGCAAGCGGATAATGACCGGCAGACCATCCATCACGCGGAACAGTCCGAGGAAGTCATTCTGTTGCATCGGCAGAATATGCGCGAGTGCCTCGCGTCGAGCCTTCTCGTCGCGCGACACAATCATCTGCCGGAAGGCAAAGATGCGATCCGTCTCAAAGAACATGTGCTCTGTGCGGGTCAATCCGATACCCACTGCACCTAGATCACGTGCAACCTGCGCATCGTGCGGCGTATCGGCGTTCGTCCTGACACGAAGCTCGCTGAATTCATCCGCCCAAGACATGATCGTCTGGAAATTGCCGGACATCTGCGCTTCGCGCGTCTCAATTTGACCTTCGTAGACGATGCCGGTAGAACCGTCAATCGAGATAAAATCATCGTAGCTATAGACTTTGCCATCAGCCGTCATCGTTCCGGCATCCATATCAATGATGAGATCTGAACATCCGGAGACACAAGACTTGCCCATACCGCGTGCCACAACAGCAGCGTGAGAGGTCATGCCCCCGCGAGAAGTCAGAATGCCGACCGCAATGCTCATACCTTGGATATCCTCCGGAGAAGTTTCTTCACGTACGAGAATGACATTGCGACCTTCGGCATGCGCTTTCTCCGCTTCTTCAGCATTGAACACGATTTGTCCGGTTGCCGCTCCGGGAGATGCCGGAAGTCCTTTTGCGATCTGTTTTCCTTTTTTCAGGCTTTCTTCATCAAACATGGGATGGAGCAACGCGTCCAGCTGCGCAGGATCGATACGTAGGAGCGCTTCTTCACGAGAAATGATGCCTTCTGCCACCATATCCACCGCAATTTGAAGCGCTGCCGTCGCGGTGCGCTTTCCGTTGCGCGTCTGAAGAATAAAAAGCTTGCCGTCTTCAATCGTAAACTCGATATCCTGCATATCGCCGTAGTGGTGTTCAAGCTGCTTAACGATTGACGCAAACTGCTCGTATATCTTAGGCATCTGTTCTTCCAAGTGCGCGATCGGCTCGGGAGTACGGATACCTGCCACCACATCCTCACCTTGCGCGTTGATCAAGTATTCGCCGAATAGTTCATGTTCTCCGGTGGCAGGATTACGTGAGAACGCCACGCCGGTGCCCGAGTTTTCACCCATGTTGCCGTATACCATCTCGTTTATGCTGACGGCGGTGCCCCACTGGCTCGGAATATTATTCATTTTGCGGTAGAAAATCGCGCGTTCATTATTCCAAGAGCGGAAAACAGCCTCAATGGCGGCAATAAGCTGTTGTTGTACGTCTTCGGGGAAAGTGCTCTTCCTGTTCTTTTCATAGATCGCCTTGAACGCTTTAACAATGTTCTTGAAATCGTCCGCACTGAGATCCATGTCATTTTCCACGCCTTTTTCACTCTTTACGCGGCTCAATTCAGCCTCAAAGAGCGACGCGTCAATTCCCATCACGACATCTGAAAACATCATAACGAAGCGACGATAACTGTCGTAGACGAACTTAGGATTATTAGTCAGTCGGATCATCCCTTCTGCCACACGGTCATTAAAACCAAGGTTGAGAACTGTATCCATCATCCCCGGCATCGAGACACGGGCTCCTGAACGAACCGACACGAGCAGCGGCTTCTCCGTATCGCCAAAACCTTTGCCGGTAACTTCTTCCAGTTTTGTTACGGCACTGAAGATCTGATCTTTGATCTCAGGCGAGATCATTTGGCCGTCGCTGTAATAGCGGTTGCAGGCTTCGGTCGTGACCGTAAAACCATTGGGTACCGGAAGACCGAGCTTCACCATCTCAGAAAGGTTAGCAGCCTTGCCGCCGAGAAGGTTGCGCATCGTTGCATCGCCTTCAGAAAACATGTACACATACTTTGTCATTAACATTCCTCCACAATTTTATATGGCTGTCGGACTTTATCCAGCAGCGCTATGACTCTATTTTTGTTTCACACAGCAAGGGTAACATCCCGCTGTGGTTGACCAATTATTCAATGTTTGTACCGCAGACACCACGATAAGCGCGAAGAAATGCGTCACCTCAAAAAAGACGGCCAACGCGCATATCGTCGCACACAATCGCGGCATAACATGGTACGACATTATGGCAAATCAAACTTACCTTCAAAAAAGGACTCAAGTTCCTCGATCGGCAAACGAATTTGCTCCATTGAATCTCGTTCACGTACTGTAACGCACTGATCCTCGAGCGAATCAAAGTCGAATGTGACAGCATACGGCGTACCAATTTCATCCTGACGTCGATAACGCCTGCCAATCGACTGGCGTGTATCAAATTCGGCGATCACGTTACGCATCAACATGCGATAGACCTTCTCCGCTTCCGGGGCAAGCTTTGCAGAAAGCGGAAGAACAGCTACCTGAACAGGTGCCATCGCTGGACTAAAGCGCATCACCGTACGCGTCGATCCGTCCTCCAGTATTTCTTCTTCATAGGCATCTGAAAGAATAGCTAAAAGCAAACGGTCAACTCCAAGCGACGGCTCGACAACATACGGGATATATTTCTCATTTTTATCCGGATCGAAATACATAAGGTCTTGGCGGGAATGCTCCATGTGCTGCTTCAAGTCGTAATCTGTTCTGCTCGCAATTCCCCAGAGTTCTCCCCAGCCGAACGGATAGAGGTATTCGATATCCGTCGTCGCCTTTGAATAAAATGAGAGCTCATCAGGACTATGGTCACGCAAACGAAGATGATTCTCACGTATGCCGAGATCAAGCAACCACTTTACGCAAAATTCGCGCCAATACTCGAACCATTCGGTATCTGTTCCCGGTTCACAGAAAAACTGGAGCTCCATCTGCTCAAATTCACGCGTGCGGAAAATGAAATTGCCCGGTGTGATTTCGTTGCGAAATGCTTTACCGATCTGAGCAATGCCGAACGGTATTTTCCTTCGCGACGTGCGCTGGACATTCCGAAAATTGACAAAAATGCCTTGTGCCGTCTCAGGACGCAGATAAAGTTGGGCAAGACTATCTTCCGTGACACCCTGATACGTCTTGAACATAAGATTGAACGTACGAACATTTGTAAAGTCGTGCGCACCGCATTTCGGACATGGAACCTTATGCTCCAAAATATAGTCGCCTAGCGCCTCGTTGGACCAACCGACCACCGGCAGTTTAATCCCCTGCGCTTCATTCCAGTCTTCAATTAGCTGATCGGCACGGCTACGACTGCCACAAGATCTGCAATCGACTTGAGGGTCGGAAAAACCTGCAACGTGACCGGAGGCGACCCAAACTTCAGGATTCATGAGGATGGCCGCGTCGAGACCTTCATTTAGCGGACACGTCTCAACGAAACGACGCCACCAAGCAGCCTTGATGCGACGTTTCAACGCCACACCATAAGGTCCATAGTCCCAGGCGTTGGCCAGTCCGCCATATATATCCGATCCCGGATACACAAATCCGCGATTGGCGCATAGATTAACAATGGTAGAAAGCGCATGTTCTTTGTTAGACACGTTACGCTCCCTCTTCCGGAGTATCATCCGACATTCCGTTCTCTTCCGTTACATCAGTCTCGTCATCTTGTGATTTCGGGTTTTCATCGTCTTCCGTATCTTCTTCACTTGCAGCCAATATTTTCGCTTCTTCTTCCGCACGTTCGGCCTGCTCCATGCGTTCGACATGACTAATGAAACGTTCCGCGATCAGCGATGCATCCTCAACGGAAATACCCGCAGATTCAAAAACTGTAGGAGATTGCTCACGGCTCAGTACACGCGGCGAACGGCTCGCCTCTTCAAGGCGTTCCTCTTCTTCTTTGGCACGCGCTTCGCGTTCCGCCGCTTCACGCGCAGCAATGATAAGAGGATCTTCGGGAACGATCACGTTGTGTTTGCCGAAGCGGAACACCACTCGGCCGGCATGGATTTCTTCACTTGCGAGCGAGACACGGTTGCGCGTATCGGAATCGATGACCGGACGAGCGCCGGATGTCAGCTGTCGAGCACGGCGCGATGCCAACATGGCAAGAATATAACGATTGTCAACCCGCTTTAAAAGCTCTTCTGTTGAGGGATAAATCAGCATTTTTTACTCCTGTAAAATAATAAAAATCGTAGCCTACAAAAATATACCACAATCCAATAAACTATACCGTTTTATCGACTCCGTCGTCAATATAAAGCCTTGAAGCACGGCGCTTCTCGGCACGGATGATAGCGGAAATATCATCTACGGCATCTTCAAGCACCGCATTTTCGACACAATAGTCAAAATCGGCGGCCATACGAAGTTCTCGTTTTGCCGTTTCCAAACGGTGTACCACAACATCTTCCGTTTCTGTACCGCGCGTCGAAAGGCGTGACACCAGTTCCTGTAAAGACGGCGGCGTGATGAAAACCAAAATAGCGTCCGGACACTTCTCTCGTATCTGCAGCGCACCGGAGACTGTAAGGTCAAAGAGTACGTCTCTTCCGGCATTTACATGTTGAACTGCCGGCTCACGCGGTGTGCCGTAATACGACCCGCAATACTCATCGTATTCCAGAACTTCCCCTTTTTGAATCAACTGTTCAAAATGTTCACGTGTCGTGAAATGGTAAGAGACGCCATCCACCTCATGAGGTCGCGGCGCCCGCGTTGTCAGCGAAATCGAATGTACTCTGTTCGGGTCTGCCTCAACAAGGGAGGATATGATCGAATTTTTCCCTGCTCCGGACGGTCCCGATAATACCACCATCAGTCCCTTTCGAGGTTGAATTGCGAACGATTCCATCTTCCTCTCCTTATCCAACATCGCCGTCTTCTGTATAGCTTTCCGCACAATCCGGAACAGCTGTAATCGCGTCAGGCTTCATCGCCGACAATATCACGTGATCACTGTCCATCACGATAACGGCTCTGGTCTTTCGCCCGCCGGTCGCGTCGATCAGCGATGCTCTGTCGCGAGCATCTTGTATCATACGCCTTGCCGGCGCTGAATCGGCGGTAACAACCGCAATGACACGAGCTTTGGCGATATAGTTTCCGTAACCGATTGCGATCATTTCATAATCCATATTTACATCCTCTTGCCCTACACCGTCAGTGCTTATAACGTCATAACTTAAAAGCGATCAGAAAGGTAAACTGTGTCATAACATATGCGTTCATGATACTTCGGGAAGCTTATCCCGTAAATAATTCCGGTATCCATCCACGCATTACACTCACTCATTGAACTTATTCAAGATTTTGCACTTGTTCCCGGATTGCTTCAAGTTGTGTTTTCATCATGACGACTGTCTTCGCAATGTCAAGGTCATTCGCTTTGGAACCGATCGTGTTGACTTCGCGGTTCATCTCTTGAATTAGGAAATCCAATCTTCTGCCAACAGGACCTGTCACAGACAAATTTGCTTCAAGCGCCGTTATGTGAGAGCGAAGGCGCGTAACTTCTTCATCAATGGACGAGCGATCAGCAAAAAGCGCCGTTTCTGCGAAGAGACGCTGATGGTCGTACCATTCAGGATACGATTCTCCTAGAAGTTCTTCTGCACGAACCAGTATTTTTTTTCGATACAGATCGACTACCTCAGGTGAGCGCTTCGCAACATCATCGACGAGCTTCTTAAACGATGCCGTTCTGGACAGAAGATCACTCGCCAGACGTTCTCCTTCGGCTCGTCGTGCTGCTTTCAACGCTTCAAGCGCTGAAGCGGCGGCTTCCAACAGCTGCCCTTCAATCGTCTCTCGATCTTCGGCGTGTTCATCTTCTGTAAGTACACCGCGCTGTGCAGCCACGAGCGCAACAAGATCATCTGTCTGACGTTCCGTGATGCGCTCCAGTGTTTTAATAGACTCTATGTACCCGAGTGCGAGCGCCGTATCCACTGTGATCTCACGAGGAACACTCGCATCTGTTGCTATTGTCACAAAAATATCGACGTGACCGCGTGAAAGCTCGTCTTTGAAAAGTTGACGAATTTCCATTTCAAAAGAGGAAAGTGAAGAAGGCAATCTCAAGGACAAATCTAAATAGCGGTGGTTAACGGATCGACACTCGACCGTCACTGTTCGACCGTTTCGTTCGGATACACCTAAGCCGTATCCGGTCATACTGTTAGGCATGATATTTCTCCTATGCAAAAGAATCGATTTCTATCGTATTTTTATCCCGTGTCAGGTCACTCTGTCACGCGAATAATGCTTCTCTTCATTATATGCCGCAAGACGACACCTGTTCATCATAAACTCTCTTGGAAAACACCGTCTTCACCGATAAGAAGAGGCTGAAATTCAAGATGGTCTGCAGACGTTAACACATAACGGACACCGTCGACAACGGGAGAAGTACTGTAAAAGGGCACGTCATGGTGTATATGACCAAAAAAGCAGCGCTGTATTCCTGCAGGAGCAAGCAATGAGGAAAGCGCCGATGTCTGCCCTTTCTCAGAAATGGGCGGATAATGCATTACGGCGATTCCCGGCTGTACCGAACCTCTTTGATGACGAAGCGTAGCTAAATCACTAAGAGAGAGGTTCATCCGAATCACTTCGCGATCAAAAACGCGTTGATCTTCCGGCTTAAAAGCATCATCCGAAGGCAAAACCCAACCGCGTGTGCCGCAAAGATCAAATCCGGCAACCTCCATTGCATTGTGACGGAGAAAAAGAATCGAATTCAGACCTTGTTCCAATACGACTCGTTTCATCTTCTTGAGCGTTGACCACCAATAGTCATGATTGCCTCGAAGAATAATTTTTTTTCTTCCCGGCAGTTCATCAATCCAACGTAAATCGGGAAGCGCGTCATCAAACGAAATGGCCCACGACACATCGCCGCCGATCACAACAGCATCCTCGTCACTCACTATCGCCGACCATGCGCCCTTTATACGATCAGTGTGATTCTTCCATCGTTCACCGAAAATATCCATCGGCTTATCGAAAGCAAACGAAAGATGCAGATCGGAAATCATGAAAAGTTTCATACCAAGTCTTCGCTTCCTTTCTCTGATAGAACATCATCCACGTTCGCATCGGGATGAATTGGGCTGCACGCAAATCTGACCAGCGTAACCGGCATCATCCACGTTCGCATCGGGATGAAAATAGCGGAAAACCGATTCCGCTACATCTTCCGGCAACCCCTTGACTTCTTTTAACTGTTCGAGTGACGCCTCCTCAACCTTTTTGCTTGTGCCGAAGGCCTCAAGCAGCAGACGGCGTCGCGCAGGTCCTACCCCCTTGATATTCTCAAGCGCGTACCGCATCACGCGTTGACGACGCTCTTTCTTGTTTAATCGCTGTGCGAAGCGATGCGCTTCGTCCTGAATCGAAGTCAAAAGATGGAGGAGACCCTGCCGCATCGCACGTTCTTCTTCCGGCCGAGCTCGCGCGTCAGCAATAGATTCGGGATTAGATAGTTCAACAATCTCTCCCGTTGGTATGACAAGACCTCGTGTGCGGTGACGCCGGTCTTTGACCATGCCCGCTACAGGTATACCGATTCGTTCCAATATCGGCAGCACCGTCGACACATGACCCTTCCCTCCGTCGACCAGAATCAGATCCGGTCGATCTCCGAACGATACGTCTTCAAGCCGGTCAACACGCCGCATTATTACTTCCGCCATCGCGCGGTAATCATCGATTCCCTCAAAAGCCTTTATTTTAAAATGGCGATACGATGCGCGTTCAGGTTTTCCATTTCGAAATACGATCATTGACGCCGACCGAATATCTTTGCCCCAGTTAGAAATATCAAAAGCTTCGATCCTCTCCGGCGCTCTTTCCAAATGACAAAGATCGGCCAATGTCATCAGTGTTTCTCGAATTGAACGCATATCCGCTCCACGTGCAAGTGACCGTCTTTCTAAAGCTTTCTCGGCATTATGCCGCGCCATATCGATCAGAGCTTTTTTATCGCCGCGCTGTGGGAAGCGGATATGCACAGCCCGCCCTCGTTTCTTTCGAAGCCATTGCGTCAACACGTCTTGATCATCCAGTGGCGAGGCGACAAGAATTTCTGCAGGAACAGAGGCGGATCGATACTGTTCCCTGATCATCGCAGAAAGATAGGCGCCGTCCTTTTCATCCGTGTCTTCAGCAAAAGCGCGTGAGAAACCGGTCATACGTCCATCACGAATATCAAGCCGTACCATCGCGACTTCCCGACCATTACGAGCAACGGCTAACACATCGCGGTCACCGCCAGAAGGATCGACAACGCGTTGTGTCTCACGAAGCGCTTTAAGAGACATCCATTTTCGTTTCAGACGATCCGCTTCCTCGAAATCGAGTCGATCGGCCGCCGCGCGCATGTCAGAGTAGACCTGCTTCGTGATGTCGTCGGTCTTCCCCTCCAAAAAAAGGCAGACCTGTTCCGCCAACACGCGGTAGTCCGCTTTTGAAATACGATCATCACACGGAGCGAGACAGCGCCCGATATCCATGTTAAGGCAAGGACGTCGTTTTCCGATATCGTCAGGCAAATCGCGACGGCATCTCCTCATTGGAAAGAGCTCGCTCAATGTTCTCAAGGCGCGGTTAACGTCACCGGCAAGCCAAGGTCCGAAATATCGCGCGCCTTCGTCAGCATCCGGGCCAAGACGGAACGCTTTAGTAACACGAGGATATGGTTCTTGCATCGTTACACGGATATAGGGATATTCCTTATCATCGCGCATCAGGATATTATATTTCGGCTGGTGTTTCTTTATGAGATTGGATTCGAGAATAAGCGCTTCGACCTCGTTCTCACAGAGAATCGTTTCAAAGGAAGCAATCTTGGAGATCATCGCCTGAATCCGCGGCGTTACGGACGGATTCGGCGTGAAATAAGAGCGTAAACGCTGACGAAGTGAGTTTGCTTTACCTACATAAATAATAGAACCCGACGAATCACGCATCAGGTAGACGCCGGGTTCTTCTGGAACTAATTCAAGATGCACCTCGAAGGTGCTTGATTTGCTTTTATCTCCTGTCATTAGGGAATCATCACCCTCCTGACATTTCGAATTGCGTGTGGTCGCGCAAAGTTACCGCTTCACATCACTGATGTATGCTTTGAGTTTCTCGACAGCCTCTTTTTCGTCTTGGCCGTCCGCCAAAATGTCGATTTCATCTCCATTATTGATGCCGAGAGATAATACACCGAGAAGACTCTTAGCATTTGCTCGACGGCCATCTTTTTCGATATAAATACTGCATGCGAAATCGGATGAAATCTGAATCAACATGGCGATGGATTTCATCGATTGATCTTCGCCACCATGAAAAACGACAGTTTCTTTCGTCATTCTTCCTGCCTCCTTAATTCTCAAGATGAATGGATCACAAATGTATAGTAAGTATAAAGACGATCTCTGTAGCTTGTCAATTTTACATTTAACCAGCTTCCCTCACATGATGGTAAGAGAATTTAGTCTTTTCGACCGCATTTTAGAGAAATAACCGCTGACTCGGTTCTATATTTGTATTTCAAAATAGACCTGTGAATATTTCGGATTACGAAGTTCGGCAGGTATTTCCTTTTCGATCATTCCGATTCGCCTATATAATGCCAATGCCTTTTTATTCTCCGGATTGGGGTCAACCCATGCGCAAACGGCTCCATTCAAGAACGCCTGATCTATGGCAAATTTAAGCGCGCAAGTTGCAATTCCTCGTCCTCGTGCAGAGTTTTTCAGCTTAATATCTATGGCTGCCCTCTTTGTCTCAGGGTCGATATTATAAAAAGTTTCTCCGCAGTAAATGCCGCTTTCGTAAATTGAATAATGATTGATTCCGGGTCTTCCCTCTTCAATCCATGCGAGCCAATCTAGCATTTTTTCATCTGTTTGCTTCAAACCTTCCGGGAAGCCCACAAACTTCATCACCTCGCCGTCAGACCAAAGCGTTTTAACCTCATCTAAATCGGAAAAAGTTGTTTCCCTTATTTCTATTTTTCCTGTAGTTGAGGCTTTACTTTTGTTCATCTGAAATCCTCCATGCTTATCTCTCTATGGAAGTTTTATGTTTACTTTAGCGCCCGCGCCCAGTCTGCTTCCTTGAAGCCGACGAGCACGAAGTCATCACCGATAAGAATCGGACGCTTCACAAGCATTCCGTCTGTCGCAAGCAGGGCATACATTTCATCTTCTGTCATATTCGGAAGCTTGTCTTTCAGCTGGTGCTTTCTGTACAAAAGTCCACTTGTGTTGAAAAATCTCCGAAGAGGAAGACCGCTCCGCTCATGCCAACGGCGCAGTTCCTCTTCCGTAGGATGATCGTCTTTTATATGCCTCTCTTCATAGGCGACACTATTTGACTCCAGCCATGTCCTAGCTTTCTGACATGTCGTGCATTTCGGGTAGCAAAGAAAAATCATACAATGACCTCCGTTCTTTTTGACGCTTTAATTTTACACGTTTGACGATAAGTCCGGCAAAAGGAAGAGTTTTAAAAAAACGGTGCTAAGACATTTACTAAGACGCCTAGCTTTCATTAAGTTTTTTCAGATTAGAGATGGTTCGCTCAGCAAGAGGAATCAGGATCTCTTTATCGCCATTTTCATTGATCGAAAGAGCGATCATAAAGGGACCATACGTATCGTCGTTCACAAGAACACAAAGTTCCGGGTAGCTTCTGTAACTTGATATCATCCAGTAAGCATCATCACCGAGATTAGGAACATCTTCAACAAAACTCTTCGATCCTCTGCCCTGATCAAAGACAAGCTGGGAACCCGAGACAAAAAGCTGATCATAAGTCAACTCATCCTTGGCATAGTACAAATCGAATCGAAGTTCCACAGCTTTCGATGAGCCTGGACTTCCCTCAGGATCGGCATGAAGGAAATAATCTATTTGAGACATCCTGTCATCTACAAACGGTTCGAGTTCTCCCACATTATAAAGGCCTGTAATCTCCTCGATCTCTTCTACACTGAGATAGTTTTCAGGAGAAAGCCGTGGTGCAGCCTGGAATATTATTTTGAAACCAGCTTCTAGGACTTTGACTTCTTTAGCCGTGCCGCTATCTCGTTTCAACTCAAAAATCATATTCAAAGAAGGTGTTGCTCCGTCAAACATTTGGTTGATAACAAATCGGATTTCTTTCCAGTCTTCCGGGATCACCATCCCCGTGTAGACTTGCTCACTTATTCCTTTATTGATGGTTGTGTCTAAGGTAGGCATGTCTTTGCCGCTGTATGAATAGAGCGCGTCCATGCTGCGTTTATATTCTTCACCATCCACTGTAGCAACACAGGAAGACTGTGAGGCAAAGCTAATGTTCTGATCATCCTCTCTTTCATTTTTCAAGGTCAGGATAGGATACATGAAGATAAAACCTTGCGGAGGAGGACTAAAGAGTCCAGGATCATCGTCAAAGAGCACATAGTCGAAGGCGATGCGAGTCCCGTAGCGCTCCAGCTCCTGATTCAAAGGGATTTTACCTTTTCTTCCGTCAAAGATGACCCCTTCTGCCGAGCTGGGAGGCTTCTTCCCGGTGTCATCTGTCTGTACAGTTTTTTTCATGATTTGATCTGATTTTTCCGGACGTTCGTTAGCTTCTTCCTTGGCACCGCATGAGGTGAGTAGGAGGACGAGGATAAGTAGAATCGCAAATAGCTTTTTCATGGAGCACCTCCTTGTTGTCAAGTTGTTGTCAAGTTAACGTACTTTAGATTTACACTTGTGAAGAAAAAAGGTTCCCTCCCTTCTTGGCAAAATGGATTTTTAAAAATACCAACCAAGGTGAAAAGGAACCATATCTAAAGAAATTATACAACGAATTGAGAATGTAATAAAGATAGAGTTGAATGAAATTGAGCATTTAACAATCGCTGATTGTAAGGTCAATGATTTTAGCTTTTGGTAATCTTACAGGCTCAGAGATTTTCTTTTGTTTTTGTTAAGAGAAAAGGCGGTGTTGCCGTCATCAATACGGCATCTTCACCGGTATCGGCATAATACGAGCGTCGCCTTCCGACAATCTTGAAGCCGAATGATTCATAAAGACGCCGCGCCTCACGATTTCCGTCACCGACTTCAAGTATGATCGAGATTGCCTCTACAGTTGCACCGCGATGCATGACCTCAGCCATCAATAACGCGCCGATGCCAAGATTCCGAACATCAGACAACACGGCAATGCGTTGGATTTCATAGACGTCAATGAGCACTTGAACGGCAACAAAACCAAGGATGATTGGTGTTTCTGCTGCCTTGTGTGATTCAGGATCCGGCTCTACTTCCGCTACCAGCAAAAATCGATTTTTGTCGTCAGTAACAATAAACGGTTCTAACGCGTCACAACTCCAAGGCGACGTGAAAGATTGCGCGTCGATCATAGCGACGTCATCAAGATCGACGGGAAGAGCGTCGCGAATATAAATTGATCGATTATTGATTCGGAGTCCGCTCGAAGGAACCTTCATGCTTGCTTCTGTCTTTCGGCCGATGGCGCGATTGCGTAGTGCGCATCGAGTTTGAAAGGATCCGTTTCCGCTACGCCGAGTTCCCAATCCTCAAACGCCAATTGTGCTACAGCGGATGCGCGGATAATCTGTCGCTCTGCAGGTGCCGATTCAGTGATGAATGGAAGATTGATATTTTCTTTTTCAAAAACGGGAAGACCGTTACCGGTAACAATGACGCGTTCGCCTTCTTCGATCATCGGCGCCACTTGGCGGACGAGTGCTTCAATCGTACGCGGTTCATCGGAGCAGCACGCTTTCCCGTCGCGGTAAAGCGAAGCGTACACACGGCCGCCGCGCGCATCAAACATGGGCAAAACGAGCGCGTCTTGCTCTTGTGCTACACGAGCAAGTGCGCGTAAGGACGATATACCGATTGCCATACTCCCCGCTGCGTAGGCCATCGCCTTCACGGTAACAAGTCCAGATCGGATTCCGGTGAAAGACCCGGGCCCGTTCGCCACCGCGAAAAGCTCGACATCTTTAAGTTTCATGCGACACGATGCCATAAGCGAATCGATTAGCGGCTGCAGCGTTACCGCGTTACGAAGATCTTTTGACAAGACTGTGTATTCGCCTAAAAGCTCACGGTCACTCGTGAGCGCAACAGAAACGGAATAGCCCGATGTATCAACGCCTAAGATAATCATGGTGTTTCCTTCGATGAATCGCCTGTCTCGACATTACATGAAGAACATGATAAGTCGATATCGCCCGCAATACAGCGGCACGCTTCCCACACATCAAACGCCTTCAAGAAGCGATTTGCCTTTGAAGAAGGCGCCAACAGCGTCACATGACGGCAATTATCCTCCTCAACATCGTCTGAAACCTGTTCAAGCCGAATCTCCACGACATCATCGGGCAACACTTCGCGGACTTGGCATCCCCATTCGATGAAGAGCACGGCATTTTCTGTGATCAGATCATAAAACCCGAGATGGAGAAATGCATCGGCATCCTGAAGTCGGTAAACGTCCATATGATGTAGGAAAAGCCCGTCCTTGTCTTGCGGTTCATGGGTGTGCAACAGCGTAAAAGTGGGACTGGACACCGGGCTTTGGACACGCATACCTTCAGCGAGGCCGGAGACGAGACATGTTTTTCCGGCACCCAGTGTACCCGATAAAAGAACCACATCGCCCCCGCGAAGAGATGAGGCGAGCGCGTAACCGAGCGCTCGAGTCTCCTTAGGCGATGTGGTCGTAACGGTCTTTTTTACAACGTCGGATTCCATTTTTTACAAAAAACGGATTAACGCTTGGAGAACTGGGACGCCTTTCTGGCTTTCTTAAGTCCGTACTTCTTGCGTTCTTTTACACGAGAATCACGCGTTAAAAATCCGGCTTTTTTCAATGTAACCTTGTACTGTTCTTCGTCAGCGTCGACGAGCGCACGGGCGATGCCGTGACGGATGGCGCCTGCCTGTCCTGACAATCCGCCGCCTTTGACGTTGACCCTGACGTCAAACTTATCTGTCGTATCTGTCGCCACCATCGGTTGGCGGACAATGACGCGCAATGTCTCTACGGGGAAATACGACTCAAACGAGCGCTTATTGATCTCGACCTTTCCGCTTCCCGGATAAAGACGGACGCGTGCAATGGCCTTCTTCCGACGACCGGTACCGTAATAAAAATCTTTCTGTTCTGCCATGACTGTGCTCCTCCGCCTTATAACGCTAACTTAACCGGCTTTTGTGCTTCGTGCCGGTGTTCCGGTCCCGCATATACTTTCAGTTTACGGAACATGGCCCGACCAAGCGGACCTTTCGGAAGCATGCCGCGAACTGCCGATTCCAGTACGCGTTCAGGGTGCTTATCCAGAAGGCGCTCCATGGGTACCTCGCGCAATCCGCCCGGATAACCGGAATAGCGCCTATACATTTTCAGCGATTTCTTATTGCCGGTGACCGCAATTTTCTCAGCGTTCACGACGATCACAAAATCGCCCATGTCGGCGTGAGGCGTGTACTCCGGCTTGTTCTTGCCGCGCAGTATGGAGGCGATCGTCGTCGCAAGACGTCCGAGAACCTGACCTTCCGCGTCAATAAGATACCAGCGGCGGTCGGCGTCTCCTGCTTTAGGGAAATACGTGTTCATTTAAAGTCTTTCCTCCCATATCGTTCGCGCCACATCTTCAGGCGCACGATGACCATCTTATCAGCAAGAAAAAGGCGTGTCAACACCTTTTTCAAAATAACATAACATTACTTCGTTTTTCTCGTGTTTTGTGAGTTTTTCTCTGTTTTAGAGTATCTTCGAGAATTCATTAATTCGCGCGATACTCATGAAATGACATGTATTACTATATCAGGAAACGGTTGTGTCATTTCCATCAGCTTGAAAAAGCAAACGACTGCTTTGCTATTATTTCAAAACAGTCGTTTAGTATGCTTGTCTCAATACTTTTAGCTTAGCCATTTCAAAACGGCTTATAAGGTTAGGTTCGCAGGACGAATTATTATATATCTTCTTTATCAATCTTACTTAAAATTGAGTCAAATACTTCGTCACGAGGTGAAATTTCACTGTTTTTAACTGCTTCCACAATCTGCTTTCTGCTAACGGAGACTGATTTCGTAACAAC
>JGI24709J26583_10000007_pt1 | contig 157946 bp, 173 predicted proteins | sample BioPla2DNA1_FD_26583 | JGI IMG/M metagenome (IMG submission 26583) | reverse complement strand
AAAGATATCCTTAAAAACATTCTCTATACTGTCTTTCAAGTATTTAGTTATAAAACGTTGGATTGCCATATGACTTGGCTTTTCCTCGCCCATCAGATACATGAAGCGGATATCTGTTTTACAAGCTTTCTCTATACCTCTTAAAGTGTATATCTGATTCATAAACGCAAACAGAACAATTTTTATCATCTTGAAGGGATTATATTCTTCTCTACCTTTATTTGTTTGTACTTTAAGGTATTTATTCCAGTTTGCTCCTTCCATCACTTCAAGAAAACTTCTTACCGGATCATCTTCTTCTATTTTTTTACTTAAATCCAGTGGCAAAATCATTTGATATGCGTTATAATTCCTATTGTTAGAGGAATAATTTAACCTACATTTATTTAGATTTTCCATGGTTAAATTATAACAAAAAATGTATCCTGTTTGGTTTCAAACTCGATACATTTTTTTATTAATTTGGCTGTTTATTCGTTACAGCCCCTTTTATGTGTTATTTTCTTGCTTGTTTTTCAGCATTACGTTTATCGTTGATGATTTTAACATGATTGTCATCAATTAAAGTAACGTTGTTTTCTTTTGCCCAATCGATACAGCCGTTCAAGACAGTTTTTAAAAAAGGACGAGGAACTTTAACAAAATTCGTTAATGCTGCATCAGTAAACTTGATTTCTGGATGTGCTCTTTCTGCAGCATATCTGATTGAAATTAAATCTACCTCTTTTGGAGCAGGAAGAGGTTCAGAGATAGGCTTGGTAATTTTTGGAAACTGAGTATACCAGAAATTAGTAGAATCTCTATAACCATAATCCACTGGAACAGGTGGGAAATTGAACTTATTAACACCATCTACAATAGCATTATAATATTTTTCTTTCATTAAAATTTTGTCAATATAAAGAATAAACAAAGCTCCATATTTACTTGTAATACCATTAAAGTCATTGTATGGGCCAGGATGACCATCATCAATATCATCCGGACTAAATTTATCTGCCCCTTCTAAATGTGATGCCCAACTACATTCAAACACTTGAAAAGCACTTTTAATTACTGGAGGACGATTTTCATCACTTGGGTCAGTTTGGCCAGGTTCCATCTCAAATTTTAAATCTTTCATTTTTTCATCTGATGGTCCAGGATAACCTAATCTGACAACTTCCTTAAATGTTTTTCTGCTGTCATCGATAAAGTTGATAGCACATTTTTTCCTTCTTAATAAATTGTGACAAGTATTTGATGTGTTGCGACAAGATAATAACATCGCATATTGTTCTTTTCCAGCAACATAGTATGGAAAACATAGAGAATATGATCCGATATTTAAACTACCATCATCATTAATAGTTGAAATACATACTGTTGGCATTGGAAAAAATGAAGAAGTTTGATAAAAGTTATCAACAATTCTTAAATCTTTAAATGAACTCATTTCTTTTAACCTCTCTTTAAAATAAATCTTCGCTTAACTCCAGGTTGTCAACGTAAGACAAATCGTTAGCAATATTTAATGCCCGGAGTATTGATTCAGAAAAAGGTCTGCCATCAACCAAACAAGCAACAAACATGCTAACAAAAACCTCGTGTGTGCCCAAATATTTTACTCCACATTGTTCTTTCACAATGGAGTCAAAGCCATTTTTTGTAAAGATACTAACTCGTTTGCCTTTATCAGTAATCAAAATCCAATTAAGACCCTTGGAAATTAATTGTGCACTGAAATCATCAAAATCACGATCTTTAATTGTTTTTCTCAGATAATCTGCTTCCAGAATAAGGCCTTCCACCTTAACAAGAAGTGAATCCTCAGGAATATAGTTATCACAAATATAACGTAAATCAGGGTGTAGTTTAATGACAGTATTGAAATAATGGTAATTTAACACATTGATTATTACTATATCTGTGCCAATGAAAAATTCTTGTGGCAAACCATCTTCAATATCAGGATAACTATTATAGGGTATAGAACTTAAAGTGGTTACCTTGTTTCTGTCAAATATATATGTTTTAATTGGTGTCTTATTGAAATCTAATTGTTGTGAATGAATTACAGCTTGCATATTATCCAGCTTTACCATCATTGAGTTGGCATCAATATCATAACCGAATCTAGTAATAAAAAAAGTATCAACTCCTAAAAAAGCCAAATTATAAGCTACTGTGTATTGCCCTCCTGTCAGATAACTGTTATGTTGACACAAAAAAACTTCTCCGCTGACAAGATTCTTGTCAATAGAGATAACTTCAGTCTTGTGTGATGAACCAATAACAAGCACTTTGCCCATGGATATATTTTAACACATTAAGGCAATAAACAACAAAATATGTTAAAATTATAGAAAGGTAATAATATGAGAATTGGACAGGCAATAGACATTCATCAATTAGTAGAAAATAGAGATTTAATCCTTGGCGGTGTCAAAATAGAACACGAAAAAGGACTTTTAGGCCATTCAGATGCGGATGTTTTATTACATGCTATTGCAGAAGCAATCATAGGTGCCTTAGGACTGGGAGATTTGGGAACGCATTTTCCTGATACGGATGAAAAATATAAGGGCATTTCTTCAATGATTTTATTAGCAGAAGTTGAGAAATTAATGGTAAATCATAATTATGAAATAGGAAATATTGACTCTACGATTTTGATAGAAGAACCAAAATTAGTAAAGTATAAAGAAGAGATGGAAAAAAATATTGCCGAGGTATTAAAGTGTGACGTATCACAAGTTAATGTTAAGGCAACTCGTGGAGAAAAATTAGGATTTGTTGGAGAAAAAAAAGGAGTAGCAGCATTAGCTACGGTTGTATTAAAAGAAAGAGAGAAAGTAGAATATGTACACATATAAAGTAGTTGTAGAAGATATGAAAAGCAGAAATGATGCAGAACAGATTAGAGAAGCCTTTGAAGCAGAATCTGAAACAGCAGTTGTAACATATAAAGTTACAAAAAGAGAAATGTTTATTGATTCAGATTTTTCGGTGGAAGAAATTTACCAGATTATTGAGGGAGAAGGATTTACTCCTGGAGACTTGGAACTGATATAAGAAAAAGAAAAACTTTCAAACAAACTTAAGCGGCAAGATAATTCTTACCGCCTTTTTTGAAGTTATTTTTATCGATGGATTGTATATAATTAAAAGATTAATTGCTTTAATTATTAATTAAGAAAGAATGTGTAATATTCAGTTAAGAGATCTGTGAGTAAAATTGAGAAAAAACCTTTCCTCTAGAAAGTTTTGGCGGACTTTCTAAGACCTGTAATCACAGGCTAATGCATATCTGTTAAGGAAATCAGATCAACTTCACCGAATATTACACGATGTACCTAATATATAGGTATATATTAGTGTTTTTAACACTAATTAAGCTAAATTTATTTATCTTTTATTTCCTCTAGAGAGGTAATAGTTGGATTGCCATTTTTATTTAATAATGGTGTAAGTCCACCTGAATAACCAGATTCGTGATATAGATAGTTTACGCCAGTTTCCATATCTACCCAAATTTCGGTTATTTTTAATCCACCTTGTGAATAAATCTTTTTAAATCTTGATTTTTTGGCCATTGTAGTTTTCCCCCTTGATAAAGCTAGAGCTTGTTATATAAATAATTTTTATAATCTTACCATTTACAATAAGCTGCATTTCCTTTTATAAAGTGTTTTTCTTTTGGGAAGCTGTTTAAAATAATAACTCCTTTTTTGGTAACTATTACCAGATCTTCAATGCGAACACCTCCAACCTCAGGGAGGTAAATTCCAGGCTCAATAGAAAAACACATACCCTCTTCAATAAGAGTTTCATTTGTAGAAGAAACATCATAACCTTCATGGGCTTCTAAACCGATACCATGCCCCAAGCGATGAGTGAAATATTGTCCGTAACCAAAAGAACTTATATAATCTCTGGCAACTTTATCAATTTCAGAAAATTTTTTGCCAGGCTTGATAGTTTCGATAGCTAAAAGGTTTGCTTTCCTTACGATTTCATATATTTCTTCCATTTTTTCATTTTTTTGCAAAAAAGTTCTTGTCATATCAGAACAGTAACCTTGATGACGACAACCCATGTCAATAAGACAGATGTCACCTTTTTGCAAAATGGTATCATTGGATTGATGATGAGGGTTACTGGCATTCTTGCCAAAAGCTACTATTGGTTCAAAGGAGACAGGTTCACCAGTCAGATTTTTAAATTCAATTAATAATTGATTGTATATTTCTTTTTCACTAACCCCCAATTTTAGGTATGGAAGAATTCTTCTCATTACTTCATCATTATCTAGTGAAGCTTTAATCATTGACTTAATTTCCTGTTCATCTTTAATTGCTCGAAGTTTTGTGATTAACAAACTGGCATCTTGGTAATTGGCAGAAAAGCGATTCATTAATCTTAATAAAAAGGAAGCGGTCCATTTACCATCAACATAAATTGATTTACCAGATAAATGGTTTGAAAGTATACTAATACAATCTTCAGTATCGTTGTAATAGATGATCTTGTAGTCATCCGAAGAAGGAATTGAAAATAATTCGTTTAGAAACAAAATGCTTTCATTATCTTTATTAACTAGAAGAACAACCATTCTTTCGCCAGAATCTAAGTCTAAATTAATAAAGTACTTTAGATTGTAGTAGTCGGTAATAAGAACATGGTCAATATTTTTATGTTCCATGATTCCTTTTATCTTGGAAATTCTTTTATTCATACACGGCAACCCTCACTATGATTATAAGACTTTGATGTATAATTGATGTAATATTATGGTATAATTTTAGTAATTTCGAGGGAGGTATTTTTAATGTCACGTCCTAGTTTTCCTAAAAAAGCAGTAATAACTGGCGGTATGCCTTACGGCAATAAAGCATTACATTTTGGCCATGTTGGCGGAATGTTTATCCATGCTGATGTTTTCGCCAGATTTTTAAGAGATAGAATAGGTAAAGATAATGTCATTTTTTTAAGTGGAACAGATTGTTATGGGTCCCCTATAGTTGAAGGATATCGTAAAAAAGTTGAAGAAGAAAACTTTACGGGCACAATCGAAGATTATGTGATGGAAAATCACTTAGAGCAAAAGAAAACATTGGATGCTTATGGAATCAGTTTAGATTTCTATGGTGCCAGCGGACTATTAGATGCTAAAGAAATTCACCAACAGGAAACTTATGAATTTATTCAAAATTTATATGATCATGGTTGGTTAGAAAAAATGGTCACAAAACAGTTTTATGATGCAAAGGCAGAGTGTTATTTAAACGGAAGACAGGTCATCGGTAAATGTCCAATCAAAAATTGTCAATCTGAAAAAGGTTATGCTGATGAATGTGATTTAGGGCATCAATATATGCCGGAAGATTTAATTAATCCTAGAAGTACCATTACAGGAGAAGTTCCTGAAATGAGGGATGTAGTTAACTGGTATTTCAAATTAACTGATTGTTTTGATGTGTTAGAAGAATATGTGGATAGTATTTCTACTAAAGAAAATGTCAGAAAAATTGTCTGGGAAACAATGAAAGAGTTTTTAGAAAAACCGATAATTTACGTTAGAAAAGAAGGCATTGAAACATATAAAAATATTAAAGACAAACTTCCCAAACATCTATGTTCAGATTTAGAAAATGTTAAAGACAGTTTTACCATAGAATTTAAAACTTTAGCAGAAAGAGAAAAGGCTTGTGAAATTTTAACAAGCAACTCCATCAGATATAGAACAGGAAAGACTTTAGTCCCTCTTCGCTTAACTGGCAATATTGAATGGGGAGTAAAAGCTCCTTCATTAGAAGGAGAAGAAGGTTTAACTGTTTGGGTTTGGCCGGAAAGTTTATGGGCTCCTATTTCATTTACCAAGACTTATTTAAAGAAAAGGGGTAAAGATAAAGAAGAATGGAAAGATTACTGGTGTAATCCGGAAGCGCAAGTATTCCAATTTATTGGTCAAGATAACATCTACTTTTATGGTATTGCACAAATGCCAATGTTTATGGCTCAAGAAGGACCAGAGTTAAGATTAAATCCAGCTAAAGGCCAATTGCAACTAACAACGCTGGTCGCAAATCATCATGTCTTGTTTTTAGACAAAAAAGCTTCTTCTTCTGGAGAAATTAAACCTCCAATGGCTCAGGATTTATTGGATTATTATACCCCTGAGCAATTAAGAGCTCATTTTTTAGGTTTAGCATTAGCTAATAAATCAGTGAGTTTTATGCCAAAACCATTAAATCCAATTGCCAATGCAAAAGAACAGGATCCAGTACTGGCGCAAGGGAATCTGTTCACCAATGTTTTAAATAGATTGGTTAGAAGCTGTTTCTATGCAAGTCAAAAGTATTTTGATGGAGTATTACCATATGGTAAAGTTTCAGAAGAAATACTTAAGGTATCTAAAAAGACAATCTTGGATTATGAAAAAGTAATGTATCGCTTCGAATTACATCAAGTGCACAATGTTTTAGACACTTATATCAGACAGGCCAATAAATATTGGTCAAAAAACAATAGTTTAGCTAACAAGAACGAAGATGCTGAATTAAAAAGACAAACTTTAATCGATGCTTTTCATATGGTCAGAGTGGCAAGTGTATTGTCGCATCCAATCTGTCCGCAAGGTACTGAAAAGACAGTTGATTATTTAGGCTTTGATAAAGAAAAGTTCTTTAGCTGGGACAATATATTTGAAGATAATTATTTCTTTATGGAAGACAAAGAAAATCATAAAATTACTGAACTAAAAGAAAGAGAAGACTTCTATGTAAAACATCCAAGTCAGTTTAGATAAGAAAGGAAGTATAGAAATGGACTACCAAAAACTTGCAGATATGTTGTTTCCAAAGTTGAAACATGACTGTCAATATTATTTTGATAAATATCCGAAAAGAGATTTGCCAAAAGGAGCAGAAGTATTAAGAATTGCACCCTCTCCTACAGGTTTTATTCATTTAGGAAATCTTTATGGAGCCTTAGCTGATGAAAGAATTGCTCATCAAAGTGGCGGTGTATTTTATTTAAGAATTGAAGACACCGATTCAAAAAGAAAAGTACCAGGAGCTGTTGAGGCAATTATCTCTAGTTTTGATTATTTTCAAATATACTTTGATGAAGGAGCCCATCATCAGCCACATGAAGGAAATTATGGACCTTATTATCAGAAACAAAGAAAAGAAATTTATCAGACTTTCGCAAAAAGACTAGTATCAGAAGGAAAGGCATATCCATGTTTTTGTTCTGGAAAACAACTAACAGAGATTAGAAAGCAGCAAAAAGAAATAAATGAAGCAACTGGTTATTATGGCAAATGGGCAAGCTGCCGTAATTTAACATTGGAAGAAGTTAAAGCTCGTTTAGAAAAAAAAGAAAAATTTGTCATTAGAATGAGAAGTACAGGAAATGTTGAAAATCAAAGTATCTTCCATGATGAAATTAAAGGTGATATTACTGTTCGCGAAAACAATCAGGATGTAGTAATCATTAAAACAGATGGGATTCCAACTTATCATTTTGCTCATGCGATTGATGATACATTAATGCAGACAACAATAGTCTTAAGAGGAGAGGAATGGTTAGGAACCTTACCTGTGCATTTAGAATTGTTTGAAATGTTAGGTTTCAAACTGCCAAGGTATGCTCATACAACAGTTTTAATGAAGATTGATGAAACAGGAACTAAAAGAAAATTGTCTAAAAGAAAAGATCCTGAGTTAGCTTTAGATTATTATCGACAACTAGGTTATCATCCTTATGCAGTAAAGTTGTATTTAATGACTTTACTGAACTGGAATTTTGAACAGTGGCATTTAAAAAATCCTGACAGTCACTTAGAAGAGTTTAAGTTTTCCTTAGATAAAATGGGACAATCAGGAGCTTTATTTGATTTGGATAAGTTGCACAATATTTCTAAAACTTATTTGTCTAGGCTTTCATTAGAAGAAATGAAAGAGTTTTTGAAAATGTATGTGTCTTCACAAAGAGAAGAACAATATGATATGTACTTTAAAGATGAAGATTATTTGGAAAAAATATTAACTTTAGGAATGGGTTTGAAACTAAGAAAAAGAAGAAAAGATTACATCTATGCTTCACAAATATTGAAATCAATTGATTTATTCTATCATCATAATAAGGATGATGAATTTAATTGTGATAATGAAACAGCAAGAACGTTGCTGACACAATTTGTTGAAACTTATGATTATAATGATGATAATTCAGCCTGGTTTGATAAAGTCAAGACTGTTTCAGCTAATAATGGATATGCTGCAGAAATGAAAGATTATAAAACAAATCCTGAAAAGTATAAGGGTTCAGTGGCTGATGTTTCAGAGGTTATCAGAATTGCAGTTACTGGTCGCAAAAACACCCCTGATTTATGGACAATTATGCAGATTTTAGGAAAAGAAGAAGTATTAAATAGAATTAGCAATACTTTAAAGGAGTTGGATTAGTATGCGTTATCCAGCTTTCTTAAAAAAGGGAGGAACAATAGGTTTAATTGCTCCATCATTTGGAGTTTTTGGCTATCCTTATGAAGATAAGTTTAATAATGCCTGTAAAAAGTTTTCTAATTTAGGCTATAAAATTAAAGAAGTAGAGCATTTAAGAGGAGCAGAAAAATGTCGCAGTACTACCGATGAACAAAGAGCTAAAGAATTTATGGATATGTATCTTGATGTCGATACGGATTTTATTATGTCTGTAGCTGGTGGAGAATTGATGATGACAATGCTCCCTTATATTGATTTTGAAGTTTTGGGTTATGCCAAACCAAAATACATTATGGGTTACTCTGATAATACAAATCTGACTTTTACTTTACCAATATTAACTGATACAGCAGCCATTTATGGAAGTAATTTTGGCAGTTTTGGGATGAAAAATTGGGATAAATCGCTTCAACAATCTTATGATTTAATTATAGGAAACAGACTTAAGTTTGAAAGTTATAAGATGTATGAGTTAGAGGATTTGTCAAAAGAAGAAGAAAATGCTTTATGTGGATATAATCTAACAGAAGAAGTCTTATATAAAAATTTGTACAGTGAAAAGAAAGTAGAAATGACTGGAAGATTAATTGGAGGTTGTTTAGATATACTATTAATGCTTTGTGGAACTAGGTATGGCAAGATAGACGACTTTTTAGAGAAATATAAAGAAGATGGGTTCATCTGGTTTTTAGAATCTTATGATTTAAATGTTTTAGCTCAAAGTAGAGGTTTATGGCAATTAAAACAGGCTGGCTGGTTTAAATACTGCAAGGGAATACTTTACGGTAGAACAGCAAATGATGAAGATATTTTTGACTATACTTTGGAAGATGCATTAAAAGAAAACCTAAAAGACTTAAATTGCCCTGTAATTTATGACTGTGATATCGGTCATCTTCCACCATCATGGCCAATCATTTCTGGAGCTATCGCCAAATTTGTTTTTGAAGACGGCAAGGCTTCAATTGAATATTATTTAAGATAAAAGAAAACCTATTGGCTAAATAAATCAATAGGTTTTTTTAATAAAAGTTCATTTAAAAGAAGGGAATCATTTATTTTTCTTGGAAAATAAATAGGTTATAAAACAGGTTATTGTAGCAGCTGCAGCTGATATTGCCGCTTTCAACTTAAAATTTCCTGTGATTTGTTTTATCAGCCATTCAAGGATGGTTTTTTCATATACTCTTCTTTCGTACATATTATGACTCATTATTAAATAGGAAATAATAAAGGCAATAAAAAATACAACAGTTATTTTAGTTATCGTTATTTTAGCACTATTAAAACACCAGGTTAGAAAGAAAGCAATTATAGTTGAGGCAACAGTTTTAAATTGCCAGGCATTTTCCAGTTGATATAGATAAGGATTACTTTCTGGCGAAATTTTTATCAGGTTCATCTGGGTAAGGGCGATATAGCTGATGATGAACACAATTAAAAATGTTAATATTAATTTCTTTTTCATTTTTCTTTCCTTCTTTCTTAATTAATTGTTAACACAATTATATAATAACATATTTTTTTAATATCTATAATTAGCTATTATCGGAAATTATTTATAGCCGGCAGATAAGAATTTTTTTAGAAAGGAAGTTGCTAAAAACATATAAATTATAAGTTGACGATATAATTTTTTTGTATAATTAAGTTAATGGAGGAAAAAATAATGAGCACGGTATATTTTACAAAAGAAACAACTCCTGAAAATGTTGTTAAACTTTTTAATTTGTTGAATAAAGATTTACCCGGAAAGGTTGCCTGTAAAGTACACTCAGGAGAAAAGGGGAATCAGAATTTTTTGCATCCAGAATTTTGGAAACCAATTATCGAACATGTAAACGGTGTCGTTGTTGAATGTAATACCGCTTATGAAGGCCAAAGAAATACCAGTGAAAAACATTTAAAATTAATTGAAGAGCATGGCTGGAGCAAGTACTTTGATATTGACCTGTTGGACAAAGAAGAGCCGGACCTGGTTTTGCCAGTTAAAAATGGATTGGTAATTAAAGATAATTACTTAGGAAAGAATATCGATAATTATGATTCGATGTTAGTTTTATCACATTTTAAAGGGCATCCTTCAGCCGGATATGGTGGTGCTTTAAAACAGCTGGCCATTGGCTGTGCTTCGAGTAGAGGAAAAGCAAATATTCATTCAATTGGTAAAACAACCAGTCAGCATGAATGTTGGAAAACCAAACCTCCTCAAGATAAGTTTTTAGCTGCGATGGCAGAGGCAGCAAGTACGGTTACAGAATATTTCCAAGGAAATATTGCCTATATTAATATTATGTGTAATATGTCAGTGGATTGTGACTGCTGTGCAGTAGCAGAAGATCCAAAAATAAAAGATATCGGCATACTGGCTTCACTAGATCCGGTAGCAATTGATCAGGCATGTATTGATTTAATCTACCAGTGTGATGATCCAGGAAAAAAACATCTGATTGAAAGAATTGAAACTAGAAATGGTATTCATACTATTGAAGTAGCAGCTAAATTAGAAATAGGAAAAAGAGAATATCAATTAATTGAAGTTGATTAAATAATTATCTAATATCTTTGAGGCAATTAATGATGAATTTAAGAGCAGAAACAATGAAAATTAAAACAGATATTCTAGCTTTATTTTGAGCATTAAAAGATAAAGATACTCCTTTTTTAGCTAAAATGATGGCTGCAGTTACTGTTGCATATGCGTTATCTTCAATTGATTTAATACCTGATTTTATACCTGTATCAGGATGTTTTGATGATATTATTTTGTTGCCGTTACTTATTGTTTTGACAACCAATTTAATTCCAGATGAAGTTTTTTTAAAAAACGAAAGCAATGAAGGAATGTGGCAGGATAAAAAACCAAAAAAATGGTACTATGCAAAAAAATAAATTTGAGTGTTAAATCCATAGGGTAAGACTTTATATAAATATCAAAAAAATATGAGGATAAATTAATGTTGGAATTATATAAACCAGAATTTGAAGATTTGTGGTTTAAAGAAAAAATGATGAGTGATGAAGAAACAATGTTTTATAATCATCTTTGGGGAGGTAAGATTCCTTTTGAAAGGGATAAATGGGCTGATTGGTATGATTGTTGGATTATTAACCATAAAAACAATAGATTTTACCGCTATTTAAAAGAGAATGAAACAAATGAGTTTGTTGGAGAAATTGCTTATCATTTAGATAGCGAAAGAAATATTTGGTTAGCCAATGTGACAGTATATTCAAAATATCGTCAAAAAGGTTATGGCACAAAAGGGTTAAATTTACTTTGTGAAGCTGCCAAAAAGAATGGAATTAAATTGCTTCACGATGATATAGCACTTGATAATCCAGCCATATCGATATTTTTAAAAGCAGGATTTATTGAAGAATATCGAACAGAAGAAATTATTATGGTCAAAAAGAAATTAGAATATTAGATTTGAATGAAGTGGTTTGGAACCGGAGTCATAGCATGTAACTTCCAAATATCTGGAAGTTAAATTTATAGAGGTTGAATGTGAAAACAGTTTATAATATTTTTAACAACTTTATTTAATTTAAATCTGGGCTGTTATATGAATTGAAAGAAAAGGAGAAGAACGTTATGGAGATTTCTGAGATAAACTGTATTTATTATAATTATAGAGTGGCTAGGGGCTGGTCATATAGTTTTGAAATAAAAAAAGAAGGTTCAGATTATTTTCTTTGTGCTGAATTTGAAGATCCAGAAAATTCGTATAAACCCACAAATCTAATATGGGGGAAAAAAGAACACGAGAAAATTATAAAGGTATTTTTTGATAGAATTATCAAAATTATTGAAAACAATGATGTTCTTTTTTGGGACGGTTTTGATGAATATGATCCACAGGCAAAGGATGGAAGAGGATTTAATTTGAGAATTGATTTTGAAAATGATGCCCATTTAACTGCCCAAGGAGATAATTCATTTCCATTAAGGTATTCAGAAGTAAATAGAGAATTTTATGTTTTGATAAATGAAATTATTGAAATATATCATGAAATCAAAAAATAAACAAGTACTTAGTCAACATGGAGCATTTGCTTTAAAGGACAAGAATTTATATGAAATAGAAATTTTCAATTAAATTTCAGCACGTATAAATGGAAGTGAAAAAATACTATAGAGAAGTAATTGAAGAAAAAAAGGGGAATTATAGATTCCTGTTGTGAAAGCATGATTAATATAAAGAGATTATCAGATCAATATTGTGTAAGAAGATTAAACAAAAAAGATGTCAGTTTAATTGAAACTCTACAAAAAGGACATCCTCTTTATTATGAGTTTTGTCCTCCTTTTCCGTCTGTTCAAGGTATTTTAAATGATCTTAAAGCCTTGCCTGCTAATAAAAAAATTAGTGATAAATTTTATTTAGGGTTTTTTCAGAAAGAAAAGCTTATTGCGATAATGGATCTGATTGTAAAATATCCAAATAAAGATACGGTGTTTATTGGGTTTTTTATGGTAGATAAAGAACATTGTGGTCAAGGAATAGGAAGTAAAATAATCGAGGATTGTTTAAAGGAATTTAAACAACAAGAGTTTACTTTTGTCAGTTTATTTTATATGAAGGGCAATAGGCAAAGTAAGGCTTTTTGGGAAAAATGTCAATTTTTAAACACGGGAATAGAAACAGACAATGGGCAGGGCACAGTTGTTGTTTTAGAAAGAAAACTTTAAAAAATAATAATTTTAGAATAAAAAAGAAGTATTGACAGCTTTTACATTTTCTTATCGTTTACATTTTCTTATAATTGTCTGCATGTGGTAATGAATATATAATTATAATGCTTTTTATTTCAATAACAATAGAAATCAGTGTTAATATAAATAGGAACAAATAAAAATGTACAAATGATTTTAAAGGAGGATGTGTATGGCAATAAAGATTATTTTCTTTGATGTGGATGGGACTTTAAAAAGTTTTAACAATCCAGGTATAACAGAACCTGTTTTGCATGCTTTACAAAAACTTAAAGAAAAAGGAATCAAAATATTTATTGCGACAGGAAGAGCGCCATATGCAGTACCCCATTTTGAAGGGATTTCTTTTAATGGCTATCTATGTTATAACGGTGCCTATTGTTATGATGAAGACAGTGTTTTATATTCAAAACCACTAGATAAAAAAGATTTATATCAGTTTATAGAAAATGCAAAGAAACAAAATGAACCTGTTATTGCAGCTGGGAAAGATGAAATGTGTGCTAATGGGTATGGAGAAAAACTGAATGAATATCTGAGTTTTGCTCCTCTAAAGTATCCATCAAATGATTTAAATTATTTCAACGAATTTATAGAAGGCGATATCTATCAGATGATGGCAAGTGGAAAACCAGAAAAAGATGAAGAGTTCCTGAAGGATTGTAAACATCTTAAAATTGCCCGCTGGTGGGATCATGCTTTTGATTTAACATCTGATAGCTGCTCCAAATCCATAGCAATTCAAAAAGTGCTGGAAGCCTATGGCTTTCAACGTGAAGAAGCGATGGCTTTTGGAGATGGGGGAAATGATTTAGATATGATTGAATATGTTGGACTGGGAGTAGCTATGGAAAATGCTTCTGAAGAAGTTAAAAAAGCTGCAGATTATATAACAGACAGCGTTGAAGATGATGGTGTTGTATCAGCACTGAAGAATTTTAATATTATATGAAAAGTCAATTAGAATTTCATTTTTGGAAATATTAGAATTATAAGAATCAATAGATGTAGATTTTTTATTTAAATATCGGAAGATCATTGATGAGACTGACCCTTATAAAGGACAAATCCTGATTGTAGGTATATGATGGGGCAAGATAATTATTTTTGAAATAAATAATCTGATAACATGGTTGAAAAAGAGGTGTTTAAAAATGAAGAAAGATAAAATAGAGACTTTATATGAATCAAGGTTTTTAAGTTTTTATGATATTGGACAAACTGAAGATAAACCCTACTATCAGGCTTCAAGAAGAAAAAAAGAAGATTTGGTAGTTACAAAAAGCAATAAGCAAATAAACAAAATGAATGCTGATGGTGTGGGCTGTGTCGTGATTGTTAGAGGTCAGGAAGAAAAACTATTTTTAAATCATGAATATCGTTATCCGGTAGGACAATATGTCCTGTCAGTTCCAGCAGGATTGTATGAAAGTGAAAACGAAGATATCTATGATGTAGCTAAAAGAGAAATAAAAGAAGAAACGGGTTTGGAAGCTAAAGAAATCAGATTGATAAGTCCGTTATTATTCAGTTCTCCAGGAATGACCGATGAAACTAATGCGATGGTTTGCGTTTTCGTTGATGATATAAAAGATTACACCTCTGAAAATTGTGAAAAAGGAGAAATATTTAAAGGATATTCTCTTTTAACCAAAAAACAAGCAATCGAATTGCTTGATAAAGTTTGTGATGAACACAATAATTATTTTTCAGTTTATACCCACTTTGCTTTGCTTTATTTCATTAGTGAATTATGGAAAAACGAAGGATAACCATTTATTTTTAAAATAAAACCCCCTGTTAAAAAATAGGGGGTTCATTTTAGTTTAGATTTGAATCTTTAATAATATCTTTTAACAAATTGGCAGAAATGTGTAAAGCTTCAATCTCATCTGCACTGTATGGAGCTTCGATTACATCAAGCGCTCCTTTTCTTCCTACACGTGTTGGCAATGAAATATAGACATCATCTAAACCATATGCTCCAGTTTGAAGTGTTGAGACTGTTAATATTGATTTTTCATCACGCATTATAGCTTCCACAATACGCGTAACTGCTAGAGCTACGGCATAGTTGGTATAACCTTTACGGTTGATAATTTCATAAGCCGCATCCTTAACACCTTTAGAAATGCTATCTTTATCTTTTTGTGTAAATTCAATTCCAACTAATTCACAGTATTGATCAATTGTTAATCCAGCAATTGTTGCAAATGACCAGGTTGCTACTTCACTGTCTCCATGTTCCCCAATAATATTAGCTCGAATATCGCGTGGATCTACCTGGAATCTTATTGATAAATCGGATTGAAAACGAGCAGTATCTAATACTGTTCCTGAGCCAAAGACTCGATGATGTGGGAAACCTGATAATTTATATGTCACATAAGACAAAATATCTACTGGATTAGAAACTACTAATAAAATTGCATCAGGATTATATTTAACAATTTGTGGAATCATATCTTTGAATATTTCAATATTTTTATTAACTAAATCAATTCTTGTTTCACCTTGTTTTTGTGCTAGACCAGCAGTGATAATAACAATATCGCTACCTGTAGTATCCTCATAATTTCCAGCTACTACATTGACTGGTGAAACAAACACTTTTCCATGGTCCAAGTCCATTGCCTCGCCTTCAGCACGCTTACGATTAACATCAACTAACACAATGTTAGTTGCAATTCCGTGATTTAAAAGGGCAAATGCTGTAGCTGAACCAACATATCCTGCTCCTATTATTGATATTTTAGTTACTTTCATAATGAATTCCTCCGTATATATTTCCAATTATACTATTTAATTAAAAATTAAAAAAGGCAGGAATTAGAATTTAAATCAATCAAACTGACTGCCTTTTCGTTTTATTCATATCTTTTAAATTTTCATGTTGTAAGAAGACTGGTTTTTATTTTTACAACTGTAATTTATCTAAAATATTTTTTACTACATTAGTATCAAATTTAACAATTTTACGGTCATAAGTAACTAGTCCATTTACTTCATCTTCAACATCTGAAAGCTGAGTATAAATAATAGCTGATAATCCTTCCTTAACAAGGGGAATAATCTGTTCATTATGAAGCTGAATAAAGGCGCTTTGTAAGTCAAGTCGGTTATTGAAGACTAAATAACCAAAATTGGCATCATTATAAGTATGTCCTTTTACAGCCCAGGAGTAACCGCCATATTCGGTTAAAGCCCAAACACGATTATCATCTTCAAATTTAATTTTATCGAAGTAAATATGTTTGCTAAATAAATCTCCACCTTTCTGATCATGCCAACCACTTGCATGGTCGATAATTCTTGAATTATCCCAACTTCTTAAGAGTTCACTAATTTTTATAGCATCAAATTGTCCCCATCCTTCATTGAACGGAACCCAAAGAGCTAGTGAAACGGTGTTGTACAACAAATCTACGGTCTCTTTCATTTCTTTGATGAACTGTTCTCTTCCAGATTGTTCTTTACGAGCAAACAAACCATAATGACTATCTTTGATATTTAAGATTTTTAGATAAGGAAGGTAACCAATAATTAAGTCAGAGTATTTGCCTCCACCATTAACCATATCCTGCCATAGCAGTATTCCCATTTTGTCACATAGATAGTAAAAATATAATGGTTCAATCTTTATGTGTTTTCTAATAGTATTAAAACCCATCTCTTTCAGCATTTTAATATCATCTTCCATTTGCTTATAACTGGCTGGAGTATAGATACCATCACTATAGTAACCTTGGTCTAATACACCTTTATGAAAATACGGTTTATTGTTTAACATCAAACGTCTTATTCCTTGTTTATCACCGGCAATAGAGAATTTTCTCATACCAAAATAAGAACTTATTGTATCTTCACCATTTGAAATAATTAAATCATATAGAAATGGATTTTCGGGAGTCCAGCTAATAACGTTTTCCAGTTTGATAGATGCTGTATTTTCCACTTGCTGATTGAAAAGTACTGTTGTGTTTTCTTTGATAGTAACATTGTAATTATTGCTATTTCCATCAATAATCAGGTTTACTGTTTGGGTATCATAATCGATAGAAATCTTAACTGATTCGATATAATTTACAGGAGTAGATTCCAACCAGACAGTTTGCCAAATGCCACTGGTAGGGGTATACCAGATACCACCTCTTTTAGATGATTGTTTACCTTTTGAGTGATAGCTTGCATCAGTTAAATCTTTAACATAAACAATGATTTCATTTTTTTCTTGTAAATACTGTGATATTTCAAAAGAGAACGGCAAATATCCACCGACATGTTCCCCAACCAATTGCTGATTAATGTAGACTTTGCAGATTTGATCAACTGCCCCAAAGTGTAAATGCACTAATCCTTTATTGAAATCTTTTGGAAGAGTGAATTCTTTTTTATACCACAAGACATCATCTGGAGTGATAGTTCTGTTTACTCTGGAGAGTATTGATTCAATTGGATAAGGAACAATGACATCCCCTTCAAAAGCTACCGGTATTTCCTCGCTTTGATTAATGGTATATTTCCAAGGACCATTTAAATTAATATAAGAATTTCTGACCAATTGTGGACGAGGGTATTCTGGCAAGACGTTATTAACATCAAATTGTTCACCATATTCAGTTAACAGATTATAGTGAATTGCTTTTTGTTTTTTATCTTCTTTAGCTAAAAAGTAGAAAGGGATTAGAATCAGTGTGGCAACAATAGCTGAAGCTAACCAGATTGCTGGTGTAGGAACTTCTTTTACAACACCTAAATCCACATAAGTATTGCCGCTGTTTTTAATAACCAGAGCTCCAATAATTGGACCGATTATCATTGGCAGCATAACCATAAAGATCATTCTAATACCTTGAAATAAACCTGCCTTATCTTGAGGAGTGTAATTTCTGATACTTCCATTAATAATGGCGGTAAGTATCAAGTTTCCGCTCATCATTACGATTCCTGCTAAGATAATAGTTAATACTTTTCTAGCAAAAAACATCATCAATAAACCGACAATGAAAGTTATTGCTGCTGGAATAAAGACTTTAAAAGTACCAAGTTTATCAATAACTTTTCCAAATAGCACAGAAATAACACTTGAAACAATCAGTACAGCTGCAAGTATTAGAGCATAATCATTAATCTGTAAATAAGCTTGAATATAAATAATGAAATAAGGCATAAATACCTGAGTCGCAATTGATAATACCAATAAACAGGTAAGAGCTAAATAAAGACGCTTATTTTCTTTTATAACAGCGGGTTTAAAACCATAGACAATATTTGAAAATAGAGATTGTTTTGATTTAGGGATGGCAGATTCTTTAAGAAAGAACATTCCAAATATACCGCCAAGGGAAACACTTCCACCAACGATAAGGAAGAATAAATCCCATCGACCTTTTTGAGTTAAACCATCTAAAACACCGAAGACCAAAATCATTGATACTAACGGTAAAGTGGCTAAGACAGCTTCATATTTACTTCTGTCAGTATTATCAATTTCATCGGTAATCCAGGCATTAAAAGCAGCATCGTTTGCGGTAGAACCAAAGAATGTCATTATACAGTCCATAACTATGGCGACAATTCCTCCTGCCGTAGCAGCGTCGACATATGGAAAATATTTAGCCATATTTTCCAAATTAATAAAAGAAAAAGCAATAACGGTTAAACCCCAAATAAAATAACCTAAGGTAATGAAAATCTTTCTTTTGCCTAATTTGTCACTAACTGCTCCCATTAATAGAGTTGTTAAAGTAGCTGTTATGGCACTAAGTGCCACCATGGCAGCAATTACATCGACATTACCGCTTAAGTTATTATAGACAAAAATATTGAAATACATATTTTCGATGGTCCAAGCTAACTGTCCTAATAATCCAAATACTAGTAAAGTTATCCAAATTTTACGTTCTTTTTTCATAAGTATCCCCCTAAAGATTATTTATTTCCTTTAGAAATCTTCTTTTCTTTTTTGTTGGCAGCTAAAACTTCTTTTAGCTCATCAATTGTTAAATCAACAGCATTTTCTTTGTTTGAAATACGTGCTGAATTATTTAATAGATTCATACTGGTGATACGGAATCTTTCATTGTTATAGATGATTGAAGCATTTAATTTAGGCAGACCAACGCGCAATTTTTTATAAGCTTCATCTTCAAACTTTAAACAACACATTAGTTTTCCACATTGTCCTGATAATTTAGTTGTATTTAAAGCTAAGAGCTGATTTTTTGCCATATTGATAGAAACGATGTCAAAGTCATCCAAAAATCTTGAGCAGCAGGTCTCCATTCCACAGCTTCCAAGACCACCAATAATTTTAGCTTTATCTCTAGGACCAATCTGTCTTAGTTCGATTCGACATCTAAAAGTTGCAGCTAATAGTTTTAAAAGTTCTCTAAAGTCGACTCTTTCATCAGCAACATAAGAAAAAATCACCTTACTTCTATCAAGAGTATATTCAGCTGAAATTAAATACATTTCTAAAGCTAATTGGTCAATACACTCTTGACATTTTTTTAATAATTCAGGCTCATCACTTAAATTTTCTTCATTTTGACGAATATCTTCTGTAGTAGCTTTTCTTAAAACGGGCTTTAAAGCTACATCAATCTGATGAGTATCAGCATCTCTGACATCGCTAATTAATTCTCCTAGTTCTAATCCCCTTACTGTTTCAACAACGACTAAATCTCCGTATTTATAACTGTCATCGTCAGTGCCAAAGTTATAAGCTTTTTTTGAACCTTTAAATTTTACCGAGACACAATATTTATATTTAATGTTTTCTTCACTGCTGTTTATTTCAGTTGTATTCATATTAAACCTCCAATAATTTATATATAAGTTGATCAATCAAAAGTAAACCGTTTGCTGCTTTATTTAGCGATGTTCTTGAGTCAATAAAGGCTTTCATAACTCCTGAATAGTTGAAGTCACTATTTTTAGCTGTTTCTAAAAGATTGAAATAATTTTTATCTTCGCTATTGAAGTTATTCAAATAATCCTGAATAAACAATAAGGAAACATCTAAAAAGTATTTGATAACATCTCTTTGATTTCTTTTATTGTTAGCGATAGAGTTCTGCAGATAGAAATAACTATCGGTTCTATTTACAAAAAACCTATCCATAAACTCACAAAAAATTTCAACAGCTTCATTAAAACTTTTGTTTTTGGAAAGCGGAATAATATCAACTTCTCGACTTACTAAATTGCTAATCAAATGGGCAGATAAGTGATCAATGTTTTTTTCAATTGCATAGCTAAAGAAATCCTCTTTATTTAGAGGCTTAAAGTTAAGTGTTTGACTGCGTGAAACAATTGTTGGAAGAACTCCATCGACTTGAGTTGTGATGAAAATACCAGTGGTATTTCCTGTGGGTTCTTCGATAAATTTTAATAAACTGTTGGCAGCTTTAGTGGTCAGTTTTTCGCAGTTATTAATGATAAAAACCTTTTTACCGGCTTTTTCTAAAGCTGTTTTTTCAAAACGGTGCTGTAGATTTTCAATCAATTTTGTTTTAATATTTTTATCATCTTCATCAATATATATCAAATCAGCATAATTGTTTTCTTGTATTCTTCGACAATTGACACATTTTTCACAGGCAAAAGTTTTTCTATTTTCACAAATAATACTCTGAGCCAGTAAAAAAGAAGTTTCTAATTTGTGTGTTCCTTTATCACCCACAAATAAATAACAATGAGAAAGATGTTCGCTTTCCAAAGCATTTGTTAGTGTTTGATAAACGATGGGCTGAGTTGTTTCAAGGACTTCTTTAAACATTTTCTTTAACCTTTTCAATAATTAATTCATATGTTTTTTTAGCAACTTCTTCTTTAGATAAAGTTGCATCAATTACTTTAATTCTTTCGGGATATTTGCCACAAAGAAGCTCATATCCTTTTTGAACTTTCTTGTGGAAAGAGATACTTTCAACATCAAGTCGATCTAAGTTTTTCCTATTGGCGATACGATTTAACCCTTCTTGAGCATCAATAGCATAATAAATAGTTAAATCAGGCATATAATCATCAATAGCGAACTTATTAATGCCAAAAACCTCATCAATGCCTATTCCTCTAGCATATCCCTGATAAGCTAATGAAGAATCTACAAAACGATCACAAACAACGATTTTGTTTTCGTTTAAGGCTGGAAGAATAATATCAACTAGATGCTGTCTTCTGCTGGCGGCATATAGTAAAGCTTCAGTTCTAATGTCCATAGCGATATTATCGATATCTAAAATCACTTTTCGTATTTGTTCAGCAATATCGCTTCCACCAGGTTCCCTAGTGTATAAAACATCGTATCCTTCCTTTTTCAATATTTCAATAACGGTTAAAGAAGCGGTAGTTTTACCACTTCCATCGCACCCTTCAATAGTCAAAAATAATCCTTTTTTCATAAAGAAAATACCTCTGGTAATATTATAACATATTTGAGCGGGATGCAATTATCAGAGCCCTAAAACAAGGAGAAAAAAAGAGTCTAAAAAAAACAAACAAAAAAGTGGTTTCCCACTTTATTTGAAAACTTCATAAATTCTATTGCAAGCTTCAATGATATAACATCGAGGCATGGCAAGATTCATTCTACCAAAACCTACATGGTTTCCATACATGCGCCCATCATTTAACTCGACACGGCATTCGTTGATGAGAATATTTTGTATTTTTTCAACTTCTTTGCCACTTTTTGTAAAATCTATCCATAGTAAATAAGTTCCTTCAGATGGATTGATTTTGATTTTCGGCAATTTCTCTTCAAAAAAATTAAGGACATATTCTCTATTACCTTTTAAATATTCAAGCATTTCCTCTTCCCATTTTTGACTTTTTGAATAGGCGGCCTTAATAGCTTCGATGCCAAAGACATTTACACTGTCTAAACCAGTGTGTATAGCAGCTTTATTATATTTTTCTTTTAGTTCTGGATTTGAAATAATACAGAAGGCCACTTTTAAACCAGCCAAGTTAAATGTTTTAGTGCAACTGGAAACAGTAAAAGTGTTGTCTTTAGCATATTTATTAATGTTGATAATAGGGTAGAAAGGTTTAGTTAGAGCAAAGTCACTATGAATTTCATCAGAAATAATTAATAAATTATGTCTTTGACAAAAGTCAATCAGTTCTAACATTTCATCTTTATCAAAAATTCTTCCGGTTGGATTGTGAGGATTGCAGAAGATAAACATTGAAGTTGTTTCATCTATCTGATTTTCAATGCTGGCTAAATCCATTTTATAAATGCCATCAATCAATTTCATTTCACAAGGTAAAATTATTCGTTCGTTACTTTCAATCACTGATCCGAAAGGAGAGTAATAAGGTGTTGGCAAAACAATTTTGTCTCCTTTTTTTGTGAAAGTTCTAATGATATGAGTGACAATATATACTACGCCAGTTGCCACCAAAATATCCTCAAGTTCAATATCGTAACCCTTATTTTTATATCTTTCATAAATGACGGGAGCTAACTCTTTATTAACATCATTTGAATAACCATAGACTGGATGGTTTGTTCTTTCTTTTAAGGCTTTTTCAATTTCATCACAAACTTCAAAATCCATATCCGCTATGCCCATTGGAATAATGTCGTCTATTCCCTCATACTTAGTTGTTAAAGAATCCCATTTGTAACAGTTAGTGTTTTTACGATTTACGATTTTGTCAAAATTATACATACATGTCCCCTTTTTCTCTCTTTTATATATTATTGTAATTTATTAGCATAATGAGTGTATCCATAAAGAAATAAAAATTATATAAAATACAGCCAAAAAGAATCCAAAAAGCACATCCTTCGTCTTTAATTTCAGTAAAGTACTATTTTAAGGAACTTTTTAAACCAATATAGCTGATGTTTCCTAAAAAGCTGGCAACTCTTTTTTTAACAACAGCAAATGCTTTTTGTAGTCCTGAAGCCAATATATAAGTTAAATCAAATAAGACACTGATAAAGCCAGTAAATATTTTTGCCTGATATTCAATCATCAAAGCATTGCCAGTTTTAAATTTGGTAAATAAAACTAAAAATAATTTATTCAAGCCAACAGGGAGAAGTAAAAGAATCAAAATAATAACCCAAATACCAGCATATGGACCTTTTTCTGTTGCTAATTTTTAAAGACTTGATTATTTTCAGTCATAAAAGATCTCCCGTTTATAATTATAGCACTAAAAAAGGAAGAAAATTTAAGAGTTTCAATATAATTGTCTGCCCGCCACAAAAGTGGATTTTAGATTTAGATTACTATCAAGTAAGATTAAATCAGCATCTTTGCCGACTTCAATAGAACCTTTATTTTCTATTCCTAATAATTTACAAGGATTATAACTAGCCATCTTAAACAAGTCAACTTCATCACAATTACAGAAGGCTTTCATGTTTTTAATAGCATCGAGTTGAGTAATTACCGAACCAGCAAACATACCAGTTTCAATTACATTGACCCTGTTGCCTTGTTTTATACATGCCAGATTAGAGAAGATATATTCTCCATCAGGCATTTTTTTAGCCAACATTGCATCAGTAATCAAGATGATTTTATCACTTCCCAATATTTTATAGGTAGCTTTGATTACATCAGGGTGAATATGATTACCATCAACTATTAACTCGCTATATGCCTTTTCATCAATAAAAGCTGCTGTTACTGCCATAGGCTGACGATGTAAATGTTGCCCCATGCCGTTATATAGGTGAGTAAAACTTTTACATCCTGAATCAAGAGCTTTTAAAGTGGTTTTACAATCAGCCATGGTATGGCCAATAGATAAAACGACTTTATTATGAGCATGTTTGATGAATTTATTCATTCCATCTAATTCGGGAGCAATAGTTAGATATTTAAGTTTTCCATCAGCTGCCATCAGCATTTCATTAAATTCATCGATGCTAGGATTTCTAAGAAATCTTCCATCCATCAATTGCTTTTTCTCATAAGAAAGATAAGGCCCTTCTAAATGGACACCTAAATAATTGGCTCCAGTTTGTTTTTCTTCAATAGTGCTATAAATTTTTAAAAGCTGTAAAGTTTTTTCATGTGATAAAACAGTTAATGAGGCTAAAAAAGAGGTTGTTCCTTCTTTGATGAGTCCTTTTGAAACAACATCAATCGCTTTTTGAGGATTATCAATAAAATCATGACCATAACTGCCGTGAAGATGAATATCGACCATTCCAGGAGCCAATAGAAGACCATTTCCATTGATAATTTTAGCATCTTTAATATCATGATTTTTATCTTCAAAAATTTGTTTGATGATTCCTTCTTCAATTAAAATTGAACCATTGAACTTTCTGTCTTTTTGGATGATAACAACATTTTTGATTAGTGTTTTCATAAATTGAACCTCACTTCTGATTATATTGTAAAGCTTTTTTGATTAATTGTTAATGGTACTGTAATTAGATAATATGTTAATGGTACTGTAATTAGATAATATTTATTTGAAAGTTTATTTAAATGTGTTACATTAAAGTATAGGGCAAGAAGGGAAGTATCAATTCTTAACCTAGATTGATAAAACGTGTTATATGGAAAAATTTTTACAGTGGACAGCCTGGCTGATTACTCCACCAAAACCATATGGTGCATTTCATATATTGTATACACTGGTTGGTTTTACGGTTTGCTGGAAATTAGCAGGCAAACTAAAAAATACAAACGAAAAACAAAACAATATTGTTTTATTGACAGTTGGTTGTTTTTTGTTTTTGTCAGAAATATATAAGCAATTATTTTATTATTATGTAATTACTAATAAAAGTTATGCATGGTGGATATTTCCATTTCAGATGTGTTCAATTCCGATGTATTTTTGTTTAGCTTTACCATTTATAAAGAATGAAAAAATAAAAAGCTATTTGTATAACTTTATTGCATCGTTTAATTTAATGGGTGGATTTATCTCGTTTTTTGAACCATCAGGCTTACTTAATAAATATCTAGTTATAACTATCCATTCGCTTTTGTGGCATATGGTTTTAGTTTTTATAGGTTTTTATCTTGTTCGCAGCAAAAAAGCAGCGACAAATCATAAAGATTTCAAGCAGGCGGTTGTAGTTTACTTTATTTTATGTTTAATAGCTTTTATTATTAACGTTACGTTTTATGATGTCTCCAATGGTTCGATAAATATGTTTTTTATCGGTCCGGCAATTTCTTCGATAATCGTATTTGAAGATATAGCTAGAACATTTGGCTGGTATGTCNATTTGCCAATTTATATTTTGGCTAACTGTTTAGGAGCTGATATATTTTATAATGTTTTGTGCAAAATAAATAATGGCGAGACTATCTTCAAGTTTCCTAAGAAATTGAAATATAAAAAATCAAAATAATCAAAAAATCATCACAAATATTTACGATGGCCAAAAAAGACTTTCAGATATTAATTATTGATAAAAAAAGTAAAATAAACTATAATTTGAATACAGGTTATGAAAAGAAGAGTAACAGCAACTGGCTTGCAGAGAGATATTGTCTGGTGAAAAATATCAGTTAAGTGCTGCCAACATGGTCTTGGAACTGCTTTATCGATAGGTAGATAAAGACGTCTACACGCGTTAAGTGATATGAGAAGCAACTAAGGTGGTACCACGTTTAAGACGTCCTTAAATTGGTGCCTTTTATTTTTTGGAGGGTAAGAAAATGTGTGAAAAAGTTAAGAAAAAAGAATATTATATTACAACCGCAATTGCCTATGCCAGTGGAAAACCACATATTGGCAATACATATGAAATTGTTATGGCTGATGCAATAGCCCGTTATAAAAGGATGACAGGATATGACGTTTTCTTTCAAACCGGTACCGATGAACATGGTCAGAAGATTGAAGAAAAAGCTCAAGAGGCTAAGATGGATCCTCAAGCTTATGTTGATCAGCAAACGGCAGTGATTAAAGAAATCTGGGATTTGATGAATACTTCATACGATAAATTTGTCAGAACGACTGATGATTATCATAAAAAACAGGTTCAAAAGATTTTTGAAAAACTTTATAAAAAGGGAGACATTTATAAATCAGAATATGAAGGCTGGTATTGTACTCCATGCGAATCGTTTTGGACTGATGCTCAAATAGTAGATGGTAAATGCCCAGACTGTGAAAGGGAAGTTCACAAGGCAAAAGAAGAATCATATTTCTTTAAGATGAGCAAATATGCTGATCAATTGATGGAGCACATTGAAAATAATCCAGAATTTATTCAACCGGAAAGCAGAAAAAATGAAATGATAAACAACTTCTTAAAACCGGGATTACAGGATTTGTGTGTTTCTAGAACCAGTTTTAAGTGGGGAGTTCCAGTTACTTTTGATGATAAACATGTCGTTTATGTCTGGATTGATGCCTTAAGTAATTATATTACAGGGTTAGGTTTTGATTGTGATGGAAATCATGGAGAATTATACAAGAAATACTGGCCAGCGGATTTACATCTTATTGGTAAAGACATCGTCAGATTCCATACAATTTATTGGCCAATCTTATTGTTAGCTTTAGATATTTCACTGCCAAAACAGGTATTTGGACATCCATGGATGTTGTTTGGTGAAGAGAAAATTTCCAAATCAAGAGGTAATGTAATTTATGCTGATGATCTGGTTAAATTTTTTGGCGTTGATGCGATTAGATATTTTGTCTTAAATGAAATGCCATTTGCTCAAGATGGTTCAATTACCTGGCAACTGGTTATTGAAAGAATCAATTCAGATTTAGCTAATATTTATGGCAACCTGGTTAATCGTACTGTTTCAATGGTAAATAAGTATTTCGATGGTAAATTAACTGAGGAAAGAGAGTATAAACCAATAGATGAAGATTTAATGGATTTTGCTTTAGAAACAGTAAAAAAGGTGGACCATAAGATGGACAGTTTGAGAGTAGCTGATGCATTAGATGCTATCTTTGAATTGCTAAGAAGATGCAATAAGTATATTGATGAAACGCTGCCATGGAGTTTAGCTAAAGATGAAAATAAAAAAGACAGATTAAATACAGTCTTATATAACTTATTAGAAGGTATTAGAATTGCGACCGTACTGGTTGAACCGTTTATGCCTGAAACAGCTAGAAAGATTTATAATCAAATTAATACTAAACAGGTATCATACAATTCAATTTTATCTTGGGGCAATTATGAAGTTAATAATAAAGTAACCGATAAACCAGTACCATTATTTGCGAGAATTGATGCTGAAGCTAAATTGGAAGAAATTCAAAAATATTTAGAAGCAAAAGAACCTGAAAAAATGAAGTTTAAAGATGAAATAACTATTGATGATTTTGCTAAAATAGATATTAGAATTGGAACAATACTAAACTGTAAAAAACATCCAAAGGCTGATAAACTGTTAGTTTTAAAGGTAAAATGTGGTAGTGATGAAAGACAGATTGTCAGTGGCATTGCTGAAAAATATAGTCCGGAACAACTGATTGGTAAGAAAGTTGCTTTCATTGCTAACCTGGCTCCAATTATTCTAAGGGGACAACAGTCCAGGGGAATGATTTTAACTGCTGAAGATGAAAGCGGAATGTTAGAAACTATAACAGTTAATGAAGTTGAAGATGGGGCAGTTGTAAAATGATTAGAATTGTTGCGGTAGGAAAAATTAAGGAAAAAGCTCTAACAACACTAATTAATGAATATAGAAAAAGAATTTCTAATTATTCAAAAATTGAAGTAATAGAAGTTGCTGACAAACCTAATGATAAATTAGAAGAACAGAAAGTTAAAGAACTCGAAGGCCAAAGAATAATTAAACAAATAAAAAAAGACAGCTATGTCATCTTGCTGGATTTACAAGGCCAGTCTTTAAATAGTGAGGAGTTAGCTAAAAAAATCGAGCAGATAAATACTTATCAAAGTTCGAATATTACTTTTATTATTGGAGGATCACTAGGAGTAAGTGATAGCGTTAGAGAAAGAGCTGACTTCAGACTTAAAATATCTGAATTGACCTTTCCCCATAATATTGCCAGACTTCTTATTCTTGAACAAATATATCGCAGCTATAAAATATTAAACAATGAAATTTATCATAAGTAGTGCTGAAGCACTGCTTTTTATTTGTCAAAGCATCCGGTAAAGTCTATAATTTCAATAAAGGAATTGAGGTAGAAATATGAATATCATTAAACTGGCAAAAGAAAATGAAGAAAGATTAATAAAATATCGTCGTCACTTTCATAGGTATCCAGAACTTACGGGAAAAGAATATGAAACTTTAAAATTCATTAAACAGGAGTTAGAAAAGTATAGTGTAGAATATGTTGAAATTGAAAATGGTGGGATATTGGTTACAATCGATTCTGGAAAAATTGGAAAGACAGTGTTATTAAGGGCCGATATTGATGCTTTACCAATTGAAGAATGTCAGTTTAATGATAGTGGAATTAAGAAACCTTGTATCAGTGAGAATAAAGGTGTTGCCCATATGTGTGGTCATGACTGTCATACGGCAATGCTGTTAGTTGCTTTACAAATTTTAAATCAGCATAAAGATAAATTTTCTGGTAAAATATTTGGATTTTTTGAAAGAGGAGAAGAATCTGGGGAAAATATTTACTATTGCTTGAAGTATTTTGAAGAAAATAACGTTGAATATGATAACTGTTTCGGTATTCATGTAGGCTCTATTGTTGAGCAAGAGTTAGGAAATATAATTGTTCGCACAGGAGAATATTATGCTGGAATGATAGTATTTGATATCACAATTCATGGTAAAGGAGGACATGGTTCGAGACCTGATTTATGTAATAATCCAATTGATGTTTTTGTGGATGTTGTTTCAGCTTTAAGGGATATTGAGATAGACAAAAAGGAACTGTTTTCTTATTCAACTTGTGTAGTAGATTGTGGCAGCAAATGTAATATTATTGCTAATACCTTGAAGTTTGAAGGCTCAATCCGTTTCTTTAAAGAAGAAGTGGCAGATTATTTTGTTTCAGAATTTAAAAAGATTTTACAAGAAAAAAGTGAAAAATATGACTGTACTTTTACTGAACATTTCAAAATAAATACCTATCCAGTAATAAATGATGAGTTATGTTGTGAAATTGGTAGAAATGCTTTTAGTAAGCTAGGATTCAATATTGATGAAGGTCAACCAAAGATGGGGTCTGAATCGTTTGCTTATCTACAAATGAAATCAGATGGATTATATGTCAATCTGATTACTTCTAATGCCAAAAAGGGAATAACTGCCCAAACACATAATCATAAATTTGACGTTGATGAGGATGTTTTATATCAAGGAGTATGTTGCCATATTGGATATGCTCTGGAATTTTTAAACGGAAATTATCAAACAAACAGAAAACAACTTAATACAAAAGCATTGTTTGAAAAAATCGGAATTAATATTTAAAAATCAGTATAAAAAGTGCTCATAATAGATTTAATTATGATAGAATATAACAGGGTTTGGAGAAACAAAATGACAAAAGTAATTAAACCAGGATGTTTTAAAAAAATAGTCAACTCCTTAAAGAAGGGTGAGGTAGTTGCTTTTGCTACCGATACTGTTTTTGGTATCGGTGTCTGTTTTGATAATCTAGAAGCTTTAAATAAAATGAAAGTCGCCAAGGGCAGGGATGAAAAAAAACCATTTCCTTTAATGGTTTATGATATTTCACAAATGCATAGGGTGGCTTTTTTAAATGAAAGAGAAAAAAGACTTGTAGAAAAATTTACTCCTGGAGCATTAACGCTAGTTCTAAAAAAGAAGGATACTATTAAAGATGAAATGGTTAATGATTTTGATACTGTCGCCATTAGAATCCCCGATGATGAGTTTGTGTTAAAACTGTTAAAAGAAGTCGGACCAATGTTTGTAACTAGTGCTAATATCTCAGGTAAACCAACTACTAACAGCCATGACGAAGTATTAAACCAGTTAAATGGAAAGATCGATTTAATTGTTGAAGGAAAGGCAAAATCAGGAATATCAAGTACAATAATTGATTGTACAAAAGAAGAGTTAATCTTTATAAGAGAGGGAGATATCACAAAAGAAGACATTAACAACGCTTTAGCGTGTTAAAAATAAATATTACATTAAAGGAGGAAACAAAGATGTTGCATGTAATAGATCATCCGGTAATCAAACATAAATTAACATTAATGAGAAGTGTGGAAACAGGGACAAAAGATTTTAGAGAAAACCTTGATGAAATTGGTGGTTTAATGACATATGAAATCACTAAAGATTTCCCTATAAGAGAGGTCGAAATTAATACGCCTATGGGAAAAACGATGGGTGCAAAACTAGATAAAGATATTGTGCTGGTTCCAATTTTAAGAGCTGGTTTAGGAATGGTTCATGGTATTCAGCAATTAGTTCCAACAGCAAAAGTAGGTCATGTCGGTTTATACAGAGATGAAGAAACATTAGAACCTCATTTTTATTATGCTAAGTTTCCATCAAACATCGCTAATAGCATGGTGATGATAGTTGATCCAATGTTGGCAACGGGAGGCAGTGCAGTAGCAGCAATTGACCGTGTTAAACAAGCTGGTGCAAAAGATATCAGACTTGTATGTCTGGTTGGTGTTCAGGAAGGAATAGATGCGGTAGAAAAAGCTCATCCAGATGTCCATATCTATTTGGCATCTAAAGATGAAAGATTAAATGAAATAGGCTACATTGTTCCTGGTTTAGGTGATGCAGGAGATAGAATATTCGGTACTAAATAAGCATTAAGGGTGGTAATTACAAGATTGTAATTACCGCTTTTTGTCTTTGTTGAAATGAAATAAGAATAAAGATAGAATATATAGTAAGGAGTAAAGGATACACATGAAAACATATTTAATGGAATTTTATGATAAGGATTATCTGGAAAATTTAATTTCCTTATTTCATAGGGATTATGATGGTGTGTATTTCTTTCACTTTGAAAATCCTCATCCTCGCAAAAAAGAACACTTAACTGAGTTTATCAAAGATAATTTTGATTTGGAGGCTAAGTTCATCAAAATTGATGAAAATTCAGTGGCTTTAATAGCCAGACAAATTATAGAAGTCATGAATAGAGATGATTTATATGATTTTGATGTAACTGGAGGTTCAGAATTGTTCTCGGTAGCTACTGGATACATTATTGGGAAATATCGAAATTATAAAACTATGGTTCACCAATACGACGTTAAAACAGATACTTTAATTTATAATAACAATGAGGATGTCTATGTTAGAAAACAAAGTGCTGCTGCAACCATTGAAGAGATTATTGCGATGAATGGCGGGAAAGTTATTTCCATTTCTAATGGCATAAAATACAACTATTTAAATAATGAATTGAGAAACGAAATTTTGAGAGTATGGAATGCGGTAAAAAACATTCCATATGAATGGAATAAATTTTGCTCAATGCCGAGCATGTATTTTGAAGATGATGGCAAAATTATTTATCAACGCAAATGTAGTAAGCAGGGTGATGAAAAAACTGTAGGCAGGGTTATGGATAGATTTACCAGATTAAAGATTGTTTCAGATTGGCAATACACCACAATTAACGGCAAAAGACATTGTATTTATGAAATGAGTTCCGGTGTAAAAACTAGAGAATTATATGAAAAATCAGGTTCAGCTCTAGAAATGTACACTTGCTTAGCAGCATATGAATGTTGTAATTTTAAGGATTGTCAATCTAGCGTATTAATCGATTTAAATGGAATAATAACCAATATACCTGCTGATCCAAGAAATGAAATAGATGTGGTAATGATTTATAATCATACACCAATTTTTGTCAGTTGTAAGAACACACAACCAACAAAAGAGTTTTTATATGAAATAAAAGTAATGGCTCAACAATATGGTGGCAAATATGCCAAAGCGGTTTTAGTGTCATCAAGCAAGGCTTTGGAACCTGTGGTTCAAAGAGCTTTAGAGATGGACGTAATTCTTTTAGATGGTGTTTATCAGCATTCTTTAACAGAATTTAAAGAAGAAATAATCAAACATTTTCCTTATCTTTAGTGGGTGAGTTGTAAATAAATTAATATAGAAAAGAAAAAAGGCTTATGGTATGATATATAAGGATTAATATCGATTTTTAAAAAGGGGTTGACGAAAATGGTAGAGAATAATTCATATTATCGACAGAAGGTTAATATATTAAATTACTTTTTCGTCATCAAATTACTTTAATGGATAAAAAAGTAAAAGGGCTTTCTGTCTTAGTTACAATTACAGTTTCAATAATTTTCTCTTTTATCAACAAAGCAATAAGTGAGGGTTTGATACTTGGGTGTCTTGCTTCGTTGACATATATTCATTTATTAACTATTTATATGGATGAAACAATTAACCGGCAGCAAAGTTCAACAAAAATGATGATATCAAAATTAATTCGCTTATCAATAATCATTATATCGATGTTAATTGCCATGTTGATTCCAGAAAAAGTAAATATTTTCGGAGTTTTTTTTGGATTAATGATTTTTAAGATAAGTTTATTGGTTTTAACTATAAGCAGAAAGGAAGGAAAGTAAGATGGAAGTACAACCAACAGTATTCTATATTATCGCAATAGTAATCATTATTGCAGTAATATTAATATTAATTAATAGAAAGCTTGTCAAATTTGATCCATTATCAAAGCCTACTGGAGTTGTACTGGTAGTTATGATGGCGGCGGAAACGGTTGATAAGATGGTAAAGGAAAAAACAGACGATAAAGCAGCTAAGTTTTTGACACCATATATCATGACAGTTGCACTTTATATTTTTCTGTCTAATATTGCTGGACTATTTTCGTTTGAATCCCCAACATCAAACTACAGCGTTACTTTATCATTAGCAGCAATTACTTGTGTGCTGATTGAGTATTATGCGATTAAATCTAACGGATTTAAAAAGTATATGAAAAGTTTAGCTGAACCAATGGCTCCGTTTGTCATAATGAACGTAATCAGTAAGGCATCGACATTATTATCGTTATCGTTACGTTTGTTTGGAAACATTATAGCTGGAACAGTTCTAATGGGAGTCATCTATCAATTGTTTGAAAAAGTATCAGCAATGATTCCACTTTTTGCGGGGTTCAATGTTATAGGAGTGATAGTTACTCCAGTGCTGCATTTCTATTTTGATTTATTTTCGGGAGCAATGCAGGCATATATATTTATTACACTTACACTTTCTTTTATTGGAAAAGAGTTACCAAAAGATTACTAGGAGGAATGAAAAATGGAAACAGGAATTATCGCTTTAGCAGCAGCGTTAGCAGTAGCGGGTGGAGCTATCGTAGGTGTCTATGAGGCAAAAGTCGCAATTGCAGCAGTAGAAGCAATTGGGAAAAACCCAGATGCATCAGGGAAAATTCAGGGGATGGCAATCATTGGTGCAGCTATTGCCGAAACTTCAGCTATTTATGGCTTATTGATAGCGTTTTTAATCATCTTCATTTTAGGAGCGTAGTTTATGAATATACCTGATATTTTGGAGTTGTTAATGCCAAATATCTTGACTGTTGTAACTCAATTAGCTTCGACAGCTATTTTGTTTACCTTAATGTATCTATTGGCCTGGAAACCGGTTAAAAGAATTCTGGATAAAAGATCAGAATACGAACAATCGAGGTTGACAAATGCGGATGAATTAAAAGAAGAAACTGAGATGTTAAATGAAAAAGCTAATGCTTACATTGAAGATGCAAAGCTTCAAGCTCAAGAAACAATTAGAAAAGCCCAAGAGGAAGGCTTAAGATTAAAAAACAATTTAGTAGAAGAAGGAAAACAAAAATCACAACAGTTAGTTGAAGAAGCTCAATATAATATCACTTTACAGAAAAACAAAATGTTAGAAGATATGCATCAGGAGATTGTTAATGTAGCAATTACTGCAGCAGAAAAGATGCTGCAACAAAAATTAGATAGTCAATCAGATATTGACAGTATCGAAAGCTTCATTGACGAAGTAACTGCAAAATGAGTATAACTACAAGAAGATATGCTCATGATCTGCATAATTTAGCTTTACAGGACGATAAGTTAGATGTATATTTTGATACTCTTAATCAAGTTAATGAAAGGTTAAATTTAGACAGTGAACTGGCAGCATATATTGATTCAACGACCATTTCTACAAGTGATAAAAAAGACAGACTTCAAAAGGCATTCAATAACACATTGGATAATGATGTATTAACAACGTTCTTTATTATGAATAACGCCATCAACCAAAAGCATACTGAGTTATTATTGATTCAGGATTTTTTGGCGTATTACTATCGCATCAAGGGTATCGGTTTTGGTGTAGTGTATTCAGTCAGACCTCTTGAAAAAGAACATATCGAAAAATTAGAGGTTGCGATTGGAAATGAATTAGAACAAAAAGTGGTTTTAGAAAATAAACTTGATGAATCACTTATTGGTGGTTTTAAGATTGTTATTAATAATAATGTCTGGGATGGTTCTTACCGTTCAAAATTAAAGGACCTGAAATCTTCGTTGTTGGCAAAGGATGAAGACTTTGAAGCTTCGACAAGAGAAATGAGTCAATCGATTAAACAACAGATTGACACTTTTGAAAAACAAAGAGTCAATGTCCAGACTTCAGCTACCATAGGTTACGTCACATCAGTAGCCGATGGGATTGTAAATATAAGCGGTGTCTTTGAAGCAATGTCAGAAGAACTGTTATCAATTGGTGACAGTGTTGCGATGGTGATGAATTTAGAAGAGGACAATGTTGGAGCGGTATTATTATCTGATGCTGGAAATGTTGTTGAGGGAAGTCAGGTAGTGGCTACCGGCAGAGTTGTTGAGGTACCTGTTGGTGATGCTTTGTTAGGTAGAGTAGTTGATGCTCTTGGTAATCCAATAGATGGAAAAGGAGTAATTAAAACTTATGAATATGCTCCAATTGAAAAAACTGCTCCTGGTGTAATTGAACGCCAATCAGTACACCAGCCATTAGAAACAGGACTTAAGATTATTGACTCAATGATTCCAATTGGTAAAGGACAGCGTGAGTTAATCATAGGGGATAGACAAACAGGAAAAACAGCTATTGCGATTGATGCTATCTTGAATCAGCAAGGTAAAAATGTTAAATGCATTTATGTCGCAATCGGGCAAAAGAATTCAACTGTAGCTCAAATAGTTGAAAAATTAAAACAAAATGGAGCTATGGCTTATACAACGGTAGTTGTTGCTGGAGCAAGTGAACCGGCAGCACTTCAATATATTGCACCTTATTCCGGTTGTTCAATCAGTGAATATTGGATGAATCAGGGGCAGGATGTATTAATTGTTTACGATGACTTAAGTAAACATGCGGTTGCTTATCGTACGCTTTCTTTACTGCTAAAACGTCCTCCAGGAAGAGAAGCTTATCCAGGCGATGTTTTCTATTTGCATTCAAGATTGTTAGAGAGAAGTGGAAAGTTGTCGGCAGATTTAGGTGGTGGTTCTTCAACGGCTTTACCAATTGTTGAAACACAAGCTGGTGATATTTCAGCCTACATTCCAACTAATGTAATTTCAATTACCGACGGCCAGATTTTCTTACAGACAGAATTATTTAATAGTGGTATCAGACCAGCAGTAGATTCTGGTTTATCGGTTTCACGTGTTGGTAGTTCAGCTCAAACTCAAGCAATGAAGAAAGTTTCTTCTTCATTAAAATTGGATTTAGCCCAATATCGTGAAGTGTTAGATTTTGCGCAGTTTGGTACAGATTTAGATGTAGCAACCAAACAGACAATCAATCGAGGTCAGCATTTAACAGAACTTTTAAAACAACCACAATATTCTCCTGTGGCAATGGAAGATATGGTGATGATTTTGTTTGCTAACCAAAAAGGTTTGATTGATCAAATTCCTTTGAGAATGGTCAAGTATTATGAACAATCACTACTTTTAGAAATGCATTCTTCTTATCCGGAAATTGTCGAAGAAATTAGAAATGAAAAAGATATTTCTTTAGAACTTGAAGAGAGAATGTATGCAGTAATGAAAGAACATAGTGAGAAATATAGAATAACGGAGATGTAATATGGCAGGACAGATTAGCAAGATAAAAAGACAGCTAAGGTCAGTTCAGTCAACAAAAAAACTGACAAATGCGATGGCTTTAGTTGCGACAGCCAAACTACAGAAACAAAAAAATAAAATGATAGAAAACAACGAATATGCAGACATCTATCACACTTTCCTGTTGGCCGCTTTATCTGCTAAAACGGAAGGAGAAGAAACAAATCTGTATTTAAAGCCTTCTGTTGTTGACAATCCTGCTCATATCATTATTACTTCTAATAGTGGATTATGTGGTTCATATAATCAGGATCTATTAAAGTATGTTGAAAAAAATATTTCCAAAGAAGAACCTATTTTCGCTATTGGGACTTATGGAATTAAATGGTTAAGAGCCAATGATTATATGGTAATTAAAGAATATAATGAATGGCAGGATTTGGAACCAGCAAAAATTAATCAATTGATTACTGATTTACTTATTTTGTATCAGAATGATATGTTATCTTCAATTGATGTCATCTACACACAATATGTGAACGCCCTTACCTTTGTACCTACAACTTTTCATTTGTTGCCAATTAAGACAAGCGGCAAGAGGATAGAATCAGAAATATTGTTAGAACCTAGCAGGGAAGATGTACTCAATCAGCTGATTCCGATGTATGTCAGCTCACAGATCTATGCCACCTTCTTACAGGCAAAAACAAGTGAACATGCAGCTAGAAGAAGTGCAATGGATAACGCCAATCAAAATGCTGATGATTTAATTTATGAATTAGAATTGACATATAATCAAGCGCGACAAGCTGCTATTACCCAGGAAATGAATGAAATAACAGCTGGAACTGTAAACAGTAAGTAGAAAGGAGTTAATTATGGTAGAAAATATTGTCACAGCAATAGAAACAAAACAAGAAGAAATAACTTCTACTGCTTTTGAAAATGTCGGTGAAGTAGTGCAGATAATTGGGCCGGTTATCGACATTAGATTTAATGAGACTTTACCTAACATATACAATGCGATAAAAATTGAGTTGAACAACGAAATTATTACTTGTGAGGTAGAACAGCATATTGGTGATGATAAGGTAAGATGTATCGCAATGAATCAGACAAGTGGTCTAAAAAGAGGAATGCCAGCCTATGATACAGGCAAAGCAATTGAAGTTCCAGTAGGAAAGCCGATTTTAGGCAGAATGTTTAACTTGCTGGGAGATCCAATTGACGGGTTAAGTAAGATTCCAAGTAATGTTAAAAGAGATGTTATTCATAAAAAAGCTCCAGCTTTTGAAGAACAGGAGACAACGGTAGAGATTTTAGAAACAGGAATTAAAGTTGTAGACCTTTTATGTCCATACATTAAAGGTGGGAAAACAGGTCTATTTGGTGGTGCTGGTGTTGGTAAAACGGTCTTAATGCAGGAGATGATTCATTCAATCGCTACTGAACATAACGGTTTATCAGTTGTTGCCGGCGTTGGAGAAAGAACAAGAGAAGGGAATGATCTTTACTATGAAATGAAAGATTCAGGTGTTTTAGAAAAGACGGTTTTAGTTTATGGTCAGATGAATGAATCGCCAGGAGCTAGAATGAGAGTTGCTTTAAGCGCTTTAACAATGGCTGAACATTTTAGAGATCAAGATAAACAAGATGTTCTATTGTTTATAGATAATATTTATCGTTTTTCCCAAGCAGGTTCAGAAGTTTCAGCATTATTGGGAAGAATGCCCTCAGCAGTCGGATATCAGCCTACTTTAGCAACTGAAATGGGCGAATTGCAGGAAAGAATTACTTCAACTAAAAATGGCTCAATTACTTCAATCCAGGCGATCTATGTTCCTGCAGATGACTTGACAGACCCTGCTCCAGCAACTACTTTTGCCCACCTGGATGCTAAAACAGTATTGGATAGAAATATTGCTTCATTAGGTTTATATCCAGCAGTTGATCCGTTAGAGTCTTCTTCCAGAGCATTAGATCCAAATATTGTTGGAGAAGAACATTACAATGTAGCTCAAGATGTAATCAGCATTTTACAAAAATATAAAGATTTACAGGATATTATTGCTATTTTGGGTATTGATGAACTTTCCGATGAGGATAAAGTAACTGTTAACAGAGCAAGAAGAGTCAGAAACTTTTTGTCACAGCCATTCCATGTAGCTGAAAAGTTTTCTGGTTATGATGGAAAGTTTGTAAAAATTGAGGACACTGTCAGATCGTTTAGAGAAATTTTAGAAGGAAAACACGATCATCTTCCAGAGGCAGCTTTTACTTTCGTTGGAGCAATTGAAGATGTTTTAGAAAAAGCAAAGGAGATGAAGTAATGAATTACTTCAAGGTTGATTTTGTTACATATCAGGGAATCTATGAAACTGTAGAGACCAACAGATTGAATGTACCCACTGCTGAAGGTAGAAGATGTATTTTGGCTAATCATATGCCAATAATGCTTCCTTTAACAATAGGTGTTGTAGAAACAACTTATGAAAATAAGGATTCTTATCATTCAATTAGCAATGGGATGCTTTTGTTTGAAAATAATAAAGGCATTGTTTTGTGCGACACAATTGAAAATGTTCAAGAACTTGATGAAAGAAAAGTTAGAGCATCAATTCAAAAGGCTGAAGAAAGATTATCTGTAGCACGAAGGGATACCGACATTATTCTGGCAAGAGCTTCATTAGCCAAAGCGATGAACAGATTAGAAGCAATTGATAAGTATATAGATAAATAGGGAGTTTGTAAAAACTCTTTTTATTTATTAAGATTATTAATGTAGGACAATAAAAGGGGATTAAATATGAACTGTTTAGAAAAAAGGATTTTAAAAGATGGAATTGTAAAACCAGGAAATGTACTGAAAGTTGATAGCTTTTTGAACCATCAAATTGACATCAATTTATTAGATGAAATGGGTAAAGAGTTTTATCAAAGATTCAAAGATAAAAAAGTCGATAAAATTGTAACTATTGAAGCCAGTGGTATTGCGATTGCTTTTGCGTTGGCTAGATACTTTGATGTTCCAGTAGTTTTCGTTAAAAAGGCAAAAAGCGTCAACATTGACGGCGACGTTTATGTTGCTGAAGTTGAATCATTTACTCATAAAATAAAAAATCAGGTTATTGTTTCAAAACGTTTTATCAATGAAGGTGAAAACATATTGATTGTTGATGATTTTTTAGCTAATGGCTGTGCCCTGCAAGGTTTGATATCGATCATTAAGCAGGCAAAAGCTAAGATTGTTGGAATTGGTATTGCAATAGAAAAAGGATTTCAACCTGGTGGGACAATTATTAGAAATTTGGGTTATCATTTAGAATCATTGGCAATAGTGGATGGTATGAATGCCGATACTAATGAAATATTCTTGAGAAAACAAGGGTAATTTGCAATTTTATGCTTTGTCTAAGCTGTGTTTTATAACTAAACAATAAGATTATTTATATTGTTGTCTAGTTATAATTTTGATAAATAACATTTTTTCAAAAAATAAAAAATGATAAAATTGAGTAAGTTAAATTATAAGTTGCGGAGGCGATAAGTGTGAAGAAAATCAATAAGACCAGCGTGGTATCATTACTAATTTTGGTTATCTCATTCATTGTTATAAGGTATGTATTATTTGAAACACACGGGATGAAACAATTTTCTTTTATGCTTTTTTTGCCTTTGCTTTTAGTTATGATTATTTTATGTTTCATGAAAGTAAAAATAATCCCGTTTGTCGCTGCCATCTCATATCCGATCGGGTTTATAATAGCAGATTTGTTCCAAATAAATGGTGTTGATGCTGGTGGTGGAGCAACAAGCAATTTGTGGATTATTTGGACAAGCGTGATTGCTACAATGATTGTTGCTTCCATAGTTGTGGAATTAATAAACAGCAAGAAAGTAAAAGGATAGAGTAACAAATCCCAGTTTGTAGAATAGATACGAATTCTAATTTTTAAAGAGTAATGCATTCAAATAAATTACATGATATTAATCATATTATAATCTGGGTCGTTTTCCAGTAATATTGTTTAGGACTTTATCATATATTAATCACAATTTAAATAAAAAAAGTAAAGTTTTGTTGATATTTTTAAATAGCCTGTCTGTTAATTTTAGGAGGATTTAGAATAAAAAAAGAATTTTAGCAGATGAACTGGAAATGAGCATAAACTATAAAGCGATAAGGGCTTCGCGGGCGTTTTCTACCATTTATTTGGCTATTTGGAATATAGTGGCATTCTTTAAAACAGGAAAAATTGAGATTTTAGCCTTCATATTAATGTGTTTGCAGGATATCATAATGTGGCTTACTAAATTAATATTAAAGCATAAGATGGTCAGTGGTTGTGAAGATGAGGAATAAATTAAAACAGTTAAGAAAAGAGAAAGGCTTGCGACAAGAAGATTTGGCTGATGCTGTTGATGTACCTCGTCAAACGATTATTGCGATTGAAAATGGAAGATTTAATCCTTCACTGGAGTTAGCTTTGAAAATATGCCGATTTCTAGGAAAAGCAGTTGAAGAAGTTTTCTTCTTATAGGTGGTATGTAAACAAGAAATTATAAAAAAAGCGTTTTATAAATTTTAAAATATTTTTATAAATCGCTTTTTATTTTGCAAAGTTATCAATACCTATTTTTCATAATGTTTTTTTAAAGCTTCTATTGTTTGCTGGCTGATGATATGCTCCATTCTGCAGGCATCTTCACTAGCAACATTTTCGTCAACCCCAATGCTGATTAACCAATTAGTAAGAAAGACGTGGCGATCATAGATTCTTTCTGCGATTTTTAATCCTTCAGGTGTTAAGGTTATGGCTCCATCTTTGGAAATGTCAATGTATTTTCCTTTAGATAGTTTTTTCATTGCTACACTTACACTTGGTTTGGAAAAATTTAAAGCATTGGCGATATCAATAGAACGAACAAAAGAACTCTTTTTAGAAAGAATTAAAATTGTTTCTAAATAGTTTTCTGCTGATTCCTGAAGTTTCATATTTTATTTCCTTTGTTAGTATTTAAATTATAGCAATAGTATTCGATATTTTCAAATTGCAAAAAATAGAGTGAAAATGAGATAAATAATCTTTGTTATGTATTTTAATTTTATGGACAAATTCTATCCCAACCAAATCCTGGCACATAAATCCATCTTTTAAAACTGTTTTCATAAATATCTAAAAACTGGGTTAATTCAACTCCTGACTTTCTTATTGTTTCATCATCTGTCGGTATTTGCCAACCCAACATTTTATATAGCTGATAATTATTCTTGCCAAATTTTCCAACTTGATATTCTTCATTAAAATGATTGTAGATAAGAATTATTGCCTCTGAGTATTTTTCCTGAGCTAACTTAAAGGCTTCATCGGAATCAACAAAAATTGGTTGTCCATATTTGTTTCTTCCAATCTGCCATGCTTCATATTCGAGATATTTATCTATATTGGCAGATCCTGTGTATGGTCCAACGACTTTATCACTAGCAGCATAAAAACCACAAATAAAAACCATATAAAAAGATAAAAAGGCTATAAAAATAAGGCTGGCTAGCATGATTATTAATCTTTTTTTTCTTTTTTTATTGTTCATTAAATTTAACCTTCTTAAACATTACCATTTATTAGTATATATTGCCATTTCCTTTTGTCAAACCTTTAATATTAAAAATAATGAATATAAATAGCTTAAAAAACTTGTGAAAAAAGTATAAATACCATAAAATAAAAAAGGAGGGGGATAAGGGTGATAGATAAGAATCGGTTAGACAAGGAATACGAAGGACAAAGTGCTAAGCAACTTTTGAAAGCTCCAATTGATGCATTGCAAGGTGTTTCAGCCAAAGATAAAGACAAAATGAAAGAAGCTTTTGGAATTGACAATATAAAGGAAATGGCTAATTTGAAATACTTCAAAAGAGCCAGGATTTTATATGAGGAAGCTAAAGGAAAATAAGATGAAAAAGCATATATTAGTGTTGTTATTAATGCTTGTTTTTTTATTTTTTGGTGTTAGAGAACTTAACAAACTAGATGAAACAGTAAAAATGCCGTTTATTGAGAACTTTAGAGAAGAAAAGATTGATGAAAATCTTGTTTTAGCTGAAGAATTTGATCAATTGGTAAATTCAATTAGCACACCCGTTACTTTAGAAGAAGAAAGTTTAATTATTGAAGCTAAAGAAAAATATGAAAATCTCCCTTTAGAAGCACAAGAAAAAGTAACAACTTTAGAAAAGCTTCAAGATTACAAAAATCAACTCCAATTTTTAAAAGATCAGCAAGAAGCTTTAAAAGTTATTGAAATGATAAATGAACTGGATAACAATTATGATGAAAATGCTATTAAAGCTGCTAGAGAAGCTTATGAAAACCTGACTCTGCAACAAAAAGAATTAGTAACAAATTTATTTATTTTACAAGAAAATGAACTTAGAATAACAAAGATGGTAACGAATACAAACTTAAATATTGGAGATATCGTAATATTTAAGGGTGGTAATATTTATTATGGCTCAGAGTCTGTTTACCCAGCGAATAAAAAAGCTGAAAGTAGATGTAAGGTCACGCATTTGTCAAGAAACGCTACTCATCCTTATCATATTGTGTCATTGGATGGCAAAGGAGTATATGGCTGGGTTGATACAAAAGACTTAGAAAAGGAGTAAACTATGGAACAAAAAGATTTAAATTTCTACAAAAAAGCTGAAAAACAGGTTTCATGGTTGAATGCATTGGCTGTTGTTATAGGGATTGTGGCCTTTATCTTTAGAAAACAATACTTTACTGTGCTCATGACATTAGCATTAATAATATTGCTGATGTCTTTAGTTGTCGTAATGCATTTAATAAATAAAGATGATGAAGAAAGAAGAGAAAATGTTTTTTATCATTTAATCGCTTTTTATCTGATATTGACAATTTGTGGTTTTTTCACTAGCGCAAAAACAGCTGATTATAATAGTTTTTCCTATGTGTTTATTAATAGTATATTAATTGGTTTTTTGATGTTGATAGCAATACAAATTATATTTGAGGGAAAACTGCTAATATTTTCCATAATGGGATTTGTATCAGGGTTTATTTTAGCTTTATTTCAAATAAATACAGCATTAAATATTGTCATTGCATTAGTAATGGGAGCTGTCATTTTTGCGGCATTAACAAAGTTAATGAAACCTGCTGGAATTTACGGGGTTGCCTTTGGAATAATCAATTTAGTAATATCGGTAGTGTTATTACTTAAACCAATTGCTGCAATTGGCTTTTATGGACATGTAGTTGTTAATTATGCCATTATTGCCTTATTTTATGTGCTACCAGTTTTGATTGCTAAAAGCGAAACAGTAATTGAAGATGTTAAAGAGAAAGAAAAGGTTTCTAAAGAAATCGAAATAATAAAGACAGAGAAAGAAACTGCTGGTATTGAAGATAACAGTAAAGTTAAAGAAGAAGTTGTTTCCTTAGAACAAACTGAAACTGAAGAAGAAAAAGGTAAAACAATTATTAAGGAAAAAGATTTAGAAAATAGAAACAGATGGATTATTAAAAAGTATAAATCTTTGCCATTAGATGAACTTATGAAAGCACCAGTGAGTGCTTTGTGGGGGGTTTCAGATAGTGATGCGGTACTGTTAAAAGAAGCATTTAATATTAAAACAGTTGAAGATTTAGCAACTAACAAGTTCTTTAATTGGGCAAAAGAAATTGTTGAACAGGCAGAAAACAAATAAGACAAAAGGCTTGATAAAAAGCCTTTTTTGTCAATAAAATCAGTGGTATGATACAATAAGTATCGAGGAAAGAGAACTATGTTTAATGATACAATTGTAGCAATTTCAACCAGCACATTAAGTGCAGCGGCCATAAATGTAATCAGATTATCGGGAAATAGCAGCTTTGATGTGCTTGATAAGATCTTTGTCAGTAAAGACAATAATTATGAAGGCTATCGTATTTATTATGGTTTTATTGTTGATCCTGAAACTAACGAAAAGGTTGATGAAGTATTAGTCAACACTTTTAGAAGCCCTAAATCATTTACCGGGGAAGATATGGTAGAAATTAATTGTCATGGTGGTTTGTATGTGACCAGAAAGATTTTAACTTTATGTTTAAGTTGTGGAGCAAGGCAAGCATTAAATGGGGAATTTACAAAGAGAGCTTTCCTGAATGGAAAAATTGATTTGACACAGGCTGAAGCTATTAATGATTTAATTGTGGCAGATAATAAAGATAATGCTAAACTGGCAATGAATTCGTTAAGTGGCAGCATTAGAAAACTGTTAGAACCAATGATTGATGCAGTTGAACAGTGTGTGGCGCATATTGAAGTGAATATTGATTATCCGGAATATGATGATAATGGAATTATTACTGCCAAAGAAGTAAAAAGTCTGGTTGAAAGATGGCTGAAAGAAAGCGAGAACATTTTAAATATTGCTGAAAGCAGCATTGTAGTAAAAGAGGGTGTAAAAACGGTAATAGTTGGAAAACCAAATGTGGGTAAAAGTTCTCTTCTTAATGCCTTGCTAGATCAGGATAAAGCTATAGTTTCAGATATTGCCGGTACAACCAGAGATTTAGTTGAAGGTGAAGTCAGATTAAATAATGTCACACTGCATTTAATTGATACAGCGGGAATTAGAGAAACAGAAAGCAGTATTGAACAGATTGGCATTAGAAAATCAAAGGAAGCTTTAGCTCAGGCACAACTTGTTATTGTAGTTTTGGATAGTTCAGATATTGATGATGAAGATCATCAATTATTAGAAGAAACTGAAGGTTATAATCGCATTGTAGTTTATAACAAATCGGATATACAACCAACTGATGAAGGGATAACAATTTCAGCTTCTAATAATGATATCAGTCAGCTGATTGATGTGATAAACGAAATGTTTGAAGAAAATAAAATTGCTTTAACTCAACCTGCTCTAACAAATGAAAGACAGATTTCCTTAATGAGAAAGGCTAAACAATCAATGGAACAGTCATTACAGGCTTTAAATGATGAAGTTCCACTGGATCTGGTGACTGAAGATATTCAAAATGCATACAGGTATTTAAAAGAGATATTAGGAGAATATTCAAGAGAAGATTTATTAGATGGGATTTTCTCTAGATTCTGTGTAGGTAAATAAGATGACATATTGGATAGATACTCACTGCCATTTGGCTGACGATAGATATAAAAATGATTTTGATAGTTACATACAAAAAGCAAAGGAAAACGATGTAGCTGTAATTAATGTTATTTGTAGCAGTAAAGAAGAATTATTATATATGATTGAAAAACAAAAGCAATATCCAAATCTGGATATCAGTTTTGGTTATTATCCTCAAGGAGTAGAAAAAATAACCCAGGAAGATTTAGATTTTCTTGTTTTTGCCTTAGATAATTATCCCCAAATCAAGGCAATTGGGGAAATTGGTTTAGATTATTATTACACCAAAGAATTTGCCCAAAAACAAAAAGAACTTTTCATTAAACAGATTGAGATAGCTAACAGATATAATAAACCACTTATCATTCATTCAAGAAGTGCAGCTAAAGATACTTATGATACTTTAAAACAGTATGCCAAAACCAATGTGTTAATGCATTGTTATTCTGATTCTTTAGAAATGATGAAAGAGTACCAGAAGTTAGGTTATTTTATTTCTTTTACCGGTGTAGTTACTTTTAAAAATGCCAATAAGGTAAAAACTAATGCTATAAATGTTGATTTAGATAAAATAATGATTGAAACTGACAGTCCTTATCTGACTCCAGCACCTTTCAGAGGGAAAGAAAACCAGCCGGCTTATGTTCGCTTTGTTGGGGAGTATATATCCGGATTAAGAGATATAGAAATAGAAAAGCTGCAATTACAGTTAATTGATAATTATCAAAGATTTATGGAGACATGTAATGACTAAAATCAAGGAATTAATTGTTGTGGAAGGAAAACATGACAAAGATAAGATTGAAAGACTGTTTGATTGTCAAGTTTTATGTACTAATGGTCTGGCAATAACTCAAGATGATTTAAAAATAATAAAAAACGCCAGTGAAAATAATGGTGTTATTGTTATGACCGATCCAGATTTCCCAGGAAAGAAGATCAGGGATATAATCGATTCAGAAGTAAGCAATATCAAACATGTCTTTATTGAAAAAGAAAAAGCCATTGGTAAAAGAAATGTTGGCATTGAATATGTTAAAGACAAAGATTTAATGGAAGCTTTAAATAAAGCAGTTACTTTTACAACAGACAAAGAAAGTATCAGTTGGAGCGAATATCTTAAACTAAAACTTATTAAAGATAAAACAAAAAGATATTATTTATCAAAACAATTAAATCTTGGCAGCAACAACAATAAGAAATTATTCAAATATTTAAATATGTTAGGTTATGAATATAATCATCTACAGGAGATATTGAAAAAATATGATCGGCAGCAGGTCAAAAACTAATTACATATTAAATAAATATAACTATCGTGCAAAGAAAAAGTTTGGACAGAATTTTATTGTGGAGCCAAACATTATTAATAAGGTAGTTGATCAAATAGATAAAGATAGCACTATTATTGAAATCGGTGCAGGACTTGGAGCGATTACTCAAGCAGTAGCAGAAAAAGTTAAAAAGGTAACGGCTTATGAGATTGATAGTGATTTAGTAGAAATTCTAAATGAGAATTTAAAAGAATATAAAAATATTAAAATAGTAAACGAAGATTTTTTAAAGATTGATTTAGAAGGTTTATTAGACTCATACAATCAAAAAGTAACAATTGTTTCAAATCTTCCATATTACATCACTACTGAATTATTAACGAAAGTTTTATTGTCAAGTGATAAGATAGATAAAATTATTGTGATGATGCAAAAAGAGGTAGCCGATAGATTTACTAAAAACGAAAAAGGGAAAGACTATAATGTTTTACAGGTAATGGCAGAGTATTATTGTGATGTTAAAGTATTAACCAAGGTTAGTAAAAATAACTTTATTCCTGTACCGGAAGTGAATAGTGAAATATTAATATTTGAAATAAAAGAAAACTGCAATAAGGTAGAAGATGAAAAGCTGCTGTTTGATATTGTAAAAGCTTGTTATTCACAAAGAAGAAAAATGATAATTTCAAATTTAAACAATAATGGCTTTGTTATCGATAAAAAACAATTACTTGATATTGGAATTGATCCAGCTTCAAGGGTGGAGCAACTGGAATTGGAGGATTATCAAAAGATATATAATCTGATTATAGAAGAAGTTGAATCGCAATAAGTTTTGCTTATTTTTTTATAAAAAGGCAGTTATCAATCGGATAATTGTTTTTTAATTAACGGAAAATAGATTACCAGTTTTTTACAAATAAGGAATATTTATTTTACAAATTAAGTCTATTATTAAGTGTAGGTAGGGTTTTTATGGAATTGTTAAGAAAATTAAAAGAATTTTAATATCCTTTTTATTTTTGTATAAAATAGTTATAATAAACTAATGGCAAATTATTTTGTTAGATGTAAGGGAGGAAATAAAAATGAGTCAAAAAGAAAATGACAGTAATTATCAAAATCAACAAAATTATGATAATCAACCTAAAAAGAAAAAGAAAACCGGTCTTAAAATTATTCTTGGAATCCTTGGCGTTTTCCTTGTTTTATCAGCAGTAGGGCTGGCTATGAGCTGGAAAACAATCGCCAGTTATTTCGAAACAAAACGAAATGGTGTAATTAATGAAACAATCCAATATGATTTAACCATTCCTGATAATGCTTGGATTGATGATAGATATGCTAATGGTTTTGGAAAGAAATATGAAGTTCAAGGTGTAGTAATTGGTGTTTCTGTTGATGGAAATACAATAGTTACACTTACTAATTATTCAGATGGAGAAAGAATACTTTTATATGATTTATATACAGGAGACTTAATTAAAGAATTTGAAGGCAGATATTTTGACCCATTTTCGTATAAGAGAAATGCCTATGTTACAACTCACATTCCATTGATTACTCATACTCAGACTACTTCTGAATTAAGATATCTTGATTTAGAGACTTTAGAGATATATACTCTTCTTCAATTCAGGCTTGGAACTAATTTTGAAGTTATAGCTTTTGATAGTATATATGATTTTATTTTAGGAATGCCTTTTTCTACAGAAGGAGGGAAATATTATTCATATGCTGCCTATATTGATTTAAAATTTGCCTGGTCTAAAAACTTTAATTACAATTATTATGACAATCAGGCTAACAGTGATTACCTTTTCATTTCAATTGACAGCACTGAAGGAAGCAATAAAAAACATCTCACCATTATTGAAAGAAAAACAGGTGAAATTGTATTAGAAAATAAAGAGATAGATAAAGAATTAACTATTTTGCAAGATGGATTTATTACAGCTGCACCTATAGATTATAGTGGTGGAATCAGTTTTCAAGACTTAGATAAAAGCGATAAAAAAGTAAATGAAGTTTATGATGTAAGGGGTAATCTGTTAGGCGAAATTATTGGATATCCACATATACCATGGTATCCTAAACAAAATTTAGGTGGATATATTACTGCTGCCAGTGTATTAAATGAAGATGTTAAAAAAGCTTCTGGAATAGTATATTTAATCAATGCTGAAGGTAAGGTAGTTGCCTATTCAGTATTTGTAAATGATATTACCTTCCCAATAACTGGGGCAAGCATTGATAAATATACTTATTCAAATATTCAAGGTTGTAACAGAGATGGTTCAATAATAATTGCACAAAAGATGGGTGATACAGCAGCGGAATATACTACCGTCATTTTAGATAATGAATTCAATGTTATTGATGAGTGTCAAACAGGTATGAATATTGATTTTTCAACAGAATCTGGCATTTTATGGGGAGATATCAGTTATAGTACCTCATGGGTGTTGCCTCCAAAGAAAAATAATTAAATTTGAAAATATATAGCTGAGATATAAATATGCATCTCAGCTATTTTTTGATTAGAGCATAAAGATTTATATTGACCATTTACAAAAGAAAACATAGCTGATTTGCGGGCATCTTCATCATATGTTAGAATTGTAAGTAATATTGTTGACGATATTATGTCAATATAATAAAGATAAAAAATTGATAATATAAGGAGGATAGGATGTTAGAAATTAGAGATACCATTTATGCTTTTAGTAAAGATGCGAAACCTGTTGCTCGCATAAAAAGTGGTGATACTGTAAAATTTTTTACTGAAGACTGCTTTGGAGGACAAATTAAAAGTGAAGACAAGCTAGTTGGCGCCATTGACTGGAATAATGTCAATCCTGCAACTGGTCCTGTGTATGTCGAAGGTGCTGAACCAGGAGATGTTTTAGTAGTAGATATTCTTTCTATTGATGTAAAACCTCAGGGAATTGGTTGTACAATACCAGGAGCGAGTATTTTTGATGGAGAAACAGAAATCAGAACCAAGGTACTAGAAGTAAAGGATGGCTATGTTCATTATAATGATATTAAATGGCCCGCAAATCCGATGATTGGAGTAATCGGTTGTGCTCCTGCAGGAGACGATGTAGTTTCAGGTATGGCAGGTAATCATGGTGGAAATATGGATAGCAAAGTAATAACCAGAGGAGCTAAAGTTTATCTTCCTGTCAGAGTTCAGGGAGGACTGTTAGCTTTAGGTGATCTTCATGCCAGTATGGCAGATGGAGAAATGATTGGTGCTGGAGTAGAGATAGCAGGAGAGGTTGTAGTTACCGTAAGCTTAATAAAAGATTTTGAACTTAACTGGCCAGTAACTGAAACGGATGATTATTTCTATGTAAATACTACTGCTCCAAGTTATGATGAAGCTACTGAAGCAGGTTACAGAGAAATTCATCGACTGTTGATGAATGCTTATGGCTGGGACTTTACCGATACAGCAATCTATATGAGTCTTCAAGGAGAATTATGTGCTAATCAGACTGTATTGATGTCAAGCTGGGGTTATAACATCCGAGTAGGAACACCTAAAGTTTCTTCTAAAAAAAGAATTATAGGGTAACAAAAACAGCTATCAACTATAAAAAATAAGGAGTATTGTTCATCAATTCTGTTATTTCAATATTCCTTTTTTTGTGTGAAAGATAATTAAAGATATTAGAAATTTAAAATAGTTTTAGTTTTTAATATTTGTGGGATGAAAAGTACAGATTATAATCCAGTCGTGTTAAGATATAGATAAATTAATAAATGTATTGAATGTTTTATGAAATATGCATATTATTAGTTGTCAAGCAGAAAGGAAAACATTTAAACTGAACACAGTTTGATGAATGATAGATATATGATTGAAAAAGCGTATGGAAAGATAAACATTAGTATCGATGTAATCAGCAAAAGGGAAGATGGTTATCATAATATGGATATGATAATGGTCCCAGTTGATTTATATGATGTAATAGATATTGAAATTGCTGAAAAAGAAAGTTATTGGTGCAATGATGATTTGCCATATGATGAAAGCAATATAGTTTATCGTTGTATCGAACTTTTAAGAAAAGAATTTAATTTTAAAGAACAGTTTGCTATAAAAATTACTAAGATAATTCCTCAAGAAGCGGGATTGGCAGGAGGTAGTGCTGATGGTGCTGCGGCTTTAAGAATAGTTAATCAGCTATTAAATCTTAATCTTGATAACAAACAACTGGGTTGTTTAGGCAAAAAGATAGGAGCTGACATTCCTTTTTGTGTTTATCAAAAACCTGCAAGAGTTAGAGGAATAGGTGATATTGTTGAGCCGTTTAATCTTGATGTCAATTATGATGTTCTTTTAATCAAGCCTGAACAGGGAGTAGATACTAAGACAGCTTTTGAGATATTAGATTTAGAAAAATGTTTGCATCCAAATATTGATAAGGTAAAATATGCTTTGGTTAATAAAAAGTCGTTAAAAGATCTGTTGGGAAACTCTTTACTGTATTCAGCTGAAAAACTGGTTCCTGAAGTACTTCAAATTATAAAAGAATGTAAAGAAATGGGCTATGAAGATGTTATGATGACAGGTAGTGGTTCAACAGTCTTTGTTTTATTAGAAAAAGGACAAGACTGTAAAGCCCTTCAACAGTATATGCAAGGAAAATATCCTTTTGTTTTAAGAACTTCTGTCATAACGAGGTAGAAAAAAGGACGTTTGAATGATACAATAATAATGGACAATTTTAAGGAGAAAGTTATGATTTCAGCAATTGTTATGGCTGCCGGAAGAGGCACACGTATGAATTCGAAGTATGCAAAAACAATGCATAAAATATTAGGCAAACCAATGATTGAACATACCTATGATGTGTTAGAAAAAATTGGAGTGGAAAATAAGGTTTTTGTTGTTGGATATGGTAGAGAAGCAATTATGAATCACCTTCAAAATAAGGTTCAGTATGCGGTGCAAGAACCATTGCTTGGAACAGCACATGCTGTTATGCAAGCTGAACAGCTAAAAGGTAAAAAAGGAAAAACTTTGATAATTAATGGAGACTGTCCACTAATTACTGCAGAAACATATAAGTTGCTTTTGAAAAAAACAACTAAAGAATATCCACTTGTTGTCTTGACTACAGTGCCTGAAGATCCTAAAAGTTATGGCCGAGTAGTTAGAGAAAAAGAGCAACTAATAAAAATTGTTGAAAGAAAAGATTGTACCGAAAAAGAAATTGAAATCAAAGAGATAAATGCTGGAATCTATTGCGTTGATAATGAATTGTTATGGAAATATTTACCAGAAGTAGATAATAACAATAATCAAAAAGAATACTATATTACTGACTTGGTTCAGATATTTAGAAAGTATGGTCATAAAGTCATGCCACTACTTATTGAAGATAGTGAAGAACTTCAGGGAATTAATTCAATGAGTGAATTGGCCAGCGCTACAAAATGGATGCAGATGAAAGTAAATTCTCACTGGATGGAAAAGGGAGTTAATATTATTGATCCTGAAAGGACATATATTTCAACTGAAGCAGAAATTGGTTCAGACACCATTATTTATCCAAATGTTCGCATTGAAGGCAAAGCAATAATTGGTGAAAATAATGTTCTAACTGAAGGAACTTATTTGGAAAATGTTGTTTTTGGCAATAACAATACTATTAAATGTAGCAGAATTACTGACACAAAAATTGGTAATGATGTAACAGTTGGACCGAATGCTCATTTGAGAAATGATTGTGTGATTGCCGATAAAGCTCATATTGGCAATTATGTGGAAATGAAAAATGTAAGATTTGGTCATGATAGCAAATGTGCTCATTTGACCTATTTGGGGGATGCTGATGTTGGAGAATACTGTAATTTCGGATGCGGTGTAGTTACTGTCAATTATGATGGGAAATACAAATATCACACAGAAATAGGCGATCATGTATTTATTGGCAGTAATGTAAACCTTATTGCTCCGGTAAATATCGGCGATTATACGGTTTTAGCAGCAGGATCAACCATCACTGCTGATGTAAAAAAAGGCGATTTAGCTATTGGTAGAGTAAGACAAGAGATTAAACCAGGATACGGGTTTAAGTATTTGAATAAATAAAGGGGAGGGGTTTGGTCTTATGGACAACATTGTAATATTTTCTCTGACATCGTCAAAAGAATTGACGAAGGAAATTGTTAATATATTAGGCGTTGAACAAGGGGAAATAGTTGTAACTCATTTTGCTGATGGCGAGGTGCTTGTAGAGCCTCAACAATCAGTAAGAGGAAAACATGTATTTATTATTCAATCAACATGTGCTCCGGTAAATGATAAAATAATGGAATTATTAATTTGTTTGGACGCTTGCAGAAGAGCGAGCTGTAAAGAAGTTACCTGTGTAATTCCTTATTACGGTTATGCCAGACAAGATAGAAAAGCCAGAGCCAGACAACCAATTACTGCCAGACTTGTAGCTGATTTACTTCAGGCAGCTGGTGCTGATAGAGTTGTTTCAGTTGACTTACATGCTCCACAAATTCAAGGTTATTTTAAGATACCTTCAGACAATTTGACAGCAGTTGATATGATTGGCCAATATTTCAGAACGCAAAATATGCATGATGTTGTCGTTGTTTCACCAGATCACGGGGGAGCAATAAGAGCTAGAAATTTATCTAATAGTATTCCTGACAGTACGATTGCTATTATTGATAAGCGTCGTATTAGACCTAATTTCTCTGAATCAATGAATTTGATTGGTGATGTTAAAGGTAAGGACTGTATTATTATTGATGATTTAGTAGATACCGGTGGTTCGCTACTAGGTTGTATTAAAATGTTGAAAGAAAATGGAGCCTTAGATATATATTGTGCAGCAACTCATGGAGTCTTTTCAAAAAATGCACTTCAAAAAATTGCTCAAAGTGGAGTAAAAGAATTTGTTATTACTAACAGTATTGAAAGAACTGAAGAGGAATTAAGCAAAGTCCCAAACGTTAAAGTTTTATCAATAGCATTGCTGCTAGCTAGCAGTATTGAGGCAATTGCTTGCAATAAACCTATCTCTAATGTTTATAGATTATTCCATTCTGATGAAGAAGAGGAAATGAATTTTAAAAACTTGGCAGGTCTATAAAAAGATTTGCCTTTTTAAATATAATGATATAAATTCTGATGACAATAATTTCAGGTAAAAGAAAGAATCAAATAATTATGATTCAGTTATGCTGAGTATTTTTTAAAAGGGCTAAACTCGCTAAATTTACTTTAAAACAGTTAAAAAACGATGAATAAAATTAATATTTCAGTTAATGGTAGGACTAAGATAAAAAAAGCGACAGATATATCGCTTAAATTACATAGATAAATGTTGTTAAGGGTATTTTCTATTTGCCGTAAAGAACGTTTTTTTCTGCTTCAGATAAAGATTTATCTTTGACTGTATTTTTGCCATTAGCAAAACTGTCAACATTCTTAAATGAATAGCCTTTTTGCATTTTAAAGAATTCATTACGAGAATGTGGATGTTCATCTTTGGATTCAGATTTAGCAGTATTGGCTTGAGTAGAAAAAATATTATCTATTTGTGAAGAAACATATTTGCTTACTCTTCCAACTCGATTATTAGCTCTTACCGAGAGTATTGTTACATAAATGAAAAATGCTATAAACGAGAAAAACAAGATAGGGAATATAACAGAAAATATATTAAAGATATTAAAAAATGAACTTGGCATAATTAAACCTCCTTAATCTATCTACATTATACAGTATTTACAAAGATTTGAAAAAAATAAAATAATTAGCACTTAAGGGTTGACAGTGCTAAAAACTACTGTTATAATAAAGCTGGCACTAGGGTATAGAGAGTGCTAATTTGGAAAAGGAGTGATTAGATGTTTAATTATTTAAGACCAAGAAGATTTGATAAGTTGTTTGATGATTTCTTTAGCCCATCGTTTATTACAACAAGTTCAAATGTGAGTATGAAAACTGACATTATTGAAAAAGAAAATGAGTATATTTTAGAAATTGAATTAGCAGGATATGGTAAAGATGATGTTAAGTTATCTGTAGATGATGGCTATTTAAAGGTAGAAGCAAATAAGACAGTGGAAAGAGACAGCTCTACGGAAAAAATTGTTCATAAAGAAAGATATTATGGAAGTCAGTCAAGAAGCTTCTATATCGGAAATGTTGATCAAGAATTAATTCAAGCTAAATACGATGATGGAGTCTTATCAGTCATTGTTCCTAAACAACAACTCAAATTAGAAGACAAAACTAAATACATCAGTATTGAATAATTATCTGTTAGGCAGGGAAACCTGTCTTTTTTTATGTGATATAATATTTCCATGGAAATAAGAAACTGGATAAAGAATAATAGTGAAACAGATTATAAAAAATTTAGTGAAAGATTAATAAAAACTAAATATAAAATAGTTGGAATACGAGTTTCGAAACTAAGAAAATTCGCAAAAGAATTACTGAAAAAATATAAAATCGAAGCTTTAAAAAAACTAAGCGATGATATTTATGAAGAGGTTATGCTTCAAGGTTTTGTTGTTGCTTATTATGATGCCAGCATTGATGCTAAAAGAGAATTAATTGATACCTATTTACATAAATGTGATTGTTGGAGTCTGATTGATAGTTTTGCCAGCAGTCTAAAACTCAAAGAAAAAGACTATAATGCTGGCTGGCAAATGCTGGCTGATTATAAAAGCGATCAACTATTCATTAAACAATACCCTTATATTGAAAGATTTGTCATCTGTCTATCAATGAATTTATATTTGAATGATGAGTATATAGATGAAATATTGAATTATTGTAAAAAATTAGATGATAGAGACTATACGGTCAAGATGGCTAATGCCTGGCTTTTAACTACAGCAGCCAGAGAGTATCTTGATAAAGTTATTGATGTTATAATTGAACTGGATGAAGAAACTTTAAGATATTTTAAAGGGAAAATCAGAGATTCTTATATGATAAGTGAAGACAAAAAAGAAAGGGTTAAAGACATATGTATAAAGAAATAACCAGAATAGCATTACATTTTATTATGTTTATTGTCAGTTTTTATTGTTTAAGCAGTCTAGATATAGCCAAAATACTGCTTCCAGTTGAAAACAGAGTTGCTAAAGCTCAATTTCTAGTAATATTGTTATCAATGGCTTTAGGTTTTTTGTCAGCACAGTTTATTTTAGCAATAATATACAGATTTTAAAATTTATTTAGGAAAAATATAAAATCCCCACTAATAAGATATTAGGGGGTTTTTATATGGTTGGTTTTAATTTAATTGAATTAGTTAACTTGGAAAAAGATGAAATAAAACTTGATAGGGCAATAAAGGAATATTTAGAAATTGAAAAAGAATATCTTAAAAAACAAAATTATCTCGAAGCAAAGGAAAGACTGATAAGTGAATGTAATTATATAGAAAGAGCTAAGCTTAAATCCTGTATCAAGTATGGAATGGTAATAAGTCCTGGAGATATCTGCTTTATTGATTTTGGCAGGCAATATCTTTCAGAAACAGGATTTCTGCACTTTGGTTTAGTTTTAAAAATGTTTAACTCTAAGGCCTTAATAATTCCTATGACTTCAAATTCTGAAGCATATTATAGTGCTTATGATGAAAAAACCAATCCTAACGGTTCTTCTCATCTTATGAGATTGGGTCTTGTAAGGGGCTTAAACAGGCATTCAGTATTATTTTTAAATGATGTTAAATATATAAATACAGCAAGAATTATAGACATTAAGGCTCATCTAGACACCGATTCAGTATTGTTTAAAAAAATATATCAACGTTTTCTGCAGACAGTACAGTTTGAAGAAATGGTGTTATAATTATTGCATGAGCATTAGTTTAAATTTAGAGAAAGAAAAGAAGTATTTAGTTGCAGTGTCAGGAGGATCTGACTCCATGATGCTACTTTCTTTATGTGTAAAGCAAGGCTATGATATCGTGGTCGCTCATGTAAACTATAAACTAAGAAAAAGCGCTGATAGAGATGAGAAGATAGTTAGTGATTTTTGTAAAAAGCATCAGCTTTCTTTATATTCAGACTATCCAGTTTATGATAAAAAAGAAAACTTCCAAGTTTGGGCTAGAGAAACCAGATACAACTTTTTTAAAGAAATTTATAATCTGGAAAAATGTGACAGCTTACTTTTAGCTCATCATTTAGACGATTCATTAGAAAATTATCTGATGAGTAAGGAAAGAAACTCTGAAAGTTGGTATTATGGCATAAAAGCAGAAACTTTTCATCATGGGATGAAAATTCTAAGACCATTAATCAAACTAAGAAAAAAAGAAATCGAACAGTATTGTCTTGATAATAAAATTGAATATGGTTTTGATGAGACTAACTTGTCTTATCAATATACTAGAAATAGAATTAGATATGAACAATTAGAAAAAATGACTGATGAAGAGATTTTAGAACTTCAAAAAGAAATTGAAAAGAAAAATTATAGACAAGATATGAATTTAAATTATATAAAGAAAAAATATAATTTTAATAATGAGTTAAAGGTCAGGGATTATCTAAAAGAAAATGATGAAATAAAAACATTAATCTTAAGATATCTATTGAAGCAGAGCTGTCCAGATAAAAGTTTTTCTTCAGATTTTATTGATGATTTAAAAGATAAGATTAAAACATCAGAAAAAGGATTTAAAATTAAAATTGATGACAATAAACTTATTGTTAGTGAATATGGCTTATTGTATTGTTGCAAAAAGAAAGATGACTTTAAATATCTTCTTGATAAAATAGAATATCTGGAAAATGATTATTTTACCCTTGCAGATAAAGGAGAAACAATCCAGCAGATGACAATAGAGGAAAACGATTTTCCTTTAACTATCAGAAATTATAAAAATCAGGATAAAATTAAATTGAGATTTGGTCATAAAAAAGTCAATCGATTTTTTATTGATCGAAAGATTTTGTACAAAGACAGGATTAAATGGCCAGTTGTAGAAAATAAAGATGGTCAGATTATCTTTGTGAAAGATATTGGTTGTGATGTAAATCATTACTCTATTAAACCTAATTTATTTATGGTAAAATAGTTAATGTTACATTAAAAGAGAGGTATTTTTTATGCATCAGGATTGTAAAAAAATTCTATTTAGTGAAAAAGAAATAGTTGAAAGATGTAAACAATTAGGTCAGCAGTTATCTGAAGATTATAAAGAAAATAAACACAATGTTTTATTTGTGGGCATTTTAAAAGGATCAGTTCCTTTTCTGGCTGAATTAATCAAACATGTTTCCATAGATATTGAAATCGATTTTATGGCTGCCAGTAGTTATTCAGGAACTGAATCATTGGGAGATATTAAAATTGTAAAAGATTTAGACTGTTCAGTTGTTAATCGAGATATTCTGATTATTGAAGATATTATTGATACCGGATTAACAATTAAAAAATTAAAAGAATTGTTATATCATAAAGATGCTCATGATGTTAAGGTGATTTCTTTGCTAAATAAACAATCTAGAAGAATATGTGATGTACAAGCTGACTATGTTGGCTTTGAAATAGAAAACGAATTTGTTATCGGATTTGGTTTAGACTTCAATCAGAAGTATCGTAACCTTCCATACATAGGAGTTTTAAAGGAAGAATGTTACTAGAAGGAGAAAACTGAAGTGAAAAATAGAAGATGGTTTAGCATCATTCCATATCTGTTAGCTATAATTCTTATTTCTAATTTATTTATGTTTGTCGGTTCAAGCAGAACTCAAACAGTGAATTATGGTGAATTTGTAAAAATTATAGAGACTAAGCAAATCGAATCGGTAGTATTAACGATGAATACAACAGTAATTGATATTACCGGTGTGTATAAAGAAAAAGATGTTGAATATACCTTTGTTGCCGCTGTTCCAAACACACAGCAACAAAATGATGATTTAATGGCACTTCTAACAGAGAAGGTTACGGATGCAAATATTAAGATTAGAAACCCATACCAGACTAATCATTTGGCCGAATTTCTAGCTGAAATGATTCCAATGCTATTGCTGGTAGGTTTTGGATTTATGATGATTAGTAGAATGGGGGCTAGCTCCAATAACAAAGCCTTTGAATTTTCAAAGTCGAGAGCTAGACTTGAAGGCAACATCAAAGTAAAGTTTGATGATGTTGCCGGATGTGAAGAAGAAAAAGAAGAAATGGCTGAAATCATTGAATATCTAAGAAACCCATCACGCTTTACCAGGATGGGTGCTAGAATCCCTAAGGGTGTATTAATGGTAGGGGCTCCAGGAACTGGTAAAACTCTTTTGGCGAAAGCTGTAGCAGGCGAAGCTGATGTACCGTTTTATTCAATTTCTGGTTCTGATTTTGTAGAAATGTTTGTTGGTGTCGGTGCCAGTAGAGTTAGGGACATGTTCAAAACAGCTCAAAAAACGGCTCCATGTATCATTTTCATCGATGAAATTGATGCCGTCGGTAGACAGCGTGGGGCAGGTTTAGGTGGTGGAAACGACGAAAGAGAGCAAACACTTAACCAGTTATTAGTTGAAATGGATGGTATTGGAGAAAATGCCGGTATTGTTATTATTGCAGCAACCAATAGACCAGATGTATTGGACCCTGCATTATTGAGGCCTGGAAGATTTGACAGACAAATTACGGTATCTATGCCAGACAAAAAAGGAAGAAGAGCAATCTTGGAAGTTCATGCAAGAAATAAAAAACTTGACGATGATATTGATTTAGATGCTTTAGCGGCTAGAACACCAGGATTTTCTGGAGCGGATTTAGAAAATGTTTTAAATGAAGCAGCAATCATGGCAGTAAGAAACAATCATGAAAAAATCAAAATGAGTGATTTAGATGAAGGCATTGATAGGACTCTAGCCGGCCCAGCTAAAAAGAGTAGAAAATATACTGATAAAGAAAAGAGACTTGTAGCCGTTCACGAAGCAGGACATGCAGTTATTGGTATTTTCTTAGAAGCAGCTAATATAGTACAAAAGGTTACTATTATACCGCGTGGTGATGCTGGTGGCTATAACCTGATGACACCAAAAGAAGATACGATGTTATCAACAAAAAGTGAGTTGGAGGCTCAAATCTGTGGTCTTCTAGGAGGTAGAGTGGCTGAAGAATTGGTATTAAATGAAATTTCAACTGGAGCCACTAATGATATTGAAAGAGCAACAAAAATTGCTCAGGCCATGGTTAGTTCATTTGGTATGTCTTCTTTAGGTCCTATTCAATATTCAAGAGAAGATGGAAATGTTTTCCTAGGAAGAGATTACACTGCTAACAAGAGTAACTCAGATAAAGTAGCAACAGAGATCGATGCTGAAGTAAGAAAAATTATTGACAGAGCTTATAAGCAGGCTCAAGAAATTATCAGCGAACACCGTCCACAATTAGATAATATTGTCGAAGCTTTGATTGAACATGAAACATTAACGAAGGAAGATTTAGATAATATTGTCAAATATGGAACGATAGATGCTCCAGCAGAGCAGATAGAAGGGCAAGCATAAATTTAAAAATAATAACACAGCTGGCAAATGTCAGCTGTTTAATCGAAAGGAGTCAAGATGGATATTTTATCAAGAGGAACAGCATTAAATGGAAATGTTAGAGTATTTTGCTGTAGAACAACCAGACTGGTCCAGGAAGCCGTAGACAGACATAATTGTTTACCAACAGCTGCTGCTGCCTTAGGCAGAACACTTTCGGTTGGCTGTGTTATGGGGACAATGTTAAAAGATAAAAAAGAAAAAATAGAAATTCAAATAGATGGCCAGGGGCCTTTAGGAATGATGGTTGTAGATGCTTATCATGACGGTACAGTTAGAGGATTTGTAAATAATCCACAGGTTGAAGTTTTTAAAAAGGAAAACCCACAGAAATTGGATGTAGGTAAAGCAGTTGGCACCGATGGAGTTTTAAGAGTGATAAAAGATATGAGTATGAAAAGACCATTCATTTCAGAAGTGCCACTTCAGAGTGGAGAAATAGGTGATGATTTTGCCTATTATTATATGAAAAGCGAACAAACACCTTCAGTTGTAAGTGTGGGGGTTTTAGTTGACACTGATTATTCAATTAAAGCAGCCGGTGCCTTGGTTATTCAAATGATGCCATCAGCTACAGAAAGAGACATTCAGATTGTTGAGGAAATTGTTGAACACTTAAAGCCAATTTCTCAAATTATTGACGAAATGAAAAATCCTACAGAAATAGCAGAAGCTATTTTTGCGGATTATCAGGAACTTGCTACTCAAGAATTAAGTTTCAAATGTGAATGTAACAAGGGTAAGTTTGCGGTTGTTTTAAGTAGATTGCCAAAAGAAGATTTATTGGAAATGATTGCTGAAGATCATGGCTGTGAAGTAGTTTGCAGGTTTTGCAATACAACCTATCAATATGATGAGGGAACACTACAAGGTTATGTAAATGCTCAAACAGCCTATGAAAAAAAACAAAAAGAGGTAGCAGGAAAGGCTTAAAATAATGCAGCAGTTAAAAATAGGGGATGTAATTTTAGATAATAGAATTATTGTTGGTCCCATGGCAGGAATTAGTAATAATTCATTTAGAACAGTCATCAGGGAATTTGGCGGGGCTTTAATATATTCTGAAATGATCTCAGATAAGGCAATCTGTTTTAAAAACAAAAAGACCTTAAAAATGTGTGTTGTTAATGATGAAGAAAGACCAATTGCTTTACAGTTGTTTGGACATGATATTGATACAATGGTACAGGCAGCAGTTTATTTAGATAAAGAAACTAATTGCGATATTATTGATATTAATATGGGTTGTCCAGTTTCCAAGGTCTGTAAGAGCAAGGCTGGGTGCGCTCTGATGCAAATGCCAGAGCATGCATATAAGATGGTTAAAGCAATCGTTGAAAGTGTTGATAAGCCAGTTACTGTCAAATTAAGAGCTGGATGGAGTCATCAACATATCAATGTTGTAGAAATGGCTTTACTGATGGAAAAAGCAGGAGTAAGCGCTATTGCTGTTCACCCAAGAACCAGAACAGATTATTATTCAGGACATTCAAATTGGGATTTAATCAAGCAAGTTAAAGAGGCTGTTAAAGTTCCCGTTATTGGAAATGGTGATGTTAAAACTTTGCAGGATTACATTGAAATGAGAAAACAAACCAACTGTGATTTTGTGATGGTTGCTAGAGGCTGTTTAGGAAATCCATGGTTAATAAAACAATTGGTAGAGTATGAAAAAGTTGGCAAACTTGTTGAAGAGCCAACTTATAAAGAAAAAATAGACCAATGTTTATACCATGCCAGAGAGTTAGTTAAACTGAAGGGAGAAAGAACAGGTATTAAAATGATGAGAGGTCATGCCTGTTGGTATATCAGTGGTTTAACTCATGCCAATAAAGTAAAAGCTAAAATAAATAAGATTAATAAATATGAGGACTTAAATAATCTGATGGAAAAGTATATCGCTGCTTTAGAAACTGAAGATTATTCATATTTTGAAGACAATTAAAAAAGTTTACAACCTGAATATGAAAGGTGTATCATAGAAAAGCATAAAACAGGAGGTAGTTATGAAAAAACTGTTTTCTATTATCTTGGCAATTTCGATTATTTTTTCGAACTTTTATGTAATAAAGGCGAAAAGTATCGAAAAGTTAGGAAGCGAAGGTCAAATAGACAATGTTGGTGTCAGTCATAAGATGACGTATAATAAATTGCCTTCAACAGTCTATTATGGGATTAACGGAATAGATATTATCAACGAAGATGGAAAAATCCACTTCCAGACAGAATTTCCAGTTTTGAAACTTATTGTTATTAATGATGTTGATAATGATGGAAATGCTGATTTTTTAGTGTTTCAAAATGTAGCAGAATTCAATGACCAGCTGTTTGTCATCAGTTCAAAAGATGGAAGAGTTATTTCTTCAACCAGATTAACCTATTTAGGTTATGATCAATACTTAGGAAATGTAGAAAATAATTCTTATATCCTTGATATGCGCTATATTAATGGCAAAGTATTGGTCTTGTATGATTATAGAATTGTAAATATTGATCCTGAAGATTGTTCAATAGTTTATGAATATGAAAATAAAGATAATATTTGGGATTTTGAAGTTGTTGACAGTAAAATTTATTTTATTGATCAATTAGGCCAATTCGGAATTCTAGATTTTGAAACTGGAGAATTATTAGACTTAAAAGTAATAGCTAACAAATATGAAACTGCTTCAAAATATGATCAAAATTATCCTTTTAGTGCTCAGATGAGCTTATTTGATATTTACTATGATGGCAGTCAACTATATGTTTTAAGTGAAGATGGTTATATTTATTTTTATAATTTTGAAGAAAATTTCTTTGATAATATGCCAATAGGTCTTATTTCTGATGAAGACTTTATAGATATAATTTCTGAAAATTTTGGTTGGATTAATGGACCGGTACATTTACCAGTCGGCATATATAGAGGCAATTTTAGAGGTTATAAAGTAATAGATGATAATGAAACGCATCTGTTGATTTCTTGCTATTTTTTGGATGACGAGTCTTTAACTTCAGATATAGATCACTATTTTACGCCAAAGTATGCTCTCTTTAGTAAGAAAGATAAAACTATTACTTTATTTGGTGGCAATGTCGCAGCTTATAAATATAGTAAAGCTGTCTTCGCTCAGTATGAAATTGAAGGTGAAATAAAAGATGTAGTTACTACAGTTTTTACTTCAGAAGATAAAAGATTAAGAATAAGTATTTTTGATTATGAAGGTAATCAATTGATGCAGAAAGATGTTACAGTTGATTCTTTATACTCAACAAGCAAGTATAACTTCAAATATGATGATAACAAAGGCTACCTATTAGAGATTTTTTCTGGTGGAGTTATTAGCATCGATAAGAAACTGTCATCACCGTCTTATTTGTACGACAATGCTTATACCGGTATGGAATTAATAAAAGATGATTATGTTATCCTGACTTATAAAATAAATAACGTTACCAAAGGTATTGCTAAATATGAAACGGACTTAAAAACACTTGTCTGGTCATATGAAATAGATATCAAAGATAAAAACCATGGTTTTGAAACATTAATATATGATGATTTTAATATGGATGGAGTTGTTGATGTTATTGGTGTTGTCATTAGTTATAACGATAAAGATGAACCAAAATATAGTAACTACATCATTATTGATGGAGCCAACGGAAAAGTTTTAGCTAATAAAAAGATTTTCTTATATGAGAGTTATGATGAAAAGGGAAGAAGGTACAATGTCTATGCCTCATCAAAAGAAGTAGAATTAATAAGAGATTTAAATGGTGACAAAAAGAAAGAATTGTTAATTCCTGAAGGTATCGTGGCAACAAATAGTTGGTCTTTAAAGGGAACTATTGAAACTTATATGGATACCAAGGGAGTCCCTTATAATGTTGGTGATATCAATAAAGATGGATTTGATGACTATATTTCAATCAGTGATACAAAAGTTGAAATGTGGACTTCTAAAATTTATTCTACTTATAATGTTGAATATAGAAAGCAAAGTGCTTCTATTTCAATGAAAAAAGAATTTATGAATATGACATATGGAACAGTCTTTGCCGATATTAACAATGATGGCGTTAAAGAGTTTGTTTTAATAAATAATAATCATGAAGGAAATCAGATATTTGATATTTATGATGGTAAAACATTTAAAAAGATGTATTCACTATGTAAGGATGGAGTACGTGAATATGAGTCATTTGCTCTATTAGATATTGATTTAAACAATGATGGTTACAATGAAATATATCATACGACATATTATTGGGGAACATATGCTATTGTTGATGGTAAAACAGGTGAAGATTTAGCCTGGATTAATAGATATGAATATGAAAATATAGTTTACAAAGAAGATTACGGATATCATCCAGATTTTATCGTGACATTCACTGTAGAAGAACATCCAATTGCCAAACCAATTGGGGTTAAAGATTTCAACGAAGATGGAGTTAAAGATTTTGCTGTATTAAAGAGTTACTATGATGATGAACAGAGACGACAGATAAGTTCATTAATGGTTTATGATTCTTTAACCTTTGATCTTTTAAAAGAAGTAAAATTATCTTTAAATGAATGGGCCGATGAATATAGCGATGTTGAAAATTCTGAAAGATATGTCATTGTTAAGATAATGGATGAGAAAATAATATTAATTGACCTAGAAGAGTTAAAAGATATTGCTGATTATAATCTAAATGGTGAGAAATTCCGTTTAATTAACGATAACACAATTGTCGTAACATCAGCTCAAAATGAAGTTTATACCATTGACATAGGCGAATCATTTACAATTATTAGCAAGTTCAATGAACAGATCAGCGAAAATGTAATTCATCTGGAGTGGTCAACAGCAGCTCCTTATGCCATTACTTCAATTTATGATAATGATGTATTAATTGCCAAAACCCAAGATAAACAAATTGATTTAAAACTTACTCAGGGATACCATAAAATTACTCTTGTTTTAGATGATGGCCAAGGGAAAAGTTCAAAATCCAGTTTCGAAATTACAGTTTTAAGGCAAAAAAGTCGCAGTGAGTATATTGTTGTGCTGGCAGCTATAGCAATGGTAGTGAGCTTTACATTAAATATGTATCGTAAATCATATGTTAAGAAAATGAGTAAGGAGGGACTAAAATAATGAGTGAATATTGTATTGAATTAGAGAACTTAACCAAAAAATTTGGTAAGTTTACAGCAGTAGATAATTTTAGTCTTAAGTTACTTCCAGGAAAAGTGTATGGAATTATTGGCCCTAATGGTGCCGGTAAATCAACAACGATGGCGATGATTATGGGTTCACTGCATCCAACTTCTGGAACCGGAAATGTTATGGGGCATGATTTGGGTAGTAAAGAAGCCTTACAGATATTAGGATATTCTCCAGAGTTTACCAGTTTCTATGATGATATGAGTTGTGTTGAATATTTATGGTATATGGGAACTTTAAGTGGTTTATCTAATGAAGAAGCAATGGAAAAAGCCATCAGTTTAATAAAACAGTATGAATTAGTTGACCATGCTCATAAGAAGGTGGCAAAGTTTTCTACTGGTATGAAAAAGAAGGTGTCATTAGCTCAAGCAATGATTCATGATCCAAAGATTTTGCTACTGGATGAACCAACAGCAAACTTAGATCCAACCAGTAGAATGGAAATACTTAATACTGTTAGAACAATGGTCAAAGACAGGAATCTGACAGTGTTAATCAGTTCGCATGTTTTGACTGAACTTGAAACAGTTATTGATCATGTTGTTATGATTAATCATGGCAAGCTGATAATGGATGAAGAAATAAGTACAGCTCAAGAAAAATTCAAACAAGGTATTTTAGTTGTAAGTTGTAATAATAATGAATTACTGTTTGAAAAACTTGTGGGTAAATATACTGTTGAAACTGCAAGAGATTCAATTAGAATTACTGCTGACGATGTAAATAATTTGAAGAAAGAAGTTGTTAGAGTTATTTTTGAAAATGATTTAGTACTAAATGTTTTACATGAAGAGGTATTATCATTGGATTTATTGTATAAGCAGGCGCTAGAAGGAGAAAATGGTAATGAGTAAAGTATTTTCGAGAACATTAGAAACAACATTAAAGAAAATCAGTATTATTGTCAGTGCTTTAGTTGGTGCTTTAGTTGGTGCTATCATTATTTCCGCAGGAAAAAATAGTCAGGGAATGAGTGTGTACCATGTATTGCTGGAAAACAACCTGATTTTACAGCATCTTCTTATTTTCTTTGTTATTAATGGGTTTTTATTGATGATTTTAACAATCTCTAATGCCAGTGGACTAGTTGCCAGCGAAATACATGAAGGAACATTCAAATTATTAGCAGCTAAACCAAACTCAAGAAGTCAGATTTTACTGGGTAAAATTCTTGGAACAATTGCTGGATTAACAATACTGCTATTAGTGTCATTATTATCTTATTTTTCAACAATAGTAATTGCTCATCGCATTGATGGTAATGTTATTAGAGAAATGATTTCATTTTTCCCTGCATATTTTTTATATGGAGTATTTGTTATCTTACTATTTACAGGAGTAGCTACTCTCTTAAGCTGTGTCTTTAAAAGGAAACTTACCGCCATGTTACCACTTTTGGTTGTTGTTGTGGTTGCATTAGGTTTCTTTCCGATTCAAAGATTTATGGCGTCTATTAGAGGAACTTCTATAGTAACTGCAATAAAATATATTGATCTGAATTATCACTTTGCCTTGGTTTTCAAATTTTTCGTTGAAATGATTGAAACAATTAAACCAGATGAAGTTTTAGCATATCTGATGAACCTGTTCTCTGTTAGAATGCTGGATTCAGATGTTACAAGAATTGAATGGGGTGGAAAGATTCTGTCAGCTAATGATTCATTGTCAGTTCTTCCGGTAATTTTATTTTATGGGGCAATAACTGTAGTTAGTTATATTTCATCCTTTGCAATAATCGAGAAGAAAGATATTTAACAAAATAAAAAGACTATCATCAGATTGATCATATCAAAATTGAGGATAGTCTTTATTTTTATAAATCTATTGGTGTTGAAATAGGAGCGTCCAATAATTCAGGGTTTTCCAAAAGATGCTTGAAGACGGTCAGACTTTTCATAAAATAGAAACCATCAGCAATTCTTTCATCGATGGTAAAGGAAATCTTGACAGCATCCTTCATTTCATAAGTTCCATCATCATTGAAAAAAGGCATCTTCTTTACTTTATTAATTAAGACAAAGACTGAAGAGGTGCTCCAGTTAATCAGGTGATGATATTCAGCATCCATATTGATAGATCCCAAATTAGAAACAAAGGCAGTTGTTCGATAAGGGTCAACATCCAATATAACCTTTGGCAGTTTATCATAGTAATCCAAAGTAAACAGCAGTTTAGTTACAATTTTTAATAAAGGACGAGGAATCTTGGTCAAAAAAGCCATGACATTAGTAGTATCATCCTGGATTTCCTCGGTTTTAATTTTGTAGACCTCTGCACATATTTTATTATGAATTTGTTCAGCGATAGATTCATCATTATCGTCAGCCTTTATAATTACCAGCGATTCAGCAGCATCATCAGCAAATTTATTTTTGGCAGTAAAAGAGAAGGAAATATCCTTTCGATCATAAAACCTGTGCCCAATAGTATATCTGTTCATTAAAGGACGTAAATAAACAGTTTTAGCTAATGCTGCTAAAATGACATGAAAGTAAGTATATTTATACTGAGCTGTTTCGTTTTTTTCTTTCATGTACTTGACGATATTGGTCATATCGAAAACATCGCATAATACAGCTTCATTATCAGCTCTGCCCCCCATAATATAAGGCATCATCATATGCATTGGATCATGTTCTTTTACAAGATAACCATCTCTTCGATCTTTTCTATTTGTTTTTCTAGTCATATATACCTCTCAATTTGCATGTTTTTATAATACACTAAAGAGAAGTTAATGACAATTAAAAGAAAAATGGATACTTTTTTGTATCCACTAAATTTCATAAATTCGTTTAATTTTTTGTTCAATTCTCGGTTTGTCATACCAGTCAGTTTTGCAATTGGCAATTTTATCAACAACTTCGATTCCTTCAACAACCTTGCCAAAGGCAGCATAAGAGCCATCTAAGTGTGGTGAATCTTGATGCATAATAAAAAATTGAGAAGAAGCACTATCAGGGTCTTGACTTCGAGCCATAGAAATAACACCTCTGGTATGTTTTAGAGGATTGTTAATTCCATTGACTGAAAATTCCCCTTTTATCTTTTCATCACTTCCATCCATACCTGTACCAGTAGGATCTCCTCCTTGAATCATAAAGCCTTTAATAACCCTATGAAAAATTAAACCATCATAAAAATTTTGATTAACTAGTTTTTTAAAGTTTTTAACTGTGATTGGAGCTGCACTTTCATTTAATTCCAGCTTTATTATGGCTCCATCATTCATTTCAATAATAATCATATTTATCTCGCTTTCAGGGCTTTTTCAATTTCTCTTTGCATATCTCTTTCTTTTAGAGTTTGTCGCTTATCATATAAAGCTTTTCCTTTAGCTAAGGCAATCTCTAATTTACATAAACCTTTTTTAATGTACATTCTAGTAGGAATTATGGTATATCCTTTAACTGAAACTGCTCTTTTTAAATTACGGATTTCATATTTATGTAAAAGCAATCTTCTTTTTCTTTTTTCCTCATGATTAAAAATATTGCCATGGTCATAAGCAGAGATATGCATATCAATAACAAAAGCTTCATTACCAATGAAGTCGATATAAGCTTCCTTTAATTGAACACGTCCTTGACGAATACTTTTTATTTCTGTGCCAGTTAACTGAATTCCAGCTTCATAAAACTCTTCCAGAAAATATTCGTGTTTAGCTTTTCTATTTACTGCAATATTTTTTTCCATAAACTCTCCTGATAAAAAAAGAACTGCTTAGTCCTTTTTTAGTTTTGCGTAACAATTAGTTTAACAATTACTAATATAAAGAATACGACTGCTGAAATTAAAGTTAGTGTAGAGATAACTTTTTCAGGACCTCTTTCTTTCAGGTTACTAAAAAGGTTTAATCCACCACTTCCACCGGTGAAAGCAGCACTAACACCAGCTGATTTTCCACTTTGTAAAAGAACTAATAGAATAATAAGTACCGCAACAACCATAATAAGAATATCTAACATAATACGCGGCTCCTTTCGATATAAATGCTTTTATATTATAGCAAATCATTAATGCTAATTCAAATATAAATAATGGATCATAATTTATTATGTTTAAAACTTTCCTCGAAAAATAAATATCTTCCCAAAACTTATATATAGATAAATAATGGACTATATTTTTATAACAAATTTTTATATTAGCTTATTTGTTTCTTTATGATGTTCAAGGGTTTTCAGCATTGAATAATATCAGTTATTTTAAAATTAATTAAATAATACCTCCACCACCTCTGTTACCACCAAATTCACATCCATGAGTATGGTCATGACCATAATACCATCTACCATAACGATAACCATAGTGAGATGGACAATTTGGACAATCTCCATCACAAACACCTTTATGGCCTTGTTTTTGATTCTTATTTATCAAATCACCAAAAAGAAGATTCAAAAATCCCTTTCCTTCTAGTTTGACAGTAACAGAGTCATCGTCATCTTCTTTAAAAAAATCATCAAAACTGTATTTATCCATAGTTCTTACTCTTTATTAAGTCCTAACTAAAAATGTTGGTTTATTATAACAGACTTGCTTAAAAATAAACTATTTTTCTTGACTTAAACAATTGAATTATTGCTAAATAAAAGACTGGCAGGAAAAACCAGTCTTAGATAGTGACGACATCATATTGTGGGTCATTTAAGGCTTTTAACATGATTTCATATGGAGTCAGGTTCAAACCTTCAATAACCAACTTAAAAGTAGAGGCAGACTGTCCAGAAACAAGTTGTACATTTGGATTGTCTTTAAAACTATGGTAAGTATCGTGTCTGCTGTCAACATTCCAGAAAACAACATTAGGAATCACATATCCTTGCTGGGCAAATCTATCCTTCATTTCATCATAGAAATTTAAGTTTCCGCCTTTAATATGATAGGCATCTATTTCCATATCAGAAATAATGATTAGAGATTTTGGCAAATCCTGCTGTGAACATTTTGTTTCTACAGCTGTTTGAAGTATAGCCATAAATGCTGATTCTAAATTGGTATTATAGCCAATATTATGATTTTCTACATATCTGACTTTATCATATAAAGTAATACCTTTTACATTGGCAATTTCAGGAATAGCACTGAAAGTCATGTATCTTCCGGCAAATGGACCTTTATTTCTTTCTGCAAAATAGATTGCCAGACCAATAGAAGTAGCTATCGGTCTACCCCACATTGATCCAGAAACATCTGCCATAACTAGAAAATTATTTTCTCCACTTACATAATTTGGCAAAGCATTCCATTGCAGCTCCAAGACATCATTTTTTTCATTTCCATAAAATATTTTTTCAACGATGTTATAAGGATATAAAGTGCCTGATTTGATGGTAGTCTTACCTGCTTTAACCGTATCAATATATTCTTTGAACCTGATTTCATCTCTATTGTAGAAAGCGTTTCTATATTTATTCATTGCATTAGATGGTACATTTGAATAATTAATTTTTTCCCACTCTTCAGCTGTCATATCTACTTCAACCACTTTCAAATAAGCTCTTAATTCGGATAACATTTTTCGATAGTCTTTGTAGCTCATATTCCAGGCTTTGGCAAATCTTTTCGCTAAAGCGACAGTTTCCTTGCTGCTGGTTGAAATTGATGGCATCCACTTGGCAAGCAGTGAAATTGACTTATTGTCTTTGGTGTTTTCAATATCTTCATCTAATTGTTCTTTTATCAGTTGTATCATTTCTTTTTCCACAGAAGTATCAAATAGAACAAACAAATCATCCCATCTGCCAAAATGAGGAATCAAATGCAGATTTTTTAAGACAATAGAAGGGTTAATTCTCTCCAATTCTTTCAGCATGTATCTGAAAGCATCCCTTTCACCTAAGCCACCACGAATATTTCTGGTATAAAAGGCTAGTTTAGTCGCTAAAAGAGCATCCTCAGAGAATGCTAAATTAAATTTTAATCTGATGTCATCTTCATCTCTGGTTCTCAATGCTCCACTGATAGCAAATAAGTCCAATAAACTTGAAGTTGTGGTGTCAACTGCATAACCCAGATTTTCAGTCAATGTACCTGCGGTTCTTTTTTCTAATTCATTTATAAACATAATACCTCTTTTCCGAGACGCAAATCTTCTACCGAACGAAAATTACCAAAATTGTTGCAGTTCACGCGCCTCTATTAATATTTATTTTTAAACAATAATTTACTATGCCAGTAATTTGATATTAAAATTACAGCAAGATTTTTGTATAGAATAATAATAGCACAAATAAAATAAATGATGTCAACTTAATGATAAAAAAAAGAGAAACCACATAAAAGGAATCTGGCAGACTGTGGCATAGTTTTTAATTAAAGTATAAATGACCATTAATTAATCTATAAATATAATACAACACTTCGAGACGCGTTTTAAGCGAAACGAAGTTGATTGCTTAACTTACGAGACGCAAATCTTCTTGAAAACGAAAATTTTAGATAAATTATTGCAGTTACGCGCCTCTATTTAAATTTTTGCTTTAACAATATAATATTCCAAATTTAAGCATCCCGATATGGAATGCTAAAAAAACAAAAAGGAATATTTATTGGTTATATATTAACATAAATTTATTTCTTTGTTCACAATTTTTTAAAATAATAACCAAAAAATTGCAAATAATGGAAATAGTTTGAATAAGATGTATAATTATATAATGTCTGAATTAAGGAAGTGTTAAAAATGAGAGAAAAATTATTAAAGTTATTTAATAAGAAAAATAAATGGACATTAGAAGAACTGAGAAAAGAGATGGTTACTGATAGTTCATCTAAACTGGTAAGTTTAATGAAAACATTAAACTCTTTGGTAGCTGAAAGAAAGCTGATAAATAATCATGCCTGCTATTTTCCAGTTAAAGATGAAGATGTAGTTGGTAAGGTTAAAGATATTTCTAAATTTGAAATTTCAGTTAGCAATCCAGAAAAAAAAGTATATGTTGAAAAAAAATATGCCCAAAATGTTTTTGTAGAGGATGAAGTTCTGGCAGTTAAAGAAAAAGGTGTTTGGAAAGTAAAACATATCTTTGCTCATAATATCTATAGAATTACAGGTTACTTTATAAAGCTGAAAGGAAGATTGGTTTTTCATAGTGACATTGATTTTCATCGTGATTTTGAAATTACAAATCTCAATCAATTTAAAATAAACGTCAATGATAGAGTAGTTGTTAAAGTTATCAAATATGATAATCCGATGTTGGTAGAAATAGAAAAGGTAATTGGTAACAATAAAGAAAAAGGCGTTGATATTACGGCTTTATTAATGAAAAACAATATCAGAATGGAGTTCAATAAAAAGGTTGAAGAGGAAATCAGAAATCTGCCTGCAAAGGTAACATCCAGAGAGATTAAATCAAGAAGAGATTTAAGATTTCTTCAGACAGTAACAATTGATGGTGAAGATGCCAAAGACTTTGATGATGCTATAAGTATTACTGAAAATGAAAACGGTTATAGTCTGTATGTTCATATTGCAGATGTTTCTTACTATGTAAAAGAAGGAAGTTCTATTGATAAAGAAGCCTATGCCAGAGGTACGAGTATTTATGTATGTGATCGTGTTGTACCAATGTTGCCTGTTGAATTAAGCAATGGTATTTGTTCGCTAAATGAAAGTGTAGAAAGAAATACTATTACCTGTCAGATGGAAATCAATAATCAGGGAATAATTGAATCTTATTTAATCTATCCCAGTGTAATTTTTTCTGATCGTAGATGTACTTACAATAAAGTTAATGAATGTTTGAATGGTAATGAAGCAGCAATTGAAGAATATGCCAGTTTACAAAAGATGATTGTAACGATGTATGATTGTGCCAAATTGTTAGAAAAACAAGCAAATAAAAGGGGAAGCATTGAATTTGTAAGTGTTGAGCCAATTATTGAGTTAAATAAAAAAGGTAAGGCAATCAATGTAACTCTAAGAGAATCAGGTGAATCAGAACAAATTATTGAGCAGTTTATGATTGCAGCTAATATGTGTGTGGCTAATTATATGGATGATAATAATATCCCATCAATGTATCGTGTTCATATGGAACCGGACTATGAAGATTTATTGAAATTAAAAAATATCTGTGCTAACTTCAATATTGATGTCACTATCGAAGAGATTACACCAAGTATAATTCAACGACTTTTGGATAGTATTGAGGATGAAAGTGTTTATGTGGCGATTAGCAATGTTGCTTTAAGAACGATGCAAAAAGCCAGATATAGCAATGAATGTTTAGGTCACTTTGGTTTATCATTAGCTCAATATTGTCATTTTACAGCTCCAATTAGAAGATATTCAGACTTAGTAGTTCATAGGATGCTTAGAAAGTATCTTTTTGACAATTTCCAGGGAAATAAAGAAAAAGATTATTCTAAAATTGAAAGACAAGCCCTACAAATGTCTAATAAAGAAATGGAAGCTATTATAGTAGAAAGAGAAATCAATGATTATAAGATAGCTGAATATATGGAAAGTTTTATTGGTGATGTTTTTGAAGGTATAATCGTATCAGTATTAGAATTTGGTTTCTTTGTGCAACTGGATAATTCAGCAGAAGGGTTAGTAGCGGCCAGAACATTGTTTGGTTATTATGAATATGAAGAAAAAACTATGAGTTTAATAGGGCCGCGAAGGACATATACTATAGGCAACAGAGTTAAAGTAAGAGTAACTGACGTAAATGTTTCTAAAGGACAAATTGGTTTTGAAATAGTTTAAGGCAATAGTTTTCTATTGCTTTTTAAGTAGGTGTGATAAAATTAAAAGGTATAAATAATGTAATTATAGTTATAATTTAATGCATAAGTTTAAAGGAAAGTTTGAGGTTAAAAGAGAAAAATATGGAAAATCAAAGAAAGAGTAAAAATGTGTTTGTTTTAGGATGTGGAAGATGGGGAAGTTTTATTGGCTGGTATTTAGATAGTATTGGTCATAAAGTAAAATTGTATGGAAGAGAAAGTTCTAAGAACATAAATAGATTTATGGAAACAAGAAAAAATGATTATATTACTCTTCCTGAATCTATCACTTTAACGACTAATCTTGCTGATATTAAAACTGCCGATTATGTAGTAGTCTCAGTAAATTCTCAAAATTTAAGTGAAGTACTTCGTAAAGTAAGGGAATTAGAAGTAAAAGATAAGACTTTTATTTTATGTATGAAGGGTATTGAAATAGAAACCGGTAAAAGACTATCACAAATAGCTGAAGAGATTCTTGATGAAAGTAATAATGTGGCAGTCTGGCTAGGCCCAGGTCATGTTCAAGAGTTTTATCGCGGGGTTCCAAACTGTATGGTTATTGATAGTAAGGATGATAATGTCATAAATGAGATTATTGAAGATGTTTCCAGCAATTTAATTAGATTTTACTATGGAACAGATTTAATCGGTAATGAAATAGGAGCAGCAGCTAAAAATGTTATTGGTATTGCTGCTGGTATGCTGGATGGCTTTGATTTATCTTCTTTAAAAGGAGCTTTAATGTCTAGAGGAACAATGGAGATTTCAAGACTTATTACAGCAATGGGTGGCAAGCCAAGTACGGTGTATGGATTATGTCATTTAGGTGATTATGAAGCTACTTTGTTTTCTGATCATAGTCAGAATCTGACCTTTGGCAGACGTTTTGTTACAAAAGAACCATATGAAAAACTGGCTGAAGGCTACTATACTGTAAAAGCTTTAAAACAGCTTGGCGAAAAATATTATGTTGTTTTACCAATAACAGAAGCTGTCTATCGTATATTGTATGAAAACAAAGACCCTGAAAGAGAATTAGACAAGCTTTTCCAAAGAAGTTTAAAGGATGAATTTATTTAAACAGGTAAATTGAAAAATGAATTGGCAAGCGCTTTTTTCGGAATTATTGATATTTGTAACTGTTTTTGTTTTATTATACTTAAATGGACATTCTGGCTTAAGGAAAAAACCAAAAGTAAAAAAAGGTCAGATTAAAGTAGCTTGTGTTGGCGACAGTATTACTTATGGATTCGGTATCAGTAATTGGCCAAAATATAATTATCCGAAACAATTACAGAACTTATTGGGAAATGATTATCATGTAGCTAATTTTGGTGTTACTGGAAGCTGTGCTGGAATGTTTACCGATTTACCATATAAAATAACAAAAGTATATAATAAATCATTAGAATACGAGGCTGACATATTAATATTTATGCTGGGCTCTAATGATTCAAAATATCAAAATTGGTCTAGTAAGGAAGAATTTAAAGAAGGATATTTATCTTTACTGGAAACATATAAAAAAGATGAAAATATAAAGATATATTTATGTACGATTGCCAGAGCTTTTTTCTCTGAAGGTAATAAAACTCCTTTGACAAACTATAAAATTCAACCAGAAATGGTGGACAAGATAGCTGGAGTTATCAGGGAAATTGCCATTGAAAATGATTATCCTCTGATAGATATTTATGAGCTTACTGCTGATAATTATGAGTGGTTTAGTGATGATAATACTCATCCAAACAAAGATGGAGCATTAGCAATAGCTAAAGAAGTTTGCAGACATATTAAAAATGAAGATTGTTAGTTTCATTTATTTAGTTTTAAAAGCTGATTTTAAATATAAAAAGGGATATTTATGGATAAGTGGGAAATTATAGTTATATTAATCATATTATTGGCACCATTTATAGGCTGGTACTTGTATCAAAATGGTTTTTCTAAAATAATAAGAAATCCAGAAGTTCAACCAGAACAGATAAAAGTGGCTTGTGTTGGTGATAGTGTTACTTACGGTTACGGTATCAAAAATTGGCCAGAAAATAATTACCCGAAACAATTGCAGAACTTATTAGGAAATGATTATCATGTAGCTAATTTTGGTGTCAGTGGTTGTTGTGTAGGTAAAAAAACCAATATGCCATATTTAAAAACGAAAACATATTTAAACTCACTGGAATATGAAGCCGATATATTAGTATTTATGATAGGCTCAAATGATTCCAAGCCTTTTAACTGGCAAAACAAAGAAAAGTTTAAAGAAGAATATTCAACTTTATTAGAAACATATATAAGGAAAAAAAATATAAAAATATTTTTATGTACAATTTCAACAGCTTTTTTCCCTAAAGGGCGCAGTTCAGGAGTGACAAATTATGGTATTCAACCAGAGATTGTGGATATTATTGTTGAAGTAATCAAAGAAATAGCTGATGAGAAAGAATATGAATTGATTGATATCAATAAAATAACAGCCTATAATTTCAGCTGGTTTGTCAAAGATAATGTTCATCCGGATAAGGAGGGAGCATTATCCATCGCCAAAGAGATTTTCAAGCATATAAAAAATAATCCTTAAATAAATAGGATGGTTTTCGCTTACTAGACCATATTTATTAAAGTATTTGATATTCCTTAATCATCACTATATCAATAATTTTCGAAATATAAAAAAGAAAGATATATTATGTGAAAAAGAAACATTCTTTAAAAGTCATTTCAAGAATGTTATTTTTTTGTTAAACATTAAATGACTTTATTTCATTTATAAGCAGGTATTTATATGGTTTTTGCAGAGGTAGTAACAATTAAAGAATTTTACACGGATTTTACATTAATGGCAACATGGATTTTACTGTATAGAATTATAATTAAACCGTGGTGAAAATCACAAAACTTTAAAATAAAAGACAAAATATTCAAAGGAGAGAAAATGATGAAGAAATTTATTAGATTATTAACAGTAATGCTTCTGCTTCTATCAGTTCTAGGTGGATGTAAACCAAAAGAAAAAGCATCTGTTTCTACAGACGGTTCGACATCTATGAGTAAAGTTATTGGTGCTTTAGGCGAAGCTTTCGAGTTAGAGACAGGCACTACTGTAACTTACAATGCGACTGGTTCTGGAGCAGGTATCGCTGCAGTTTTAGAAGGAAGATGTGATATTGGTTTAGCAAGTCGTAATCTTAAGGATGAAGAAGTTGAAAAAGGACTTGTTGGAACAGTTCTTGCCTATGATGGTATTGCAATCATCGTACACCCTGAAAATCCAATTAATGACTTAGATTTAGAAACAATTGCTAAAATCTACACTGGAGAAATTACTAATTGGAGTGAAGTCGGTGGAAATGATGCTACAATCGTTCTAATTGGACGTGAAGCAGGTAGTGGAACAAGAGATGGTTTTGAAGATATTACTAAAACTAAGGACAAATGTACATATCGTCAAGAATTGACTTCTACCGGAGATGTAATTACTACTGTTGCATCTAATCCTGATGCAATCGGATATGCTTCTGTTGCTTCTATCAAGGACACAGTAAAAGCTCTTACTGTAGGTGGTGTAGCAGCAACTGAAGACAATATTAAAAATGGCAGCTATGTTGTTCAACGTCCATTTGTTCTTGTAACAAAGAAAGATGTAACACTTTCAGATAGTGCTCAAAAGTTCTTTGATTACATTACTTCTGAAAAAGCACGTGAAATTATTAGTAGTACAGGCGTTGTACCTGCTAATTAATATATTTAAATAAAGGTGCAAAAGCATTAGAGAGTTAAAAGTTTTTATAGCGACGGTACTTATGTATCGTCGCTAAATTTCATTGGAGGAATGATTATGAGAAAAAATAAAATTTTTGAAGATATTGTACATGGTATCTTTTTAATCCTCGGTTTAATTACTGTAGGATGTGTTTTACTTATTACCGTGTACCTTATCATATCAGGACTTCCAGCTATAAGAGAGATCGGTTTAATCAATTTCCTGTTTGGCAAAGAATGGGCTTCCACTGCAGCTGAACCAAAATTTGGGATTTTGCCATTTATTCTATCAAGTATATATGGCACTGCAGGGGCAATTGTAATTGGGGTTCCGATAGGTTTCTTTACTGCTGTATATCTTTCAAAAGTAGCTAGTAAGAAAGTTAGAACGACTTTAGAAACAGCAATTAATCTTTTGGCAGGTATACCTTCAGTCGTTTATGGTCTTGTTGGGATGATTATTCTAGTTCCAGCAATACGTCATATTTTTAAAGTTCCGGATGGATCAAGTCTACTGGCAGCTATTATCGTATTGTCGATAATGATACTTCCAAACATCATAAAAGTATCGATTACAGCACTTGATGCTGTCCCGATAGAATATGAAGATGCCTCATTGGCACTTGGTGCGACACCGATAGAGACATATTTCAGAGTATCTGTACCAGCGGCAAAAAGCGGTATAGCAGCCGCAGTTGTACTTGGTGTTGGTCGTGCGATTGGAGAAGCAATGGCGGTTATGATGGTGGCTGGAAATGTGGCGAATATGCCTTCGCTTTTCCAGAGTGTCCGTTTTCTAACAACAGCAGTATCTAGCGAAATGGCTTATTCAAGTCCAGGAAGTTTACAAAGAAATGCTCTGTTTTCAATTGCGTTAGTTCTGTATATGTTTATTATGTTAATTAATGTGGTGCTTAATTTCTTCTTAAAAAGAGAGAAGGAGAAATAGAATATGAATAAAAGAAAAATATATATTAATACTATGCGCGGACTAATGTTTATTTGTACCGCACTGACAGCCTTGCTTGTATTATTTTTATTTAGCTATGTTCTGCTTAAAGGATTACCAAATATAACCTGGGAACTACTTTCCACAAAACCAAGTTATTTACAAAACAGAATAGGTATCTTACCAGATATTTTAAATACAATATATATAGTAATTGCAACTTTAGTAGTAGTGTTGCCACTGGGAGTTGGAGCAGCAATATATTTAAATGAATATGCTCAAAATAAAAAAGTAGTTGAATTAATTGAATATGCTGCAGAAACTCTTTCCGGCATTCCGTCAATTATTTATGGTTTAGTTGGTATGTTGCTGTTTTCCAATAACTTTGGAACAAGTATCCTCGCTGGAGCATTAACTCTGGTAATTATGAACTTACCTACTATCATGCGTACAACTCAAGAAAGTTTGAAGACTGTACCACAAAGTTATCGAGAAGGAGCTTTTGGTTTAGGAGCCGGCAAATGGCGAGTTATTAGAACAGTTGTAATTCCAGGCTGTATTGATGGGGTTGTAACCGGTTGTATTCTTGCGATTGGAAGAATAATCGGTGAATCAGCAGCCTTGCTGTTTACTGCAGGTTTTGCCCATGCAATTAATGGCTTCTTTACAGGACTTACAAGTCCTGGAGCAACCTTGACTGTTGCCCTATATGTGTATGCCAAAGAAGAAGGAGAGTTTGCTGTTGCCTTTGCAATAGCTGCTATATTAATGGTATTGACTCTGCTAATAAATTTATCTACTACACTTGTAGGAAAATTTTTTGCTAAAAGGAGAAATATATGAGTAAAGTAATAGAAACTAAAGATTTATGTTTATGGTATGGTGAAAATCAAGCCTTAAAAGATATAACTGTAGAGATTCCAGAAAAGAGCATTACTGCTCTGATTGGTCCTTCAGGATGTGGTAAATCTACATTTTTGAAGACTCTCAACAGAATGAATGACCTGATTCCAATTGTGAAAATTGATGGAAAAGTTTATTATAATAATAAAGATATTTTTGATAAGAATATTAATATTAATGAATTACGTCGTGAAATAGGAATGGTTTTCCAAAAACCAAACCCCTTTCCTATGAGTATTTATGATAATGTTGCCTATGGCCCAAGAACACATGGGATCACAAATAGAGCACAATTAGATAAAATTGTTGAAAAAGCTCTTCGTGATGCGGCTATCTGGGATGAAGTAAAAGATAGACTTAAGAAGAGTGCTCTAGGACTTTCTGGAGGACAGCAACAAAGACTTTGTATTGCACGTGCTCTTGCTGTAGAACCAAAAGTATTGCTAATGGATGAGCCAACATCGGCTCTTGACCCAATATCAACTTCTAGAATTGAAGATTTGATAATGGAGTTAAAAGAAAAGTATACTATAATTATAGTGACTCATAATATGCAACAGGCAGTTCGTATTTCAGATAATATTGCATTTTTCCTTTTAGGAGAGTTGGTCGAGTTTGGAAAAACTGATGAAGTATTCTCATATCCGAAAGATAAGAGAACTGAAGATTATATTACAGGAAGGTTTGGGTGATTATTATGAGAAGCAGGTTTGATGAGCAATTAAATCATCTAAGGAGAAAGATGATTGAAATGGGTGCAGAGTGTGAAAACCTGATAGCACTTGTTACTACAGCATTGTTTGAAGGAGATATTGAAAAAGCTAAAACAGCCAAAAGAGAAGGTTTAATAATAGATGAATTAGAGCGAGAAATTGAATCAATCTGTTTAAAATTATTATTACAGCAACAACCTGTGGCCAAAGATCTTCGAGTTATTTCTGCAGCTTTGAAAATGATTACTGATATGGAAAGAATAGGTGACCAGGCAGAGGATATTGCAGAAATTGTAGCTTCATTAAACGGAAGGGTTGGCGATGAATGTGTTTATATCAGCATTATGGCTGAAGCGACAAAAAAGATGGTTACTGGAAGTATTGATGCTTATGTAAAAGAGGATGTTAAACTGGCTGAAGCGGTATTAAGACATGATGACTTAGTGGATGAGACTTTTATGCAGGTAAAAGAAACATTAATTAACATGATTGCTGAAAATGTTGATGATGGAGAATATGCTTTAGATTTGCTTATGATAGCTAAATATTTTGAGCGTATAGGAGACCATGCGACTAATATTGCAGAGTGGGTAATTTTTTCAGTGACTGGTTACCATAAAGGAGAGTAAGAGTATGATTTGGTGTGTTGATGATGACAGTACTATTCGTGAAATTGAAGTATATACACTGATGCAGACAGGATTTGAGGCAAGAGGCTTTGCTGATGGTATTTCGATGCTTGAAGCGCTGAAAACTGAACAACCAGACTTAATTGTTTTAGATATCATGTTACCTGGTAAAGATGGAATAGAGATTTTAAAAGAAATTAGAAATAATCCTAAAACTAGAGAAATTCCAGTAATAATGGCTACCGCTAAAGGAACGGAAATGGATAAAATTTTAGGTCTGGATATAGGTGCTGATGATTATCTTGTTAAACCTTTCGGTGTAATGGAAATGGTATCACGAATTAAAGCTGTATTACGTCGTTATCAACCGGTATATAAAGAAGAGATTTTAAATGTAGGAACTATAATGCTCAATGATAAGGAACATGTTGTGACGGTGGATAACGAAAGGATAGATTTGACTTTCAAGGAATATGAGTTGTTAAAATTTTTCATGTCAAACACAAACATTGTATTTTCTCGTGAAAAATTACTTTCACAAGTATGGGGGCTGGATTATTTGGGTGAATCAAGAACAGTTGATATGCATATTAAAACCCTTCGTCAAAAACTTGGAGTAGAAAGATCTCGTATTGAAACGATAATTGGTGTTGGTTATCGTATGGAGGGAAAAAATGACAAAGAAAATATTTAAATCAATAGTAATAACTTCAATGGTGGTGTTAATAGCAAGTATTTTTATTGCTAACAGTTTTTTATATGATTTTTTCAATAAAGCACAGGTAAGCAGATTAAAAGAAGAACTTTCAATTGTGGCAAACAATGTGGAAAAATTTGGAGATGAATATTTTGATAATTTCGATTCTACGATGTTTCGCTTGACGTTGATAGCTAATGATGGTGTAGTTTTATATGATTCTCAAACAGATGCTACACTTATGGAAAATCATTTGGATCGTGAAGAAGTGGTTGAAGCAATTGATACAGGAAACGGAAGCAGTGCCAGACATTCAGAAACTTTGGGTCGAAAAACTTACTATGAAGCAAAGTTATTGAAAAACGGTAATGTAATTCGAATATCAGTAGATCAGATTACGTTGGGTGCTTTGATTTTTGGGATGTTATCACCTGTTTTTTCGATAATTTTAGTTGCCTTAATACTTGCCTTTATTTTGGCTAACAAGATGTCAGAAAGTATTGTAAAACCTTTAAACGAGTTGGATGTTGAAAATTTGTTGGAAGGCGAAACATATGATGAACTTTCTCCAATGGTCAATAAAATTATCAAGCAGCAGGATAAAATCACCAGGCAAATGCAAGAACTTAATCAAAAAGCTGATGAGTTTGAACAGATTACTGAATCTATGAGTGAAGGACTGGTTTTGTTAAATAAAGAAGGGGTAGTAATAAGTATCAATGATGCTGCAAAAAAACTATTTAATGTTGGAGATGATGCTGTTGGCAGTGATTTCCTTATTATTGACAGAAACCTGGAAATGAATAATGCTATTCAAAAAGCTCTTAAAGGAAAACATAGCGAATTAAGAGAAAAGAGAAATGGTAATGAATATCAGTTCATTATCAACCGTATAGAATCAGAAGGAAAAACTGCCGGAGTAGTTATTCTCTCGTTTGATATTACAGGAAAAGCATTTGCTGAACGCAGTCGTAGAGAATTTACTGCTAATGTTTCCCACGAACTGAAAACACCTCTGCAATCAATTATTGGAAGTGCTGAACTTCTTGAAAATGGTTTAGTAAAACAAGAGGATATTAAAAAGTTTGTTGGCAATATAAAAGATGAGGCAAGCAGACTGGTTTCTTTAATCAATGATATAATTGATCTTTCTCAATTGGATGAAAATATTGAACTTGAAAAAGAAATGATTATGCTTAATCAAGTTGTAGAAGAAGTTGTTGAAGATTTATCTATGTTTGCTAAACAAAAGGAAGTTGAAATAGAAGTTGACAGTGAACCTTGTGAAATGAAAGGTATTAGAAGATATCTTTATGAGATTGTCTATAATCTTTGTGATAATGCTATCCGTTATAGTGAAAAAGGAGGAAGGGTCACTGTTAAACTTAAAAACAAGAATGGCAATATTGTTCTTGTGGTGAGTGATGAAGGGATAGGAATTTCTCCTGAACATCAATCTCGTATTTTTGAACGTTTTTATCGTGTTGATAAAAGTCATTCTAAAGAAACAGGCGGAACTGGACTTGGGTTGGCGATAGTTAAAAACGCTGTAGCATACCATGATGGGACAATAAAAATTGATAGTAACATAAAAAAGGGAACGACAATAACTATTCAGTTTTAATATAAGTATTGTTTAAATTAAACTACATAAAATTTATTTTTGATAATTTGGTTCTTAATTAAGAAGATTTATGAAGCAATTCTTTTAATTGAGTCAATTTTAACAGCTAAAAACACTATCGCAGAAATTAAATATTATTATATTGTTTACTGAAATATCAGTATGCATTATTATAGATTTTGTTTGGGAAGTGTTATAATATAAGTGACAAGTTAATGAAAGTTTTGATTACTTTTTAAAAAAGATGATATTACAGGTAGGTTTAGGTGATAATTATGAGAAACAGATTTGATGAACAACTGAATCTTTTAAGAAAAAAGATGATTGAAATGGGTGCAGAATGTGAAAATATGATAACACTTGCTACTACAGCATTATTTGAAGGTGACATTGAAAAAGCTAAAACAGCAAAAAGAGAAGGTTTAATAATAGACGAACTGGAGCGAGAGATTGAATCAATCTGTTTAAAATTATTATTACAGCAACAACCTGTGGCTAAAGATCTTCGCGTTATTTCTGCAGCTTTGAAAATGATTACTGATATGGAAAGAATAGGTGATCAGGCAGAGGATGTTGCAGGAATTGTTGCTACTCTTGGTGGAAGAATTGTAGATGAATGCATTTATATCAGCATTATGGCTGAAGCAACAATTAAAATGGTTACTGAAAGTATCGATGCCTATGTAAATGAGGATGTTGAGCTGGCAAGAGAAGTTTTAAAACATGATGATCTGGTAGATGAAGCTTTTATTCGTGCTAAAGACACACTTATTAAATTGATTGCTGAAAATGTTGATGATGGAGAATATGCTTTAGATTTGCTTATGATAGCTAAATATTTTGAGCGTATTGGAGATCATGCGACTAATATCGCAGAGTGGGTAATTTTTGCAGTAGAAGGAGTTCGACTACAATCAGAATAAAACAAATTAATATTTTAAAATGCTATTTAATAATTATTTCCCCGTTTTTCAAAATAAAGTTTATTTTAAAAATGGGGTTTTATTTATCAAAAAAAATAAAAAAGATATTAAAGATGGAAGTGGATTATTTTAATAATAGATTAATAGGTTATAATAGATATTGTTAGAATAAAGATTGACTGGGAGGTAAAAATGAAAATAAAAATTAAAAAACTACATGAAGATGCAGTTATTCCTGTTAAAGGCAGTGATTATGCAGCAGGTTATGATTTATATGCTATAAATGATGAAGTTATTTATCCTCACAATACCACTAAAGTGTCAACAGGTTTGGCTATAGAAATTCCTGAAGGTTATTTTGGAGGAGTATTTGCTAGAAGTGGCTTGGCATCTAAAAAGGGTCTTAGACCAGCAAACTGTGTGGGAGTTATTGATTCAGATTATCGTGGAGAGATTATTGTTTTGCTTCATAATGATACCGATACTTATCAGTTAGTTAATAAAGGAGATCGTATTGCTCAACTGGTAATCATGCCTTACTTATCTGTTGAGTTTGAAGAAGCTGAAAATTTAAACGACACAGAAAGAGGAGATGGTGGATTTGGTTCCACCGGCAAATAATTTCAACAAATTTAATAAAAGATGGAGGAAAAAATGAAAAACATTTTAGAAGCACCATTTATTGTCGAGTTATGTCAAATGTGTTCAAATATGTATCGCTTAGGATGGGATGAAAGAAATGGTGGAAACATATCTTGTCTTTTAGAAGAAGAACAGTTAACTGCTTATTTAGATGTAACTAAAGTTATTAGAGAAATTCCAACAGGTTTTGATGCTTCTTATTTAGCAGGGAAATACTTTATTGTTACTGGAACTGGCAAGTATTTTAAAAATATAGAAAAAAATCCAGAGGAGAGTTTGGGAATTATTAGAATCAAAGAAGATGGTACTACTGCTCAATTATTATGGGGCTATAGTGATGGGGGAAAGTTTACCAGTGAACTTCCTGCTCATCTAATGAGTCACATTACCAGATTGAAAATAGATCCAGCAAATAAAGTGGTTACCCATTGTCATCCAGATAATATTACTGCCCTGACTTATGTTTTGCCGTTAACTGATAAGGATTTTTCAAAAACACTATGGCAGTTTGAAACTGAATGTATCATTGTTTTCCCTGAAGGAGTGGGAGTGTTGCCTTGGATGGTATGTGGAACAAATGAAATTGGACAAGCAACAGCTAAAAAAATGGAAGAGTATCGCCTTGTTATTTGGGCTCATCATGGTATCTATGGAGTAGGAAGAAGTCTGGATGAAGCCTTTGGTTTAATTGAAACAGCGGAAAAAGCTGCTAGAATTTATCTGATGACTGCTCATTTGGAAAAAATTAATATAATTACAAACGAAAACTTAAAGGAGTTGGCAAAAGCTTTTAAGTTAAATTATCGTAAAGAGTTTTTAGAATAAGTAGGTTGGCCTACTTTTCTTTTTGTAAATAGAGAAAGTGTTATAATTAAAATGTTGTCAAAAGGAGTCCAAAATAGTGTAAATAATGACAAATTAGATAATTATGTTATAATTAGTGAGCTTTATTTAAGGAAGAGTGATAAAATTGACAATTGAAATAAATTTTAAAACATTATTATTGGTAATAATCATGACTATAGGTTTGTTCTATAGTTTTTCTGATAAAATGGAACTTAAACAGTCAGTTGAATCGGACGAAAATATTATAGAGTTATTAAGCAAAGAGCAGCAGAGTATTGCTGATAGAATATTATATTTTGAAAATGAATTTGAAACTGTAAACAAAAAAGCTGTTCTGACTGAAAAAACAGTCTTGTATAGTAGACCTTTTTCAAATAGTGGAATACTATTTGAACTTCCAAAATATGAAGAAATTACCTTAATAGGAGAGAATAGCTTTGACTATTGGAAAGTTGTTTATCAGGATAAAGAATGCTATATTAATAAAAACAGTATAACTACTGACAAAGAAGTAGTTAAAGCAATGAAAGATGCTACCTACAATCATAACTGGAAAGGGAAAGTTTTAAATGCCTATCTAGGAGTAGTAACCGGACCAAATGGTAAGGAAACTTACTATAATCTGAACATGAATGGAGTGTTGGCAATTATGAGAAGAATGGGAAATACTGATAAATACTGGATTAGAGATGATGGAGTAAAAATGCTAGGTGATTATGTAATGGTAGCTGCAAATCTTGATTTGTATCCAAGAGGTTCGCTAGTTGAATGTTCCTTAGGAATCGGAATTGTTTGTGACACTGGAGGCTTTGCGAAAAGAAATCCAACACAACTGGATATTGCGGTCAACTGGTAAATTAACTTTTGTTTGACAATGGTGTATAATTATTTTAGAATAGTATTCCATTCTGGGGGCGTTCTGGTTTTCGACAGGGCGCGGTTGGATTCGGGTTGCAGTGGTGTTGTTTACCTGACAAACAAAAAATAAATATAACTGACAATCGTCAATTAGTATTTGCTGCTTAATTAGCCAATAAGGGCTTGCAGCCGTCAACCTTAGTTACTCCATTGGGCTAGGGATTGGTGTGATAAACACTGGATAGGTTGATAAGATTCTCAATAATTGAAACCGGAATTTAATTGAGACAACAAGTAAGCTTAGTCGTCCATTACTAGCTGCTTGTAACTGATAATGGACTAAACTGTAGATATCCGAATGTGGGACTCGTTTTGGACAGGGGTTCGACTCCCCTCGCCTCCACCAGAGAGTAAAAAAACCTTATAAATAAAGGTTTTTTTAATTTTATGACGTTTTAGGTACGTTTTAGATACGAATTTCAAGTGCTGTTTTATCTAATTCTATAACTAATGCATCCATTTTTAACTTGTTGAAGTGAGAATAGTTGTTTGTCTTAAACAAAAAACAGCAATCTTCTCCTTTCGGGACTTTTAGTGTTTACTTTTTCAGTATTAGGACCAGCAACTGGAAATCTTGGTATTTTATTCTAATAAAAAACCTTCAATTAATTTTATTTGAAGGTTTTATTACAGCTTTTATCTTACTTCAGGATTTCTTCCCGCAAATATTACAACATGACAATCTTTAGTTACCTCATAAACGATAGTGCCATCAGCTATTCTACCCAATATCTTTACAGTGTCATCTAAGATTTCATAAGATTGTAAATTGAAACCCTTCATACAGAAACCTCTTGTTAAATCTAGAGTTTTTAAATGCTTATTAGATAACTTATATTTTCCAACACTGATTGCAGGATAGAAGAAAAACTTATTAGTATAAGTAGTTACAACGGCCTTTTTCAAGCCTTCTTTTTCCTTAGCCAGCAGCTGAGGATTTGCTCTAATTTCTTTAGAAGTAAGTGGTGGTTCTTCTTTTTCATCTTCAACAATTTCATCAATTTCTGTTTTTGGCAGTTGTTCTTGTTGTGTCTGTTGTTCAGTTTCTTCTTTAACATCATGTAAGTCTTGTTTAGAGGATAATGTAATAGTTTCATCAATTTTCTCAGTTGGAATAGAAACTTCTTTTTCTTCACTTTGTTCAGTTTCAACAATAAGATCATCTAATTTTTGCACTGTTTTTCTGATAATTGGACTGTTAGTGATGATGACATTGGCTCTCATAGGCAAGGTAACAGTAACAGTTTTCCTTTTTTTATTGACTTGTATAGCTTCATCATCAAATTGATAAGCATTGTTATTAACATCAAAGAAGTAGACATAAATAGCTTTTTCTAAATCTAAAAAAGTTGTTGAGGTATCAAAAACAAATAGACCAGGTAATTGGTCATAACACAGGACAATACGTTGATAATGAAAATCTCTTTTAAGCCCAGACACAAATGTTTCTTCATCCTTTAAAAGCATTCCTTCAGTTTTTTCAAATTCTATTGTTGATGGATCAAAATCAAGTTTGCAGTTATTGATAAAGTTATGCATATTGATATATTTGGACAAATGTTTAGTAATGTACATTTTATGAATAAGTTTGTCAGTAAGGAAATAGTAATCTTCTTTACTTAAAACTTCATCAAAGAAATAACATAAAGAAACATAAATTTTATTTACAAATCCGTTGCCATCAAAATACATAAAAGCATTTTTAACAGAATTAGCAAAATAGTCTTTATTATTTACATATTGATCAGAATATTTATCAGACTCAAAAAGAACAGACAGGTATGCTGTAGCCAAATCAGTATCGAGTCTTTTATTGTTAGTAACGGCTAAAACACCTTGTCTTTTTAAAAATGAAAGAACTTTATTAATAGACATTTAAATCCTCCTGTACAGAATTGGTTAGTAACATAATTTTATACTATTTGGCCTGGTTATATCAAGAAAACTCAATAAAATTGATACTTTTGAATAAATATCAATTAAGTAATATAATAAAGAATGTAAATGAAATTTTAATAATTATATGGAGGAAATATGTCTAAATATAAAAAGATACTATGTTTACTGATGTCAACACTTATTATATTTTCTTTGTTTGGGTGTGGTCCTAAAAAACCGGCATATCCACAAAGAGATGTTGATTTACCAACCGAATTAAAAACAATGGATGAAGATTCAATAATGATTCACTATCAAAGAGAAGACAACAGATACGAAAAATGGACATTATGGTTGTGGGATCCTGAAGGAGTTGATGATAATGTCGAAAATGACTTTAATTATCAGGATGAGTATGGAGTAATAGCTCATTATCCACTTTCACTTTTTGGTGAATTATCTGGAAACAGATTAGGTATCATTGTCAAAACTAAAGGTTCCTGGACCAAGGATGGTACTGAAGCAGATAGATTTATCGATTTTTCTACTCTTATAAAAGATGAAAATAATGTTTATCATATTTATCTGGCAGGAGATGATGCTAATCTTTATACTACGGCAGAAAAGATTATTACTGATTCGATAAATATATCAACCTTCTATAATGAAGAGCTGGTATATGTAGTGTGTTCAAATCCTATTGAAACATATAAAATTTATTGTGATGGTCAATTAGTGGTAGAGAATTCAAATGCTGGGAAAAGTTTCTTTTCTTATAAGATGGAAGAAAATGCCGATTTTTCAAAAGAATACCAGGTAGAAATATTGTTTAGAGAATCAAAACAGACTTTGACAGCGAAAATATCAATGTCAAATTTATATGGAAGCGATATGTTTAATGATTTATATTATTATGATGGTCAGTTAGGGGCAATTTATTCAAAAGATGAAACAGTATTTAAAGTCTGGTCACCAGTATCAACGAAAATATATTTAAGAATATATGAAAACGGGACACCTGTCAGCGTTTCTAAAGAAAAAGGTAATGATAATTATCAAGAGTATGAAATGATAAAAAAAGATAAAGGTGTCTTTGAACATGTGTTAAAAGGAGATAATCAGGGTAAATACTATACTTATGTTGTCTATAACGGTGCTTATCCTGAAGGAAAAGAAATTGTTGACCCTTATGCTAAAAGTACTGGAATCAATGGTTTAAGAGGGATGATTGTTGATTTCTCTTTAACTGATCCAGCAGGCTGGGAGAAGGTTAAATATTTAAATCTTGATAGAAAGCAGTTAACTGTTTGGGAAACTCATATCGCTGATATGACTTCTAATCCTTCTTGGCAAGGAAGTGAAGAAAATAGAAGAAAATATTTAGGAGTTATTGAAAAGGGAACAACATATACAGAAAATGGTATTACAGTATCAACGGGATTTGATCATATCAAAGAATTAGGTATCAATGCTATTCAATTTATTCCTGTTTATGATCAGGCAAATGATGAAACGACATATACTTTCAACTGGGGCTATAACCCATTAAACTACAACGCTTTGGAAGGAATGTATAGTAGCAATCCATATGATGGCTATACCAGGATTAGAGAATTTAAGGAAGTAGTATTAGCCTTTAATGAAATAGGTGTAAGTGTTATTATGGATGTTGTTTATAATCATGTGGCAGGAGCAATGGGTTCTAACTTTGATGTGTTAATGCCGGATTATTATTTCAGATATAATGAAAATGGTACATACTCTAATGGTTCAGGATGTGGTAATGAAACGGCCAGCGAAAATGCGATGATGAGAAAATTTATCGTTGACAGCATTAATTTCTGGACCAAAGAGTATAAGCTTGGTGGGTTTAGATTTGACTTGATGGGTTTGCATGATATTGAAACGATGAATATTGTAGCCGAAAATGCTAAGAAGATAAATCCTTACATTGTTATTTATGGTGAGCCCTGGGCTGGAGGAGCTACACCTCTTGAGGCCGATAGACAAGCTAAACAGGCTAATGCTAATGCCTTTATCGGTTATGGTCAGTTTAATGATCAGATGCGCGATGCTTTAATTAAAGGAGGTTTATCTGGAGCTCATGAAAAAGGTTGGGTAACAGGAGAAACTCTTACTGAAATTGATTTAAAAGCGATTCAAAATGGAATTAACGGTATTACCTATAGTGCAACTTATATTATAAGTGACAGCAATAAGACAGTTAATTATGTGACATGTCATGATAACTATACATTGTTTGACAGATGTAAAGCAGCGGGCATTGAAGATGAAGAAGTTATTAAAAAGATGTGTGTTTTAGCCAATTCAGTTGTCTTTACCTCAAATGGAACAACGTTTATGTTGGCTGGCGAAGAGATGCTGAGAACTAAACAAGGTGATTTCAACTCGTATATGTCTAGTGATGAAATTAATGGTTTAGATTACAGCTTGAAAGTAAGATATCCTGATGTCTTTGAAGCATATCAAAAACTTATCAGTTTTAAACAAAAAGTTTCGGATCTGCATCAGGATAATAGTTACATCGATGTTATCAGAGAACAAAATGGAGCAATTTTAAGATATGAATTAAGTGATGGAGTTAATCATTATGTGGTAATCCATGGCAATGGTTTAGCTGATAATTATACTTTTGATTGTAAAGGTTATGAAGTTTATCTGGATACCTTAAATATATATCAGGGAAAAGTTGATAGTATAAGCTTAAATCCATATCAGACAGTTATTCTAAAAAAATAAATTAAGGAGGACTATCTAATCCTCCTTTATTGTAAATAATATTTGGCTACTAAAGCTTTGTCTACTTTTTTTTCATCTACAAAGATTTCTCTTTTGAAGGAAATTTTTTCATAATTCAGACAAATCTCCAGAAATGCCAGAAAAATACCCATATCTATTCTAGTAAAGAAAAATGAAAATTTTGAAGGTAAAATACCAAACAAACGTCCTTTGTGGTTGCGATAGACATAAAGGCAGTTGTCAATATTTTCTACTGTCCAGGGCTGATTATTGACAGCGCTAGGGGCAAACCTTACTATATTTGAAATGGGAAGATAATCATTAATCCATATTTGTTCTAAAGGCTTTCTTATTGCTTTAAACATATCTTTTCTAAAACTGTCAGGATGTACTTTAGAAATACCCATCATAATTACAAACTCTAAATTATGGTATGTTTTTTCATTGGTTTTGCCTAAACCATACCAAAGTGTTCCGATGTTTTGTGAAACTAAATATAGATCCAGTATTTCTCCAAGATATCCAATATTTGTCAGATAATTATCTTTATTTTCGCTATAAAACATAATAGTGTACTGGTTACCTACTCTACATCCTGAATCTTCAGCTTTAATAATTTTTATTTCAGTTTTAATATTTTCGACTAATGGAGTTATAGATGTAAAAAAGTTATAAATATCATTAATTTCTTCTTCAGTGATTGGAAAGGTTTCACATCTGAATAAGTGAAATGATTTTCTTTTAAAGATCATTTGATAAAGAATTTTGTTATTCATAATTTCCCCCTGTTATAAATTACATTTTTGAAAATAGAAATTTTATGCTTTTAAGTTAGCATCAAAAATTAAATTATAGTTTCAATACATTCCATTATTACACTAATTATATCTCATTTTACATTATGTGATATAATTAATAAGTAATAAAAATAAAAAAAGGAGATAATTTATGATTGATTATGCACAAGGTTCTGGGAAAGAATATCATATCGGCGTAGGTTCAGGTGATGTTGGAGAATATGTAATTTTACCTGGAGATCCAAAAAGATGTGAAAAAATCGCCAAGTATTTTGATGATGCAAAACTTGTTGGTGATAATAGAGAATATGTTACTTATACAGGTTATCTTAATGGTAAAAAGGTATCAGTAACTTCCACTGGTATTGGTGGTCCCAGTGCTTCTATTGCCTTAGAAGAATTAGTAAAATGTGGGGCTAAGACCTTTATTAGAGTTGGTACCTGTGGTGGTATGCAATTAGATATTAAAGGTGGAGATGTTGTTATCGCAACCGGGGCAATCAGACAGGAAGGTACAACTAAAGAATATGCTCCGATTGAATTTCCAGCAGTTGCCGATTTGGATATAACAAATGCTTTAGTTCAAGCCAGCAAAAACTTAAATGTCAGTTATCATACTGGAGTTGTTCATTGTAAAGATGCCTTTTACGGACAACATCGTCCACAGACTTTACCTAATGGTCAGGAATTATTAAGAAAATGGGATGCCTGGCTTCATCTTGGGGCAGTGGCTTCAGAAATGGAATCAGCGGCTCTATTTATTGTTGCCAGCTATTTAAAAGTTAAAATTGGCTCTTGCTTTTTAGTTGTAGCTAATCAGGAAAGAGCTAAAGCCAATCTTGAAAACATTCAGCACCATGATACTGATTTAGCAATCAGAGTAGCGATTGAAGCGATAAAATTATTAATCGAAAATGAATAATATGATTGATTTAAAAGAAGGAAGTTTCTTTGAAAATGTCAAGTTAAGTGCTGATGAAAAAGAAATCATCATAATTGATCAGACACAATTGCCCAATAATATTGTTTACTTACATTTAAACCAGTTAGAAGATTTATATCAGGCTATAAAAAAACTTCAAATAAGAGGAGCCCCGGCAATTGGAATTTTTGCTGGTTATTCAATGTATGTTTTAATTCAACAATATGATAATCTGCCTTTTGAAAAATTCTATCAAAAATTTTCCAAAGACAAAGAATACCTGAATTCTTCTAGACCAACTGCGGTAAATCTGATGTGGGCTTTAAATAGAATTGAACAGGTAGTTTTAGAAAATAAAGATAAAGATGTTAAAGAAATTGTCCGCTTGGCAGGTCTAAAGGCCAAAGAAATCCATCGAGAAGATAAAGAAATGTGTTTGAAGATTTGCGAATACGGCTTATCTTTATTGAAAGATGGTGATGGAGTGTTAACTCATTGTAATACCGGTCCTCTAGCGACTAGTAGAGGAACAGCTATCGGCCCGTTAATTTTAGGAAAACAAAGAGGCTATGATTTTAAGGTGTTTGCTAATGAGACCAGACCACTATTACAAGGGGCTAGACTAACAACTCTTGAATTGCAGAAGGCAGGCGTTGATGTAACACTTATTTGTGATAACATGGCCAGTATTGTTATGAAAAATGGCTGGATAGATATCTGCTTTGTTGGTTGTGATAGAATCGCGGCCAATGGAGATTTCGCCAATAAAATTGGAACAAGTATGGTAGCTATATTGGCAAAACATTACGGGGTACCGATTTATTCACTAGGGCCAACCAGTACTATCGATATGAACTGTCCGAATGGTGAACATATTGAAATTGAATTGAGAGATTCTAGTGAGATTGCAGAAAAATGGTATGAAAAACCAATGGCTCCAAAGGGAGTAAAATGTTATAATCCATCTTTCGATGTCACTGACCATAATCTGTTAACAGGTTTTGTGACAGAAAAGGGAATAGTGTATCCACCATTTGACGTAAACTTAAAGAAATTGTTTGAAGAATAAAAAAATCCAGGTTGAACTGGATTTTTATATGCTGACAAAACAAAAGGCAAAGGTTGTTTAACTTTACTGTTTGATAAAAATAAAACTTTCAATATTTTTAGCAGCATCATCAAAAACGCTGATAAAATCTTGGCCATATTCTCCTAAAGATTCCAGCAGATATTGCTGGTTGATCAAAATTATGGTGGTATTTTGCAGATAATCAACCAGACAATCATATAAGCTATCGAGATTTTTTGAAAAGTAAACAGGTAAAGGCAACATCTTTTTCAAATAAGAATAGGAAGCGTTTTTATCGCTGAACATTTTTCCATTTAATACATATACATTCATAGTTACTTTCCTCCATATAGCAGTTCAAAAGACTTGTAGTGGTCATCGGTATAATAGATTAGACCATCATTTGAAAAGACAATCCTTTTAGCCCCTCGAGAATTTTGCCCATCTGTATCAATATCACATTCATAATATATTCGTCCCTCTTTTAGTGGAAGAAGTTTTTCTCTATTAGAAAACACATCCCCTCCAATAGCTTTTCCTGGCAAATATGTTTCAATTGAACCTCCAGTCCATCCTGCTTCGGCCGCTTCTTTTTTAGTTACATAGTTATTTGGCAAATGACCATAAATGTGTATATATAGGGCAACGTTATCCTTGTCAAAGTAACTTTTATCTTCTTCAACTGTTATTTGAGTTGGATCTGAAGGATGAGGATTTTTTCTGAAACTATCAAAATTGTTTTGAACCCACAATGCTATCCAAAGCAAAAATAAAACAACAATTAATTGAACTATTTTTTTAAAAGCGTTAATAGTGTTTTTTTTCAAAACAAGATCCTCCGAAGTACTATTTACTATATTTTATCATATAACAAGATAAAGTTTGAATTATATCTTAAAAAGAAATAAAATTGAATTAAGGAGAAAGTTATGAAGGTATTATTTGTCTATAATCCGGTTGCTGGACAACTTCAAATAAAGAGTTATTTGTGGAACATTCTTAACTTTTTTAGTAGAGAAAAAGTTGAACTTACAGTATATGCAACTCAAAAAAGCAAAGAAGCTTATCAACTGGTAAAAAAATATGGAGCAAAATATGATAGGATTATTTGTTCCGGTGGTGATGGAACTTTGCATGAAGTAATCAATGGCATGATGGAAACAGAAAGTGATAATATTTTAGGATATATACCAGCAGGATCAGTAAATGATTTTGCAGCTAGTTTGAATTTGCCAAAAAATAAAAATAAAGCAGCTGAAATAGCATTAAAAGGAAAAACAAAAAATTTAGATGTGGGTAAATTTAATGATTTATTTTTTATTTACGTGGCAGCTTTTGGAGTGTTCACCGAAGTAGCCTATGAAACTACTCAGGAAATGAAAAATATTTTAGGTCGATTAGCTTATTTTCTGCAAGGTGTAAAATCGATTGCTTCGATGAAAACTTATCAAGTAAAAACGATTGAAAAAGGTATTGAAACTGAAGATGAGTATATTTTTGGCATGATTACTAATACTTTGTCGGTTGGAAGTTTATATAAATTATCAGATCAGAATGTGGAATTAGATGATGGATTATTTGAAGTAACTTTAATAAAAGTGCCTCATGATTTGATGGAATTAAATTTATTAACTAATTTTCTGTTATATGGTAAAGAAGGCAACAATTTAGTTAAAACCTTTAAAACTGATAATATCGAGTTTATTTTTGATGAACCGGCATCCTGGACTTTGGATGGAGAATATGGTGGTAAGCCAAAAGAGGTTAAAATTGAAGTTATTGAAAAAACAATAAATTTTGCTTGTGAATAGTTTGCTTTCATATACCATATTTATAATTAAGTTTAATTTTGTAGATAAATACGATGAAAATAAAGCTGCTTTGTAGAATTTGATAGAAATCAGATAAAGATTAATGACAGAAGTTTATCTAAACAATACAATTTACAGCTTGTAGACAGGTACATTTCCAAAAAGAAGATAAAGGATAGCTATTTAACTTTCATTTTGTGAATTTGCTATAATAATATTGTCAGGAGAAAAGATTATGAAAAGTATAAAGAAAATAGTGTTTACAGGTGGCCCATGCAGTGGTAAAACTACTTTTATGTCCAGAGCACAGGAGATTTTTGCCGAAAGAGGTTATCGTGTAATAATTGCTAATGAATCAGCGACTGATTTAATTTCAGGTGGTATTTCACCAGCTACAATCGGGATGTACCATTTCCAAAAATATGTTATTGCTCTGCAGCTGAAAAAAGAAGAATTGTGTTACCAGGCAGCCCAGGAAATAGAAGGAGAAAAGGTACTGGTTTTTATTGATAGAGGAATTTTAGATAATAAAGGCTATGTATCAGATGAAGAGTTTACAGAAATACTAAAAGGATTTGGTTTGAAAGAAGAAGAATTAAATGACAGGTACGACTTGGTAATGCATTTAGTGACCAGTGCTAAAGGAGCAGAAGAAGCCTATACTCTTTCCAACAATGCTGCCAGATATGAGTCTATTGAAGAGGCCAGAAAAGTTGATGATACGATTTTGGAAAGTTGGTCAAAGCATCCTAATAGAAAAGTTATAACTAATGAAGATGATTTTGAAGTGAAACTAAGGAAAGCAATTCAAGCAGTCTTTACTTATTTGGGAGATGAAAAACCTATTGAAATATTCAAGAAATATCTAGTGGAAATTAATGATGAAGTGATTGAAAAAGTAAAAGACGAAACTAATGTTTCCTATGTTAAGATTCTTCAGCATTATTTATTGTCGCCTGAAGGAATAGAAAAGAGAATCAGAAAAAGGGAAAAAGATGGTAATACAATCTTCTATTATTCTGAAGCAACTCAATTGACTCCTAACACAAGAATAAAAAGGGACAGAATATTATCTGAAAGACAATATAATGAATATGCATCTGAAATTAATCATGAACTTAATATTGTAGATAAAGAAAGATATGGATTTATTGAAAAAAATCGTTTCTTTAAATTAGATATTTTCTCGTTTGATAAAAGCAAAGCTCTATTGAGTGTTCAAATTCCAAGTGAAAATGAAAAGGTAATTATTCCAGAGTATTTCAATGTCATCAAAGAAGTAACAGATGATGTAAATTATAAGAATTACTATCTAGCCAAATCACAAAAATTTTAAAGGAAAATGGCAATTTCAAATAAACGGTTACTGTTTTTAAAGCCGTTTATTTTAATATAATGTTTATGTGATTAAATGGGATTAGTTCATTTTTTAAACCAATTGTATTATAATTAAACCTGCAAAGGAGATGTTATTATGGATAATTTAGCTTATGCAAACAAAAAGATTATTACTGGAATGATAACCGTTGCTGTATCAGCCCTTTTGTTAGGGTTAAGTGTGGGTTATCTTTTGACACATACTATTTTAGAAAAAACTGTTTTAAATGAAATGCTTGATGAAGGATATGTACTGACAACAGATGCGACAGCTACTGCTGAAGATATTGCCTTGGGGAAAACAGCTTATTCTAATGGCGAGCTGTTAAATGGAACAACAGTTGTTTTTGATACTAGTGGAGCAACAGCGACATCGAATGTAATCTTGCAAGGAAAAACAGCTTATGTTAATGGTGAGCTGATAATAGGAACACTTCCTCAGATTTCTGGCAGAACTATCTCTCCTACAGGAGACCCACTTACTTTTAATGGTGGAGGTTATTTAAGTAGTGATTTAATTGTCAAAGGAGATAATAATTTACTACCTAAAAACATCAAAAAGGGGGTCATGATTTTCAACGTTGTTGGAAGTTATGATGGAAAATAGGAGGTAATGAGATGGCATTAAAATTTAGAAATGAAAAAGACATTACTACTAAAGAAGTAGAAAGTGAAAAGACAAGAATTTTTCATGTAGACTTAGATGAAGAAACTAAGGAAATAGATAATATTAGCAAAGAAAATGAAGTTCAGATTTCTTCAGATAAGATAAGCGAAAAAACAATCGAAGAAAATGTTGTGGCTATTGAAGAGGAAAATTTAGAATCTGAAACAACCGAAGAATTTGATGAATATGATAATGAAGATGCTGATTATTATGATGACGATGATGAATATGAGTATGTAACGCCAAATTATTTTAAGGATATGTTTATTTTAGCGCTGGTCTGTATAATTGTTGGAGTAGTTATTTCATTTTTTGTTTTTAAGGAAAAAATGGCAGTTGATATAAGAGCAGCATATGAACAGAACGGCTATATGTTGACAAATGGATGTACAGCTACAGCTGAGGATATTAAAGAGGGTAAAACAGCTTATATTCGCGGTCAGCTGGTTAGTGGAACAATGAAAGATATTGATACATCAAATGCTACTGCTACAGCTGATGATATTTTAAAAGGTTATACTGCTTATGTTGATGGTCAGTTAATTACAGGAACCATTCCAACTTACAATGGATTAACAACAGTTGTGCCATCAGCTATAGATTATAAGATTTCTAAAGGTGTATACCTTGCTGATGACATTATAATAAGAGGAGAAACCAATCTGAGTGCTGAAAACATCAGAAACGGTGTTACGATTTTTGGAGTTAGAGGTTCTTATTACTTATCAGAGGGACCTGGAAATGAATAGAGAAGAAGTTTTAAAAAAATTAAGTCAATTAAGAAAAGAAGGCTTTTTAAATATTCCAAATGATGAACTGATTAAAACTGAAGAGCAGATTCAAGGTATTAGAGAAAGCGCAAAAATCAATACGGCAGTTTTAGATTATGTTGCTGAAAGGATAAAAGCAGGAATCACAACCGAGCAAATTAATGATTGGGTTAAAGAATATACTGAATCTCAGGGAGCAGTTTGTGCTCCATATAAGTATGGTGGTTTTCCAAAACATGTTTGCGTTTCTATTGATGATGTAGTTTGTCATGGTATTCCTAACAAAAATACTGTCTTGAAAGAAGGAATGATTGTTAATGTCGATGTATCGACAATCTACAAAGGGTATTATTCTGATGCTAGTAGAATGTTTATCATTGGAGAAACAACTCCGGAAAAAGAAAAACTTGTCAGAGTATGCAAAGAGTGTTTGGAAATAGGACTGGAACAGGTGAAACCATATGGTTTTTTAGGAGATATTGGCTATTATATTGAACGTCATGCCTTAAAAAATGGTTATAAAGTTGTAAGAGATTTTACAGGACATGGGATTGGTTTGAAGTTTCATGAGGAACCATTTGTCTTTCATTATGGGAAAAGAAATACTGGCATGCTGCTAGTGCCAGGAATGATTTTCACTATTGAGCCAATGCTTAATATGAAAAAAAGTGGTATTAGAATATCAACTTTTGATGGTTGGACTGCTTATACAAAAGATAAACTTCCTTCAGCTCAATGGGAACATATGGTTTTAGTTACTGAAGATGGATATGAAGTATTATCTTATTAAATAGTTAAAATTGATTTTTATTTAACGTTATATTAATTTTTCGTGCGTAATAGCTTAAATTTGCTATAATAATTCTATGGGAAATATTAAAAAACATATTCCAAATACGGTAACAGTCTTAAGAATTATAGGAACAATTGTTTTAGTACCTTTACATACCAGTACTGATATTTTTCTTTTTATTTATATTTTTACAGGTTTTAGTGATGTCCTGGATGGTTATCTGGCCAGGAAACTAAATGCTGAAAGCGAACTTGGTTCTAAACTGGATAGTGTAGCTGACCTGATATTTTATGCAGTAGTATTAATTAAGCTGCTGCCTGTTTTATGGGTTAAATTATCAAAGAAAATATGGATTCTGGTAAGTATTATTGTAGTGCTCAGATTGTTTGATTATTTATATTTTGCTTATAAATATGGAGAGCTATCTTCTACTCATAATGTATTAAATAAAATTACTTCAGTTGGCTTGTTTGGCATTCCGCTATTAATTAATGTTGACATTATTAATATATATTGCTGGATTGTAGCAATTATTTCATTTATAGCTACTGTCTATGAAATATATTGCCATTCGACATGCAACAAAGAAAAAGTAACATAAAAAAAGATAATCACAGCTTATCTTTTTTTGTTTTGTCGATATGTTTAAAAGAGTGTAAGAATTTCATATTCTGTTTCAGTATTGAAGTCTGGCTGTAGTTTGATCAATTGTTCAATGGAGTACCTATTGTTGAGATAATTATCAGTTTCATTTTTATTTAATACTATTGGAACACGATTATGAATATTTTTAGTAGAAATCGCTTCGGTAGTAATTATTGAGTAGTTATATACAGGATTATTCTTTTGATAGATTCCAGCAAAGTAGATAATATCATCACCTGTTGTTATATAATGCCTTCTTTTATGTTTGTCCCACTCATAAAAGCCAGAGGCAATGATGACACATTTATGATTTTGATAATCTGTTTTATAAATATCAGTGTCTCTAATTGTCTCAATTCTAGTATTGATGAGGTTTCTTTTATTTAGTGAATAACCCCATTTCATCAGATGATAATCATTATTGGCAAATACTAAAGAAATATTAGAGGGAAAAATTTCTCCAGTTGATAATAAATCTAAAGTTTTTTGATTATATTTTTTTTCCAAGATCTTTAATATTTTTGAAATATCGATGTTTTCATCAAAGTAGTATCTGCCACACATAATATTACTATACAAAAAAACCCTTCAATATTGAAGGGTCAATCGATAATATTCAACAGCTCTAAAAGTCTGTTTAGCTCATCAGTATCCTGATAAAAGATATTGATTGAGTTTTTTGTAATCTTTACTTTTGAACCAAATTTTCTTTGTAGAGAATTTTGCAGGTCTACTATATATGGGTCCTCTACCTTTGTTTTAGTTGGTTTGAGGCTTTTTTTAGCTGATGCCAAGGCTTCAACCTGTCTGACTGATAAACCTTCTCTGACAGCCTTATGAGCAATTTCGCTGATAGTTTTATCATCCAGGGTTATCAGACATCTTACATGACCCATTGATAGTTTCTTTTCTTCAACTAATTTTTGGACATCTTCAGGAAGTCTCAATAATCTTAAAGTATTAGAAACATGCTCTCTACTTTTACCAATTCTATTAGCCAATTGTTCTTGAGTATAACCAAGTGTTTCAATCAGTTTTTGATAACCACTTGCTTCTTCTAAGATATTCAAATCTTCTCTTTGAATGTTCTCCAGTAAAGATATCTCCATCATCTGGCCATCATTGAAATCCATAATAATAGCTGGTATTTCTTCTTTGTTGGCCAGCACTGAAGCTCTGACTCTTCTTTCACCAGCGATTAATTCATAGCCACCGGTAGCTTCTCTGACTAATATAGGGGTAAAAACTCCATTTTCTCTGATTGATTGAGCGAGTTCTTCTAATTTCTGCTGGTCAAATGATTTTCTTGGCTGATAGGGGTTAGAACGTATATCAGCTAATTTTAAAGTAGCTCTACGACCATACTCATCAGCTTTAACGCTACTTTGTATTTCGTCAATAACAGATATAAGATCATCTCCGAAGATAGCAGCTAAACCGGTCCCCAAACGTTCTTTATTTTCTTTTTTCTTTGCCATTGCTTACCTCCTTATGAGTTTTTAGTGATAACTTCTTTAGCTAAAGCAGCGTATGCTCTAGCACCGTCTGATTTGATATCGTGTTCGAAGATGCTTTTCCCATATGAAGGAGCTTCAGATAAACGAACATTTCTAGGAATATAAGAGCGATATACTCTTTCTTTAAAGTATTTTCTAACTTCCTGTTGCACTTCGATAGACAGATTTGTTCTACCATCAAACATCGTCAACAATACTCCTTCAATGTACAGATGAGGATTATAGAGTTTTTGAACCAGTCTGATAGTAGATAATAGTTGAGTTAATCCTTCCAAGGCATAGTATTCACATTGTACAGGGATTATTACCGAATCAGCTGCGGTTAAAGCATTGGTGTTTAACAAACCTAAAGAAGGTGGACAATCAATAATAATGAAATCATAATTGTTTTTGATTGGATCCAACTTATTTTTTAACAGCCTTTCTCTTTCTTCTTCGTAATTTGCCATTTCTATGTCACTTCCAGCTAAATCAATAGTAGCCGGAATCAAATCGATAGGTGGGATCTTGCGAGAAAGAATACATTTTTCAGTTTCAACATTTTTAAGCAACAGGTCATATGTGCTATATTTAATATCGTGTCTTGCTCCAACTCCTTGAGTTGAGTTAGCCTGTGGATCTAAATCCACCAATAAGACCTTTTTACCTAAATATGCTAATCCTGCAGAAAGGTTAATGCTTGTTGTTGTTTTCCCAACACCACCTTTTTGGTTGGCTAATGCAATAATTTTTCCCATTTTTTATACCTCAATAATCATTTTATCATAAAGAAACTATTTTTTGATAGTTATCGTCATAATGTAGTGCTCATCCTCGTCTTGCTCAGTCATTTGAACACTGCGATCAAACTCTTTGGCTTTTTTATAAGTATCTCTAAAAGAGTTGATGATCAACTGAGCAGAAATACCGAAACATCTTATTGTTCCTTTTCTTTTTTTCTTTTCATTAATGTAATTAGTCTGAATGAAGTTTTCAGTCTCCTTAACGTTTAGATTTCTATTCAAAATGGCATGAAGAACTTCTTTTTGCTGTTTGTCATTAAGCGACAGCAATGCTCGACCATGTCTTTCAGTAATCTGCTTATTGTTGATAGCTTCTTGAATTTCCTGATGTAAATTTAATAATCTTATTTTATTGGAAATTGTTGTTTGTTTTTTTCCGATTTTATAAGCTAATTGTTGCTGAGTAAGACCGGTTAAACGAATCATTTGAAGATAACCGTTAGCTTCTTCAATTGGAGATAGATCTTCTCTTTGAACATTTTCGATTAAAGCCAAAGTGGCTGCTTGTACTTCATTAGCTTTAATGACGATAGCACTAATGGTCTTATGACCTAAAATCTTACAAGCTCTATATCTTCTTTCCCCGGCGATCAGTTCATACCCTGTATATGATTCTCTGACCGTGATAGGTTGAATCAGACCATTTTCCTTAATTGAAAGAGCCAACTCATCAATAGCTTCTTTATCAAAACTGCTTCTTGGCTGATATTGATTAGGTTTTATTTCATCGATATTAATAACTTGATATTGTGCCATGTTTCCTCCTTCTATAATGGTTTCTTTTTAATCTGTCCGTAGTTTCTAGGGTATTTATCTGGTGTATGATTTATTTTTTTAAGATCAATAATCAGGCGTCTGTTATCATGAGTTAAATCAAATTCACTAATTTTATAAACCTCAGCTCCTAATGTGACAATGGCATTTTCGGCCTGTTTCAACTCCTGATATCCTTTTGGTCCTTTCATGGCCAAAAAGTGACCATCAATTTTTACCAGTGGTAAACACAACTCGGATAAAATATTTAAAGATGAAACTGCTCTAGCAGTCGCAAATTTAAATTTTTCAAAATTTTCTTTAGCAAAATCCTCAGCTCTCTGATTAGAGGTAGAGATTTTTTTAAGTTTTAAAGTTGCGATTACTTCATTTAGAAAAGAGATCTTTTTATTATTTGGTTCCAATAAACAGACTTCAAGATCAGGATTATATATTTTTAATACGAGACCTGGAAATCCTGCTCCAGTTCCGATGTCAATTAGATTATCAGTGAGATTAAACATTTTTCCTAATAGCAGACAATCTAAAAAATGTTTAACATAGATATCTTCTTTGTTTGTGATAGCTGTCAGGTTAAATTTTTTATTCCATTCAATTAATAAATCAGCATATATGTCTAACTGTTTCAGTTGTTCTTCAGTCATTTCTATTTGATGATTTAAAAAAAATTTATTATAATCCACCAATGTTTATCCTTTCCAATTACCTTCAATCAATTATGATTATACAAAAAAATCGGCAATAATTGAACTGAAAAAGCAATCATTTACAGTTTTTGTTTATTATATTAAGATATGATTGACCAAGGAGAGCATGTGATGGCTATTTATAATGTGTTAAGCAGTTATGGACTATTCGACTCTTTAGCCAGTTTTAATGGATTGGTTAAAGATTATTTAAGAATATATCCTGAGGATGAAAATAAAGAATTATTTGAATTGATGCTGTCAGAAAAGGAAGATATTTATGTTTATACAAATTTTGGCTTAAAATTTAATCTAGCTTTAATCGTTAATAAAAAAATCGGCTATAAAGATGCTGGTAAAATTGATGACAACGTTCTGAAAGTGCCATATATTATTTATTGGAAAAATGAAAATGTTCAAAAAGCGATGATAATCAGTTTTAATAACTATATCGAAGCTAAAGGAATATTCTACTGTTTAACAGAAGTAGACAATTATTTTGAAAACGATAAAAATGATTTGATAACAATCCATCTAACAGATGAAAACAAAGATGAAGTATTCAAAGTATTCAAAAGTATGCTGGATGAAAAGAAATCATTGTCAGCAATCCAAAAAACCCTGGATAGAAAATATATTAACGATGTTGATCTGATGAAAGATGATTGCATAAACATTTCTCAGCAGATCTTTGATAGAGCAATAAAGATAATTTTACCGTTAGAATGCGATGATAGAAAACCATATATCGAAGAGGCAGTTGCCAGAGCTTTTATTATAAAGAAGGCTTTATATGTCAGATATATGTCGAATAAGCATCTTTTAAATAAAAGACATTTCGGTAAGCAGTCTTTACAAAGAGCTTTTGGGAAAAGTTATGTCAATGAACTTCCAACAGTTTCTTACTACAGATTATTAAACATGAAAAAAGTAAAGCAGGATTAGTCCTGCTTTACTTATTGGGGGATAAAATATTCTTGAAATAGAAAGGATATTTGTGGACAAGTAGTTATCTACTTGCATGTACATGATACAATCAACGATACGGAAAATAATCAAATCGAAATGTGAAATTGTGTGATATTGCAAAAACAGTTGAAATAAAAGGCTATAAACACTTGATAATAGCTACGGTATTACTGGCAGCTCCTTTTCTAATCTGATCTCCACTACAGAATAATGAATAACCACCTATTACTTTATCTTCTCTGATTCTACCAACTTCGATGATATCGTTATCACTGGTACTTATAGGCATAGGATAGATATTGTTTGCTCCATCATCCATCAATTTAACACCTTTACTATTAGAAATGGCCTCTTTAATTTCTTCTATTGTTAAAGGTTTTTCGGTTGCAAAACTAATAGAAATACTATGACTTCTAATTACTGGAACCCTGACACAAGTGCAGGTAACATCCAAATCAGGTAAATGCATTATTTTTCTTCCTTCATTTTGCATTTTCATTTCTTCATCTGTATAGCCGTCATCTAAATATGCTCCAATTGAAGGAATACAGTTATAAGCAATCTGATGAGCAAAAATATTGGTTTCTATGTTTTTACCACCTGATATTGCCTCAACCTGATTTTGTAGTTCAGCAACTCCTTCAATGCCAGCACCACTGACAGCTTGATAGGTACTGACAATCATTTTGGTAAGGTTAGATTTTTTATTAATACCATATAGAGCCATAAATGCAATAATAGTGCTACAATTTGGATTTGCGATAATTCCGTTATGGTTTTTGGCATCTGCACCATTGATTTCTGGAACAATTAAAGGAACATCATCACATAATCTGAAAGCACTGCTGTTATCTATGAATACAGCTCCTGCTTTTTTAATGAAGGGGGCAAAATATTTAGACGATTTTCCCCCTGCAGCACCCAATACGACATCTAAACCTTCAAAACTATCTTCTTTAGCTTCAATAACTTTTAATGTTTTGCCTTTAAACTCGAATTCTTTTCCCACACTTCTATGACTGGCCATAAGTCTTAGTTCATCAACTTTAATATTTTGTTCAATCAAACATTCCATCATTTGTCTGCCAACTGNACCTGTGGCACCTAATATTCCTATTTTCATAATAAAGCACTCCTGGTAATAAATTTATTGTAGATGCATCTAATTGTTTTTTCGAAATCAGCATTGTCAACACCAATGATAATATCAATCTCATCAGCGGCCTGATTTATAATTCTGATATTAATGTTGTTTTTACCAAGCTGGCCAAACAACAGGCCTGACATTCCGGGCTTGTTTTTCATGCCTCTGCCGACAACTGCGATTAAAGCTATCTTATCAATAACTGTAACGTTGTCGCAGATTAAATCCTTTTTCAATCTGGCAATAATTTCATAAATCACTTTTTCAATTGCCTCAGTTTCAACAATTACACTAAAGGAATCGACACCTGAAGGAACACTCTCAACAGAAATATTGAAATCTTCAAACACTTGTAATGTTTTTCTTAATCTACCAATCTCACGAGAAATCTGAGGCTTGTTAACGGTTATTACAGAGAAGTTTTTCTTACCAGAAATTCCGGTAATGAAATTAGGTGGCTTTATGGCATCTTGCTTACTGCAATCATTTAAAATCATAGTACCAGGATGTTCTGGTTTATTGGTATTTCTTATATTGATAGGAATGTTCTTTTCACTTACTGGAAAAATTGCCTCATCATGTATTATGTTAGCTCCCATATAACTAAGCTCTCTAAGCTCATCATAGGTAATATAATTAATAGTCTCAGGATTATCTACAATTCTAGGATCAGCTATCAACAATCCTGAAACATCTGTCCAATTTTCATAAACGTCTGCATTTACGATATTGGCCAAGATAGAACCACTGATATCACTACCACCCCTGGACATAACTTTTATTGTACCGTTAGGCAAAGCACCATAGAATCCAGGAATTACAACTCTTCTTCCATTTTCTATTTTACTTCTTAAATTTTGTTCACTTCTTTCAAAATTGACTTTACCATCATAATTAAAGGAAATAACTTCACTGGCATCAATGAACTGTCCGTTTAAATATTCAGCCAAACATTTAGCAGTCAGATATTCTCCTCTAGAAACAAGATAATCAATACTGATATCTTTGTTCATTAAATTTTTAATAACTTTGAATTCTTTTTCCAAATCAATTTCTAAATGCAGTTCTTTTTTAATGTCCATGTACTTGTTATAAATCATATTAAATAAATCATCATAAGATACTCCAAACTTAATATGTGCATGACATAAATAAAGTAAATCAGTAACTTTATGATCTTCATTATCAGACTTGCCACAAGCACTGGCAACAATAAAAATTCTGTCTTTATCGCTATCAATAATGTTTTTAACTTTTTTAAACTGAGTTGCACTGGCCAGTGAACTTCCACCAAACTTAACTACCTTAATCATAACAAACTCCTGCTACAAACAGATTTTTATCATCTGTTTTTTCAATTAAATCTTTTAATTTAAATAAATTTATAGGCTCAGTGATTATTACATCTGAGGCTATTTTTTTATAAATATAATCCTTGAAATACTCTAAGTTTTCAGTTCTTATGTAAAATTTGCTTATGTATTCCCTGTTGTTAATATCAACTTTATTATCAGTACTGATTTTTAAATTTTCGTTGTTCAATAACGAAACTATATCTTGTACTACTGCATGAGCTGTAGGGAATGTTCCTGCTCCTTGTCCAATATAAGATGTGGCACCTAAATTATCACTTTTAAATACAATACAATTTAAATTTAAAGGAATATGAGCCAATGTATCATCATTCGAAATATACTCAGGTAGAACGAAAACTTGTACCTGTCCTTCTGTTTTTATGCCTCTTCCAACAAGTTTTAGTGTTAACTGATGATTTATAGCAAAATCAATATCTTTTTGACTAACTGTCCTGATGCCAAAAGTGGTTATATCATCTAAATTTAAAGATGTATCCCAAACCATATTACCAGTTAGACAACACTTATATTTTACATCACAGCCATCTATATCATCACTGGGATTGCTTTCTGCATAGCCTAATTTCTGAGCCTGTATTAATGCTTCTTTGAAACCTTGTTTTTCTTTAGACATCTTATCTAAGATGAAGTTGGTGGTGCCATTAAATATTCCGATAAAACTATTAATTTTATCAACTCGTTTGGTATGTCTGATATTAGACATGATTGGAATTCCACCACCGACACTAGCTTCAAAAACAATGTTGACATCATTTTTCTTCGCCAAACTTATCAGTTCATCATAATAGGTAGCCATAACTTTTTTATTACTAGTTACTACATGTTTTTTCATATTTAATGCTTTAGAGATGCAAGCAAAAGGAAACTTTAGTCCTCCCAAGCACTCAACTACGATATCAATATCATTATCTAAAGCATCATCAATATTAAAAACCATCCTTTCATCAGTAGCTTCACTTTCATCTTTTACAAGAATTTTTTTAATTTTTAATTGTTCTGTAAAACTTGTATTACCTTTATCTATGATGGCAGATACACCACTTCCGACATTTCCATGTCCTAATAACGCAATTTTCATAATTTACTGTCCTTCCTGGAAAAACACTTGTTTTTACAATAAAAACATAGTATCATTCTTTCTAGATGTAATCAAGGAGAAATTATGCGTAAATTTGTAAGTACAAGAAATAAAGAAAATGTCGTTTTTTCAAAAGAAGCTATTATTCAGGGGCTGGCAAAAGATGGCGGCCTTTATACGCCTGTAAAACTGGATGATATTAAAATAGACTTAGATAAATGTTCAGATTTAAATTATCAGGAACTGGCAACATACATACTTTCAGAGATTTTTGATGATTTTACTGAAAAAGAAATAAAAACATGTGTCATAAAGGCCTATACTGATTCATTTGCGACAGATGATGTTGTTCTGGTAAGTGAAATAGGAGAGGATTTTTTATTAGAACTTTATCATGGGCCAACTTCAGCTTTCAAAGATGTAGCTTTAACAATTCTACCTCATCTATTAAGTACAGCTTATAAAACTCATGCTGAAAATAAAAAAATATACATCTTAACAGCTACAAGCGGAGATACAGGTAAAGCTGCATTAGAAGCCTTTAAAAATGTAAAGAATATCTATATTACGGTATTCTATCCTAAAGACGGGGTCAGTAAAATTCAAGAAAGACAAATGAATACTACTAAAGGAAATAATGTTGATGTGGTATCTGTTAGAGGAAATTTTGATGCTTGTCAAAGATTGGTTAAAACAATTTATGAAGACCGTCAAATTAATGAAATTTACAATAATGTTCAATTATCAAGCGCTAATTCAATTAATATCGGCAGACTGATACCACAGGTTGTTTACTATTTTAAAGCCTATCTGGTGTTAGTTAAAAATAAAGTTATCAAGCTGAATGAAAAGGTAAATTTTATTGTGCCGACAGGAAACTTTGGAGATATCCTGGCTGGGTATTTTGCTAAATTAATTGGCTGCCCAATAAATAAATTGGTATGTGCGGCGAATAAAAATAACGTTTTAGTCGATTTTATTAATACCGGAATTTATGATATAAATAGAAAATTTTATACCACCATGTCCCCTTCTATGGATATATTAATATCTAGTAATTTAGAAAGATTATTGTTTATACTCAGTGATTTTGATGACGAAAAAATTAAACAATATATGTCTGATTTAAAAATTAAGGGAAGATATGAAATAGATAAAGAAATGCTTTCTAAACTGCAAGAGTCTTTTGTGGGAATATACGTTAGTGAAAAAAAGTGCAGCCAGGCAATACATAGAGCATTTCACCGTGATAAAAGACTGATAGATCCTCATACTGCCATCGCCTATCATGCTAGCAGTAAATACAAAGACAAACATCAGAATATCATTCTTGCGACAGCTTCACCTTTTAAATTTCCAATCAGTGTATCAGATTCAATTACAAAAGCTGATATAAAAGAGGAAATAGAGGCAATGGAAAAACTGGCGCAGATATCCAGGGAAGAAATTCCATTAAATTTAAAAGATATTAACAAATTGGAAATTCTGCATAATAAGACAATAGAAATTGCTGAAGGAAGAGATTATGTAATTGAAAGGATGGAAAAATTAAATGTTTAAAATTAAAGTACCTGCAACCAGCGCCAACCTTGGAGTAGGTTTTGATACTTTAGGTATAGCACTAAATATTTATAATACTTTCTACTTCAAAGAAAGTGAAGAGCTGGTAATAGAAGGGGTGGATAAAAAATATCAAAATAGAAATAATCTTTTTATGGTTGCCTTTGATAAAGTAAATGAAAAATTAAACACTTTTAAAAACATAAATTTGAAAATAGCTGCTGATATTCCAATTGCCAGAGGTTTAGGTTCCAGTGCCTCTTTAATAGTAGCTGGTGCAATAGTGGCTAACTGTTTAAATGATAATAAACTGACAATTCAAGAACTGTTTCAAATATGTACATCTATAGAAGGGCATCCGGATAATATTGCTCCGGCTATTTTCGGAGGGTTTAATGCAAGTTTTGTGCATAATAATATTTCCTATGCCAAAAGAATCGTTGTTGATAAAAAATATAAATTTACTGTATTAATTCCAGATTTCGAAATCTCAACCAACAAAGCTAGAACAGTTTTACCATCTTCATATTCAAAGGAAGATGCCATTTCCAATTTATCTAAGATTATCGGTTTTTGCCTTTCATTAAATGATGGAGATGATAAGATTCTTAGATTATCAAATAATGATAAGATACATGAGCCATATAGAAAAACATTAATACCAGATTATGATCTGTTAAAAGAAGAATGTCTAAATAAAGGAGCCTATGCATTCATGATCAGTGGATCAGGGCCAACCTGTTTGGCAATATCAAATGATGATAATTTTTCTAAAAGAATAGATATTTCTAAAACAAAAAATGCTTGGCAGTTAATAGATTGTAAAATACATAATTCTTTAATTAAAGTGGAGGAAATATAAATGTCTAAAGATTATCTGATTATACATAAAAAGGTATTGCCTGATTATTTTATTAAAGTAACAGAAGTCAATCAGGCTATGAAAGAGAAAAAATATCCCAATATCAGTGAAGCTGTTAAAGCTGTGGGTATTTCAAGAAGCACTTATTATAAGTATAAAGATTATGTGTTTTTACCAGAAGAAAGCAAGTTTACAAAAAAAGCTATTTTAAGTGTGGATCTGATTCATCTTCCGGGAAGTTTATCAGGAGTATTAGATATTCTAAAGAATAATAAAATAAGCATACTTACAATATCTCAATCATTACCAGTAAATGAAATCGCTAATGTAATAATATCTATAGATATTACAGAAATAAATATCAGTATGAATGAATTGATTAAAGAATTAAAGGTTTTAAAACAAGTTAAAGATGTAAAATTAATTGCTTTTGAATAGTGTAAAGCACTATTCTTTTTATTAAAAGAATTGATATCATAATAATCTTACAATGCAGGACGCTAAAAAGGATATGAAAAACAAACAGCGCAATTAGTATGATCATAAATTTTAATTTCTTAACCAGATAAGCTTTTTTTAAAAAGGAAAAAAAACTACAGGTAATTAATTATTAATTTCTAATTATTTCCTTTAAGGTTGAAAAATAAAATTAGAAATGTTATTTATTGTTTTTATGGTGTAAGATATAAATAGTTAGTTTTAATTAATCATAAATTAGGAGGATTTATATGTCTGAAGTATTAAAAAATGCGCAAACTCAAATTAGAATTGCGATTAATAAGTTAGGATTGTCAGAAGATGTTTATGAGCTTTTAAAAGAGCCTCAAAGAGTTTTGGAAGTTAGCATCCCTGTAAAGATGGATGATGGAACAATCAAGACATTTAAGGGCTATCGTGCACAACATAATAATGCGGTTGGACCATATAAAGGTGGCATTCGCTTCCACCAGGATGTAGATTTAGATGAGGTAAAGGCTCTTTCGATTTTGATGACTTTTAAATGTGGTGTTGTAGGGCTTCCTTATGGTGGAGGCAAGGGTGGCATAAGTGTTAACCCGCTTGAATTATCACCAGATGAATTAGAACAATTAGCCAGAGGGTATGTTAAAATGATTTATAAATATTTAGGAGATCGAATTGATATTCCAGCTCCTGATGTTGGTTCTAATGCTCAGGTGATGTCTTGGATGTTGGATGAGTATGAGAAGATTAAAGGGCATCAAGAGCCTGGCGTGATTACAGGCAAGCCTGTTTTGTTGAAAGGCTCTTTAGGAAGAACTCAGGCAACGGGTGTGGGTGTAGTTGAGATTGCCAAGTGTTTTTTAGAGAAAACAGGCAAAAAACCTCAAGAAGCAAGCGCTGCTGTTCAGGGTTTTGGTAATGTAGGAAGTTATACATGTAAATCACTGACAGATGAAAAAATAAAGGTTGTATCAATTGCTGAGTTTTATAATGGCAAAGCATTTGCGATTTATAAAGAAGATGGCATTGATGTTGAATCGCTGATGGAGTTTAGAAAATCAAATAAAAATATTGCCGAGTTTGAGGGTGTTAAAGTGATTGATATGGATAAGTTTTGGACCTTAAATGTTGATCTGCTAATTCCTGCTGCTTTGGAAAATGCGATTGATGATGAAATTGCGAAAAAAATAAAGGCAAGAGCAGTAATTGAGGCTGCCAACGGGCCGACAACAATTGAGGCTGATAAAATATTTAAGGAAAGAGAAATTTTTGTTTCTCCTGATATTCTAACTAATGCTGGTGGAGTAACGGTTTCTTATTTTGAGTGGGTACAGAATTTATATGGCTATACCTGGAGTGAAGAAAAAGTATTGATGGAGGCAAAAGCTGCAATGAGAAAAGCGTTTGAGAACATTTGGAGTTTATATCAAGAATATAATGATACTTCAATGAGAGAAGCTGCCTATATGTATTCAATTAAAGTGGTAGCTGATGCGATGAAGCTTAGAGGCTGGTACTAATAAGAGTTCTTAAGAATTTAAACGGAAAATGGATAGTAAAAAAGAAGCAAAACAGGCTTCTTTTTTATAAGTGGAACAATCTTCGTTTTTACACTCTTTGTATTTACTATAGAATTATTAATGATAAATGGCGACATATAGATAAATTGAATTTTAATTGCGCATTTTTCAATTTATCAATTCATTCAATATTAATCTTTTATCCAGAATCCAAATTAATTTTACATTGGACTTTTATAAGAAAGATAACAGCGAAAATATCATTGGGATAAATACAATACCCTGATAGGTTCAGAACTTTCGGATTGATATTCTGTTATTTCCTGTTTAGGTATGCTTAGGCGTTGTTTTTGTTCATTTATCATAAGCTGTTTCTTTTATTGACAAAGTAATGCGATTAAATTAGTTCTTGAATTTTGTCCTGTAGAATTTTTACACAGTTTTCTAAAATATCTTTATCCCTGTTGGTAAACCTTGATTTAATTGGAGAATCGATATCTAACACTCCAAACAACTGATTATCAACAATAATTGGAAGAACAATTTCGCTATTTGAAGCACTATCGCAAACGATATGTCCGATAAAGTTGTAAACATCATCAACCACAATTGTTTTTTTAGTTGTGGCACAGTGTCCACAAACTCCTTTATTTAGTGGAATAATTTCACAGGCTGTTTTTCCCTGAAAAGGACCTAATATCAGCTGGTTATCTTTATATAGATAATATCCAACCCAGTTAATATTTTCTAAATGTTCATTAAAAAAAGCACTGGTATTAGAAAGCAGCGAAATTAAGTATTCTTCATCAGCTATAAATATTTTTAATTTTTCATCAAGACTCATAATGGATACCTCTGTCATTAATTATAGACAATTATTCTTAAACAATCTATAATGAAGTCAGACAGGGGTGCGTAATGCTGAGAAATACCCTTAGACCTGATCTAGTTAATACTAGCGTAGGAAGATCTAAGTTTCTTGGCACCTGTAGAAAGGTGTTTTTTTATGAATCAGAAAATTAAGAGTTTAGTTTATATTGCTTTATATGGAGCATTATTTGTGGTGTTAGATTTTCTAGCTAACACATTTAATTTGTTTGTTATGCCTCAAGGAGGAAGATTATCATTAGGAACAATTGCCTTAATATTATCAAGCTATCACTTGGGCTGGAAAAAGGGAGTAATAGTTTGTGTAGTAGCAGTTTTCTTAATGTTAGTGACCGGCTCAGTAAATTATTATGGAATGTTCAGTTTCCTTTTTGATTATTTGTTTGCCTATGGGGTATATGGCTTAAGCAGTCTGTTTAAAAACTATAAAAAGTTATATTGTGGTATTATAGTTACCAGTCTAATCAGACTTGCATTTTCAACAATAGCAGGAATTGTGGTATGGGAAGTTCCGTTTTGGGGTTCACTAAGCTACAATGCTTCATACATTATTCCAACAATGATAGTTGATTTAATTATTGTGCCATTATTGTATGAAAAAATAACTCCATTATTGAAATAGAAAGGCGCAAATGTATCCGGAAAAAAATTGCTCAGTTTATATTCAATCATATAAACATGATGGTTCTTTGAATCGAACGTGGGACCAGGGTTTTGTTTTGGAAAGTGATGAAAAGCATTATGTAATTGTCAGCAATAAAACCTGGGTGATTGAAAAAGATGGGAGAAAATGGTTTACTAGAGAACCGGCTATAGGATATTTTTATACTGATAGATGGTTTAATGTCATTGCTATGATTAGAAATGATGGTATTTATTATTACTGCAACTTAGCATCACCAGTGTTATATGATGGTGAAGCAGTTAAATATATAGATTATGATTTAGATTATAAAATTTTCTCTGATAATACGATAATTACTTTAGATGAAGATGAGTATAGAAGACACTCTGAAATGATGAATTATCCAGAAGAAATTGACATAATTATTAAAAGAGAAATGGAAAAGATTAAAGAAGATATTGCCAATCAGATAGAACCGTTCAACCGTCAATATGTAGAAAATCATTTTCAACAGTATTTAGAACAATTGACCAATCAATAGTCTTTCAGTTAAAATGATCTTAGATAGATATTATTGAAGAAAGGGATAATTTTAATATTGCTGATAAAAATTGAGTATTTTTTCAGATGAAAAAACATTAATTGCTCATCATTTTTGTCAGCATTAGAAACTGTGTAGCAGTTGAAAAAGATAATTATAATTTCAAAATACCAGAAGAGGTAAACGAGGAGAAAAAAATGAAAAAGAAGTTATGGATTATTATATTGTTAGTTTTAATGATTGCTGGCTGTAGCACATCAGACCAACCAAAAGACAAGGGTATAGGTCATGTTGATTCTAACTGGCAAAATGAAACTGGTGAATATAATAGTGATAAAGGTGAACAAACAAAAGCACCAATTGACAACGATCTTAAATTAATCAAAAATGGATCAGCGACAATCAAAACCAAGAGTGTTAATGATTCTTATCAGAACATTTTAAATTTAGTAAAAGAATTTGATGGTTATCAGACAGACATTAGCAGAAATGAAGGAAGCAACTATACTACAATCAGGGTGGAGTTTAAAATTCCTGCTGATAATCTAGATGCTTATTTAGAAAAATTAGATGCCAGTGAAGACGTTAAGTATCTTAATGTTTACACCAAGGATATCACCAATGAATATTTTGATTCTGATATCAGATTAAAACAGTTGGAAAAAGATCTGGCTAAGTATCAGGAATTCTTTGATAAAGCAGCCAATGTAGAAGAAATGTTAAAAATTCAATATGAAATTAATAGGACAACTACTGAAATTGAGATATTAAAAGGGCAATTTAAGTTATGGGATTCTTTGATTTCCTATTCGACTATTACATTAGATATTTCAGAGTATGATGATGTCATACAAACATCGCAGGAAATTAAATTTTCAGCCCTCAGCTTTGAAGATTTCTTATACTATTTAAAATCAGGAATAGTGAGAAGTGCAAGTGCAGTAGTTTCTGTTGTTCAATATGCGATTATTTTAGCTATTGCAGGTATTCCTGTTTGGCTTCCAGTTGGTGGAGTTGTTTATTTTGTTATTAAAAAGAGAAAGAATGCTCCAAAAAAAGAAAAAGTAAAAAAGCCTGCTGAAGAAAAAAACATTACTGAAGAAAATTAGAAATTAAAAAGTCAGCAATAAAAAACTGATTATTAAAAGAGTATAAAAAAATAAGGAAAATTTTATTATCAAAAAGAGTTTTTTTGGTTGTGCGATGTAAGAAAACGTTTTAGTGAGATTTAGATCTATTAACCAGCCAATATGTTTTTGTGCTACAATATTCTTAAGTAGGTGATGTTAATGAAAAGAACAATTGCAATCGTTGAAGATGAAAAAGATTTGAATGAATTAATGAAAAGATATTTGGAAAAGGAAGAATATCTGGTTAAGTCGTTCTATACATATGAATCTGCTTTAAAGCATACTGGTGACAAAGATATTGATTTGTGGCTGTTAGATATAATGCTGGATGAGAAAAGTGGATTTGATCTATTTGAAGCTATTAAAAGTCAAAGAAAAGATGTCCCTATGATTTTCATCAGTGCCAGAGATAAAGAGTTTGATAGAATTATTGGTCTTGAAAAAGGTAGTGATGACTACATTACCAAGCCTTTTAATATGAAAGAGGTAGTTTTAAGGGTCAATAAAATAATGCAGAGGTTTTATCGCGAAGAAGAAAGATTTGTCATTGACGGCTATACAATTAATGAAACCCAGAGAACTATAACTGATGATGAAACAACTATTGAATTAACAACTAAAGAATTTGATCTACTGATGTTGTTTGTAAGAAAAAAAGGAGTTGCATTATCAAGAGAAAATATCATCGCTTCTGTTTGGGGAGAAGGGTATTATGGCTCAGATAGAGTTGTTGATGATACCTTAAGAAGATTAAGAAAGAAAATGCCTAAACTTAATATTAATACCTTGCATGGTTATGGTTATAAATTAGGATAATGAGAAGATTTTTAAAATCAATAACAGATGTATCTTTGTTTCAACAGGTCAGCATCATTATTGTGACATTTGGTGTAGTGCTGATCTTTTTCTTTTCGGTTTATTTAAGAGGTAATATTGATGATTTTGTGGTAAATCAAGTTATGTCTCTTTTACACCGATCACAAGAAAGCCTGGTTAAAACATTAACAGAGGATAGTGGTTTTTCTGATTTAGCTTACGATGCTGATGTTATGCATTTTGTCTATTCTGAAGATAAATGTATCAAATATTACGGTGGCAGATTGGCAGATAATTTTATTGGCAAAGTTAATGAGATTGCTGCTGAAAATAAAACAGGATGGAAGGAAAGCAGTTTCGAGGTAAATGGTAAAAAGTATTATTACTATTATTCGAATGTAGAAGGAAAATATGAAGTAATTTCTGTTATTGGTGAAGCCTATGGCAAAGCAATTGAAAATGATTTATTGAGCAATGTCTCCAATACCAGTGCGATTGTATTTGGAGTGATTTTTATCTTGCTGACAATCTGGGTAGGTACGATTATTGCTCCTATCTGGCAGATGCAAAATTACATTGGAAAAATAAGGCAAGGTGAAGATGCCGTTTTGAATCTTGAAAGACAAGATGAATTAGGTGATTTAGCTAATGCTCTTGTTGGCATGCATAACGAAATTAAACGTCAGGAAGAAACAAAAGAGGAAATGATTCAAAATATTTCCCATGATTTGAAAACTCCAATTGCGACAATTAAATCCTATGCAGAAAGTATTAAGGATGGAATTTATCCATACGATACATTAGAAAAAAGTGTGGATGTTATTTTAGAAAATGCTAATAGATTAGAGAAGAAGGTTTATAGCTTATTATTCTTAAATAGAATTGATTATATGATGGATCAAGAAAAAGAAACTGATAAAACAACAGAAATGTATAAACTGATTAATGATGTTTTGGTTTCCTTTAAGATGATAAGGCCAGAGCTTCAGATAAATAAAGATTTAAGACCAGCAATCTTTAAAGGTGACGAAGAGAGTTGGAGAGTGGTTTTATCCAATCTATTAGATAATGCTTTGAGGTATGCCGAAAACAGTATTACGGTTGTATTAAAATCTGATTATTTATCAATTGCCAATGATGGTCCTTCAATGTCAAAAGAGAGAGTTGACACCCTTTTTAAGCCTTTTGAAAAAGGAGATAAAGGAAAATTTGGTTTAGGGTTGAGTATCTGTTATAAGGTTTGTAATGCTTATGATTTTTCAATTGTAGCTGAGAATTTAGAAAAAGGTGTCATTTTTAGAATTGAGGCCAAAAACAAATCTAAAGTAGAAAAAAAGAAGTCCGAAAAGATTTAAGGTAATTGAAAAAGGTAGTCTGGATTTGATAGAATGTTTAAAAGAAGTAAAAAAATAAATATATTCATTAAGGAGGATTAAAAAATGAGTACACCGCATATTAGTGCAAACAAGGGCGATGTCGCAAAACTGGTCTTAATGCCAGGAGATCCATTAAGAGCTAAAGTTTTGGCTGAAACATATTTGGATGATGTTGTTCAATTTAACGGCATCAGAGGTATGTTAGGTTTTACCGGAACATATAAAGGTCATAGAGTGTCAGTTATGGGTTCTGGTATGGGGATGCCTTCGATGGGTATCTATTCATATGAATTGTTCGCTTTTTATGGCGTTGAAGCAATTGTTCGTATTGGAACTACAGGCGCTATGAAAGCAGATATTGATTTATATGAAGTTATCTTGACAGACAGTGCTTATTCTGAGTCAACATATGCCAGACAGTTCTGTGGTTATGAAGAAAAAATCACCTATCCAAATGCTAAATTAAACGAAGAAATCAGAGAATCAGCAGCAAAATTAGGTTATAAACTAATTGAGGGTAGAATTAACTCAAGTGACAATTTCTACTATGGCGAAAATGTGGCAGAAGCTAATTTTGCCAAGACTGTAAACGAATATAATTGTATCGCTGCCGAAATGGAATCATTTGCTTTATTTGCCAACGCTAATTATTTAGGTAAAAAAGCAGCGTGTTTACTGACTGTTTCTGATAATATTGTTACCCATGAATTAACATCAGCTGAAGAAAGACAAAATTCATTTACCAGAATGATGGAAATTGCCTTAGGATTAGCTGAAAATTATGTGTAAAAGTTATATTTAAAGAGCATTAACTGATTTAAAATAGATCTTTACGACAACCTGAATTAATTCAAGTTGTCGTTTTAATTTATAAATAACAGTTATAATTATTTATTATCATATTTAAAAACAGGTAATGTGTATGCGGTTGTCTGAAAGACCTTGAAAAATTTGTCTGTTTATGTAAGTAGTCTTTAAATTATCTCTTTGCCAGAAATATTGAATCTATGGGATGTAATGTGAAGTGATGTAAAAAGTGGAAACGCTCTTTTTTTTATGTTATCATTTCTTATGGACTGAAAAGGTTTTTGTTGTGGAAAAAAAGAAATTTAATATTACAAAAGAGAAAGGTTTTCAAATAATTAATACCTTACTGATAGTAGGTATTTTATCCTTTTACATGAGCCGATTATTATATTTTAAGAAAAAGGTTTATAATATATATAGTAATTCAAGTTATTCTTTTTTATCAAAAGTTTTGGTAGACAGAATTGATTATTCATCTGCTGACAGGCTGATAGAAAATGAAGATGGTACATATACTTTTGTTGGAAATGTAAATAATAACTATATTTCTATTTCTGGAAATTTATATCGTATCATCTCTATTGACAGCAATAAAAACATTAAAATTATTGCTGAAAAATCGATAACGATTATGCCTTTATATGAAAAAGATATTTTCTATAACACCTCTATCAGCCATTGGTTGAATCAATCAGAACAGGAACATACCGGACTTTATGAAAGGATTGTTAAAAATGAAAGTTATCTGGTTGAAAATTCAAGTTGTGTTTGTCAAATTGATAACTTAGAAGAACACATATGCACGCAAGATTTGGATCTTAATAAATTTGGTTTATTGTCGTTGAAGGAATATCAGGCAGCTGGTGGACAAAATTCGTATTTAAACAATGGTGAACGTTTTTGGTTATGTAATAGAAATAGCGAAAATAAATATTATCTTGTAAATAATGAAGGAGCTATAGGTCTTGCTTTTTCGCAATCACTGATTATAGGTGTTAGACCAGTATTAACATTATGCAGCACTACCATAGCTAGAAGTGGTGATGGAACAAAAGAAAATCCATTTACACTGTTGCAAACTGAAATTAAAAAAGTTCTTGATGCCCCTGTCGGTGCTTATATTCAATATGCTGATATGAAGTGGCAAGTAGAGTCTATTGATGAAAATAGAAATGTGATACTGATAATGGATGGCATAATCCAACAAGATGATGATAACTCTCCAATCAAGTTCGGTGCTTATAATTACATAACCTTAGATAGTGGTGTGGGTTATTATTTAAATAATGAATTTTTGGAAAAATTAGAAAAATATGAAGATTATTTAGTGCTTAAGAAATGGACATATGGAACTTTTCCATACATAGGTGAATATGATTACAGAAACAGTTGTTATGGTAATGAAATCGAATGTTATGTATCGATACCCAACATCAGTTTTAAACATTTAAAAGGTAACGAAAATATCTATATAGCAAATAACGGTACTCAGTCTGATGAGTTGATTTGTGTAATTGACGAAAATCTAATTAAATTTATTGATATTAATGAGACAGCTAATGTTAAACCGGTAATCTGTTTGAATGGACAAATTTTAATAACTTCAGGGGCTGGAACTGAAGATGATCCATTTGTATTGGAGGTAATTGATAATGATTAAAAAAATATCTGCATACAAATTAATAAAAAGTTCAGAAGTAGAAAAGGGTTTTACTGGTGAAATCCAAACAGTTTTTATCAGGAATAGAAAAAAGAAAAAGCTGAACTGGTATACATATGTATTAATTTTTGTAGATATTTGTGCTTTGGTTTGTTTCTTTTTTGCATATGGACCTTATGATAAAATACGTGACCTGTTTGTTCAGACTGCTTTTGGTACAAATACTCATAAATACCTGGCATATGTACTGTATTCAGAGGAATATGCTCAAAAAATTGCTGAAAAACATACCTTTACAGCAGCTGGAAATACATCAAATATCAGTGATATTGTCTTTGTAGATTATTCAGATAAGGTAGTCTATGCCAATGAATATGAGGAAGCAGTCTTAAAGAAAAATGAAGGTAATGACTTATATAAAGTAATTAGAATAAAGGAAGGCAAATATTCAGGCTATTTGGCAATAATATATGATCCGAAAAGAATTCATCTATATATGTCCAAAAGCAGGTATGGCAATACAGTAACCGAACTGGCTAAACAGACAAAAGCTGTAATTGCCACAAATGCCAGTGGATACTATATAAATCAGGAGACCTATGAAAAATGGCCGGCTCGTAGTTTGATAGTTGATGGTAAAGTTTATTATGATTCAGGAAGAAATGGTCCTATGGTCGGTATGAATAAAGATGGAGTACTGATGCTAATGAAGACAACAGCCAATAGAGCAGAAGAAGCTGGAATGGTTTGGGGTATCGAATTTGGTCCATTTCTAATAGTAAATGGAGAACCTTCTACCTATACAGGTAATGGAGGAGGTGGGCTTCATCCAAGAACATGCATCGGTCAAAGAAAAGATGGAATAGTATTAATGTTAGTTATTAACGGTAGAGGTGGCGAAGGCTCAATGGGTGCTACTCTTGCTGATTTAGTAGAAATTATGATGCGTTATGGAGCTTATAATGCTTGTAATCTTGATGGTGGAGGTTCCTCAGCTATGGTTGAAAACGGGAAATTATTAAATAAACCTGTTTCATATCAAGGAGCAGGAGAAAGAAACGTTCTTGATGTATTGGTGGTGTATTAATTATGGAAAAAATAGAAATGTTGCAGAAAATATTAAATGAATCTAATAAGATTGTATTTTTTACCGGAGCAGGAGTTTCAACCGAAAGTGGTATTCCTGATTTTAGAAGTGTAGATGGCTTATATAATCAAAAATATAAGTATTCTCCTGAAAGAATAATCTCTCATTCTTTTTATAGACGCGATCCAAAAGAGTTTTATCGTTTTTATAAAGATAGGATGATTTATCCTGATGCCAAACCGAATATGGCCCATAAAAAAATGGCTGAATTTGAAAAGAAAGGCAAAGCTTTAGGTGTAATTACTCAAAATATTGATGGTTTACACCAGGCTGCAGGAAGTAAAAATGTCTATGAATTACACGGTTCAATCCATAGAAACTACTGTATCAAATGTCATAAGTTTTACGATTTAGATTATATTATAGACAGTGGTGAAATTCCGTATTGTGAGTGTGGAGGAATAATCAAGCCTGATGTTGTTCTATATGAAGAGGGATTGGATGATTCTGTTCTCTATGGATCAATTGAAACAATAAGGCAAGCTGACTGTATGGTAATCGCCGGGACATCTTTAATAGTCTATCCGGCGGCAGGTCTGGTGCATTATTTTAAAGGGAAATATCTGGTGGTTATTAATTTATCAGCAACATTTCAAGATGGAAAAGCTGATTTGGTAATTAAAGAAAAAGTGGGTGAAGTATTTAAAGATATCACTGTTGAAGAGGATAAATAATAAGTTGTCCGGCTGTTTTATGATTATAAAATAATTATCAGCATTTAGCCAAAAAACTATAAATCAAAAAAAGAACCTGACAGTTCTTTTTTAATAAGAAATAAAGATGATTTATTCAATATTATCCTCACAATCTTCTTTGTGATCGTCGTGGCTATAAACACCTGTTAAATTATCAGGTAAATGATTTTGTTCATCAGCCTGATAATCAAAAGGATGAATACTATAATTTTTAATTAAGTCTCTGGCAATATTAATGTTTTTAATGACAGGAGTTAACATTAATAAATCTGTATCTAATATGTAGTCATAGCTATCTTTACTTAAATACCAAAGAGTATGTTTGCTGATTGAAGTATCAATTGGAATGGATTGTTCTAAATAAATTTCACCTTCATCATCATAGTTGAAAACCGGTAATTTGATTTGTGAAATATCCTTATACCAGATATCAAGGTTTTCTTCATCTTCTTCGGTTTCAGGATCAAATTCATAATGTATGGTAAGATTTAATCCGTTAAGTAAAGCATCTGAGTTTTCAACCTTGATAAAATCAGGTAGAATTTCAGCTTTATAGTCAATATGTTTAAATTTGCGAATGAATTGATAAGAATTTGACTGATGATTATAAACAACAGCTCCGTAATTGTTAATCTCTTTATCGATAGTTTTGATGAACTCACAATTTGTGTCAGTCATATCAACAATCATGTTTAAATATAGTTTTTCCATTTTTATCACCATATTTATTTTAGCACAAGATATAAAAGATGATATAATATTTAAGGTGTTAAATCAGTTAAGAGCCCCTTTAGTTAAATGGATATAATAAACCCCTCCTAAGGGTTAGTTGCAAGTTCGATTCTTGCAGGGGGCGCCAGATTAAAAAAGATCTCTTTAAAAGGATCTTTTTTAATGGTATCAGTTTTTTTAAAATTAAAGAGGATCTTTTTTGTTTGCTATTTCCTGATTCATCTGATTGATTTTACTTTTCCAAAAAAGATATTGAAGTAGCCAGATAATAATAAATATCACTACGAAAATTCCAAAATAGCTCAAAAATCCTTTTATGGTAGGTTCCATCCATTTAGCTAAATAAGCAATTGGCATCATCGTTAATGCAGCTGAAGTGAAGTAGATTGCTGTCTGTTTGGCAATACTCCAATCTTCAATCTCCCAAATTGTAGAAATTGCTGCAAATACCGCACCTAAAAGTCCACTTAAAATAGCTTGAAAGACAACAGCGTTAATTTGACTGCCCATTGATTCTACAAGTTGTGGAACACAGGGACTATAATAACCATCGGCACGGACCAGCGAAATTAATATTGTGACAATATATCCTATTGCAATTCCTAATGGAAAACCTAATAATGCTCTTAAAAATATTTTCTTTTTCATAATTTTCACCTCATATTCCTAATACTTTCTTGACTTTACTGACATACCTTCTTGATGCATAGGTAGTAGTACCGTTTAATAATTTAACACAAATCGTTCCAGTAAAACTTAAGTCGAAATTCTGTACTTTTTGTAAGTTGACTATTTCTGAATTCGAGATGCGTAAAAATTTAAGGTTATCTGTTCTCTGTTCAACTTCATAAAGTCGTAAATTTAATGTGTAATCATCCTTGTCCGTTTCGACAAACACTTTGCCGTTTGAAGCATAAATACGATAGATGTCATCAGGCTTTAAAATTTCCACCCTGTCGTCTTTAAAGCCAGCAATGACTTTTGGTTGAACATCTTCGATTTTTTTAACTAAATCATTAATTTTTTGATCAACTTCTTTGGTGACAATAATAATTTTAGTCTTTTGACAATCAGGATCAATGCGTACTTCAATCTGCATTTTTTCACCCCTTTCAGGTTTCGACTACATTATAAGAAAATTAAAAACCTCTGGCCATAGATTTTTGACAGGTGGTCTTTTTTAAGGTACAACTGGTTGTAAAAAAAACATATTTTGTAAATCTATAGGTATTTTTCTTTAAATGTAATAGAGTAGAAAAATATTTTATGAAGTATCATTGACATTTATGAAAAAAAAGAGTATTATAAATTTCAGTTAGTTATAACTAACTCGAAATAAGGGAAAATAATTTTATGAAAAATTTAAAACAAGCACAAGAGGGAATTGAATACAGCATTAGTAATATTGTAACTGGCGATGAAGAACTGGATGCTTTTTTGTTCTCTCTTGGCTGTTATATTGGGGAGAAAATAACAGTTGTAAGACATCTTAAAGGAGGATGTGTTGTAGCTATTAAAGATGGAAGATATAACATTGATAATCAGTTGGCTGAAGCTATTATTGTTTAAGTGGATATTTAATTATTAAATGATAAAACTTTTATTTTTCAAACGCAGTTAGTTGCAACTAACTAATTCAAATGCTTATAACTTTATCCAAAAGGATTTAGATTATATAGATTTAGAAAGAAGGAGGAAATCCATATGAGAATTGCTTTAACAGGCAACCCAAACTCGGGTAAAACCACAATGTATAATGCTCTTACCGGTCGATACGAAAAGGTTGGAAACTGGGCTGGTGTTACCTTAGAGAAAAAAGAATACCCTATTAAAAAGGTATATGCGTCTGATGAACAGTTGATTGCTGTTGACCTTCCTGGTGCGTATTCTATGTCACCGTTTACCAGTGAAGAAAGTATTACAAGTTCCTATGTGAGAAGGGAAAATCCCGATGTTATCATTAACATTGTTGAAGCTACAAACCTCAGTCGTAGTCTTTTCTTTACAACTCAACTTTTAGAACTGGGAATACCGGTAGTTGTGGCCTTAAATAAAAGTGATTTAAGTGAAAAGAAGGGAACAAAAATTAATGTAGAAAAATTGAGTAACAGACTTGGTTGTCCGGTTATAAACACAGTATCTACTACAGGAGAGGGGTTAAAAGAAGTTGTTGAAGCAGCTATCTCTGTAGTTGGATCAACTCAGAAAAAACCCTATAGTCAGGGGGAAGTTGATTTGAATGATAAATCAGCAGTTGAAGCAGCTGATCGTAAAAGATTTGATTTTGTTAATAAAATTGTTGAAGAAGTTGAAACACGTAAAATATTAACTAAAGATAAAAACTTTGGTGATAAGATAGATGCGGTTTTAACTAATAAATGGCTTGGAATACCAATATTTGTAATTGTAATGTTTTTAGTATTTTATATTTCCCAAGCTGAAGGACCTCTTGGTCTAGGTAAATATTTAGAAGGAGTTTTAACAGGAGCAATTGATTCTTTTCAAGGTTATGTAGCTGATTTGATGGTTAATACCAGTCCTTTACTTCAATCGATTGTAGTTGAAGGTATCATTGGTGGAATTAGTGCTGTTTTAGGCTTTTTACCTTTGGTTATGGTAATGTATTTTTTGATTGCTTTATTGGAAGATTGTGGCTATATGGCACGTGTTGCTGTTGTACTTGATCCTATTTTTAAAAAAGTTGGACTTTCTGGTAAATCAGTTATTCCTTTTGTGATTTCTATTGGTTGTGCGGTTCCAGGAATTATGGCATGTCGCACTATTCGAAATGAACGTGAAAGAAGAGTTACAGCAATGCTGGCACCATTCATGCCTTGTGGAGCAAAAATACCGGTTATTGGTCTTTTTGCAGGAGCATTCTTTGATAACGCAAGTTGGGTAAGCACCCTGGTATATTTTACAGGGATTGCTTTAATTTTCTTAGGAGCTTTACTTGTTAATAAAATTGTAGGGCATAAGGCAAGAAAATCGTTCTTTATTATCGAATTGCCAGAATATAAGATTCCTTCTCTTTGGGGAGCATTCAAAACGATGATGAGTCGTGGATGGGCATATATTGTAAAAGCAGCAACGATTATTATGCTATGTAATCTGGCTGTACATTTAATGCAGACATTTACCTGGAGTTTTACAGTTGCAGAATCTGCTGATCAGTCTATTCTAGCTTCGATTGCTTCGCCTTTTGCTTATTTACTTGTTCCAATTGTTGGAGTGCTTTCTTGGCAGTTAGCTGCAGCAGCTGTTACTGGTTTAATTGCTAAAGAAAATGTAGTTGGTACTTTAGCTGTCTGTTTTGTAGGACTTGAAAACTTAATTGATGTTGAAGAGTTTGCTTTATTAGAGGGAGCAGGTGCAGAGGTAGCAGGAATTATTGCTATTACTAAGATAGCAGCATTGGCATATTTAATGTTTAATCTTTATACTCCACCATGCTTTGCAGCTATTGGTTCTATGAATAGTGAAATGAAGAGCGCCAAGTGGCTATGGGGAGGAATTGCCCTTCAACTAGGTGTGGGTTATACTGTAGCTTATTTTGTTTATACAATCGGAACCATTATTACGGGTGCAACTCTTAATGTTGCTGCTGCCGTGGGTGGCTTTATGGCTGTATTAGTCATGGTAGCTATTGTAGCTGGTCTTATTTTAAACACCAATAAAAAACTTAAATCTGAGTATGAATTAAGTAATGTAAATAATTAAGATTATAAAACGGGTTTATTTTATGGAAGATATTATTGTTGTTTTAATTTTAATTGTTATAGTTACAGGAATAATCTGGTATTTATATAATTCAAAAAAACAGGGAGAAGTTTGTGTTGGGTGTCCTTATTCAAAACAATGTGGAAGTAGATGCAACAGCTATAATCAGAAAGTGAAAGACGAAATAAATACAAAGAATTATAATTAATTTTAAAAAAGCAGGGGTGAACTTTAAAGTGCACCCCCCCCTTTAAATAACAAGGAGAAGTAATTAATTATGAAAAATAAAGCGATTTTTTGGGATCGTGTAGCATTGGTTTATGAGTTTTTTGTTAACGTTATTAATTATGAAACTCACAAAAATTTAAATGCTGTAATTTCACCGCAGTTTAGTTTAGATGATCTCGTTTTAGAGTGTGCCTGTGGGGAGTATGTCATAATAATGCTAAAGGGAAAAAACGCAGTAATCAAAAGGGTTTCAGAGTTTCCGCAAAGTACGAAATTCGAAAATTGGTGTATTTCTTAGAGTTATTTTACGATTAAAGGCACCGATATTGATTATTTGGCACCGATGATGACACCGATGATAAAGGTATCCGTTTGAACGATGATTTATCTGATACTGAGAAGAAACTAATCTTGGAGTTAATTAAAAATCCGAAATACACATACAATCAGTTGGCATCAGAGATTGGAATTTCACGAAGAACAGTTTCGCGAACTGTGGCATCGCTCGTCGAAAAGAAATATATTGAAAGAATCGGTAATAACAAGTCCGGTTTTTGGAAGATAATTCGTTGATTTTTATGGAGATATACTGACAAATTAGAAATTATATAATTGGTTTATTACAACAAAATTATATAAAAACAACCTGGAATCTTATGTAGAAGGCCAGGGAATGACAAAATATACAAAAATTAAAGTTACGATAGCTATTACTTTTCTGATGGGTTTTGGGTTTTATATGATGATAAGAAAAAACCTTTATATTCCTTGTGCAATTCTTGCTGTTGTCTGGTTGTCCCATATGATATATTTTATTTTCAAAGTAGATACCTGTAAGCCAAAATAAATTTTATTAATTTGAAAACTAGAATTTTCCCACTTTATAAAAAGGGCTCATTTTTAAAATGAGCTCTATGTTTTGTTAATATATTTTAATGTTAATGAAAATACATTTTTATCTGCTGTTGAATTTCTAAAGCTAATTTTTCTATCGTACCATCATCGTAAACCTTCTCCATTTTTTTTCTGATAATTCTTGGAAAAAGATTTTTCATGTCGTCTTTGTAATAATCTCCATCTCTTGGCACTTTAGCTTCTACAATAACCAAGACACCATCCATCTCTTTAACTACAAACATATAAGGAAAAGAAGTTTCGCTTTCTTTTATTATTTCATCATTTTCTAAGTAGTATCTTCTTTCTAAGGCCCAGGCATATACATAAAAAACTCCTTCTTTCTTTGTTTCGTATGAGTATATTCTTATGCTCGCAAAAGCCTTTTCATTTTCATGACGTTTAAACTGTCTGTCTCCTTTAGCCATTAAATAATCTTCAATTGAAATTTTAATCAAATTTTCCTGTATATCAATAGGTGGAGAATAAGAAAAACCCCAAGTACTGAAAACAACAGGTTTATTATGTCTCATTCTATTCAAATCAGTAAAAAATAAGGTTGCTATTATAATAACTATAACTAAGTAAACTATAGAAAAAAATCGCAGATAGCTCTTATTTTTTAATTCAGTATTATCTTTATCTTTATATTTGTATTTATATTGTTTCATAATAAACCCTTCCTCAATATTAAGTATAATATAAAAACATTCATTTTTCATAAAATGTTAATTTTTACTTTTAAAAAATGAAATTGTAACTTTGATAAATCTTTTTTGTTTGATGCTGATATTGTTTGTCGGTTTGATGTTTAAATTATAAAAAATGTATCTTGTTTATTTTCAAACTTGATACATTTATTATTCCTATGACTGCTTACTTGTAACAGCTTTTAAAATATTTTATTGTTTTTCTAAAGCCAATGTTTCGGTTGTAATGTCACATACCTCAGATGGTCCATAATATTGGATTGCTCCAGGATAAACAAATGAAGTTTCAACGGCCCATTTGTCTCTATGAGCTGCAAAATATTTAAATGGATTACCATCTAATTCAACAAGAGCTTTTCTGATAACAGGTTTGTCTTCCCCATGTCTTCTTTCAATATTCATCATCTTTGTGATTGGCATACCACCAGCGACCCACTGTTCAGCAGGTTTAGCCAGATTAGATACTTTTGATAAGTAGCCATTATAACCGTATTGAATTAGCATGAAAGCATTGTATCCTAATGAATAACAATAGTCAGCATCGAAATTAGAAGGGAATGCACATCGGCCTTCATATCCGAAGAAATGGTGTAAGGCACTGAACTTGCCATTGTATTTTCCCTCAGCTTTTCTTTTAGCCAGATTAGCTTTAACTAATGAACTGAATAATTTTTCAGATTCAATTAATGAGACCTGAACGTTTCCATGAGGGTCTCTATCCATGAATAATTGTTGCTGAATATTTAAAGGAAGCATTGCGAACACTTCTAAAGAATGTTCTGTTAATCCTTTTTCAATCATGTGATATTTGTCTTCCCAAGTTGGTAAAGCATTAAATTCATCAGCTTTACTACCAGCTAACATTTCGTTGATTTCACCAATTAATACTGAAAACTCAGGAATAAATTCAACAACCCCTTCAGGAATAACTGCAATACCGAAATTTTCTCCATTGGCTGCACGTGCAGCAACTGCATCAGCAATATAATCAGTAATTTCAGCTATTGACATTTCTTTTTCGGCAATTTCTTCAGAAACCAAACAGATATTTGGTTGAGTTTTTAAAGCACATTCTAAAGCAACATGCGAAGCTGAGCGTCCCATGACTTTAATGAAATGCCAATATTTTTTAGCAGAATTTGCATCTCTGGCAATATTTCCGATAAGTTCACTATAAGTTTTCGTTGCTGTATCAAAACCAAATGAACATTCAATATCTTCATTTTTTAAGTCACCATCGATAGTTTTTGGACAACCGATAACCTGAATGCCGTAGTTTTTAGATGCAAAATACTCAGCCAATACAGCAGCGTTGGTATTTGAGTCATCACCACCAATAATTACAATAGCATTAACACCACGTTTTTTACATACAGCGGCTACAGTTTCAAACTGTTCAACTGTTTCAAGCTTGTCTCTACCAGAACCAATGATGTCAAATCCACCAGTATTTCTGAATTTATCGACATAATCATCTTCTAAAACGATGTAGTCATCTTTAAGTAATCCGATAGGACCTCTTTTGAAACCGTACAATTGGTTTTCAGGATTAGTTGCTTTTAAGGCATCATATAAACCACAAATTACATTGTGTCCACCTGGCGCCTGACCACCAGATAAGATTACTCCTACTACCTGTTTTTTAGCAACAGAAGTATTTTCTCCTTTTTGGAATGTAATCTCTCTTTTACCGTAGGTATGTGGGAAAAGAGCTTTGATTTTTTCTTGATCCGCTACACTTTGAGTTTCTGCACCTTCCTTAACAGAAATGTTAGAGATACCTCCTCTTAACATTGCTGGAAGTTTTGGAGTGTACTGATATCTAAGTTTTTGTAATGATGAAATTTTCATATTGTCCTCCTTTTTAGTTACAAATGAATTGTAAGATATTTTTGGCTTTTAGTAAAGAATGGAACCAGTTTAAGCAGTAAAATTTGTGATTTTTTTCATTTTTCAAAGAAATTGTTAATTTTTACTCATTTATAAAAATATAAAAAACCGTTTAATTTTTTAAAACGGTCGTTTACTTTTTATTTTTCAAATCAGCAATTTCTCCCATATCAGGCAGCCAGATAGAAGAAGCATCAATTAAATTACTTTTATCTTTTTTCTGTCCAGCGATAGTTGAAGGAATTGTGCCATCTAGTTGACCTCTAACACTTTGAGCTCTCAATAGGCAGAATTTTTTTATTGTTTCTACACCAAGAAGAAAATCGTCATAAGAACAAAAAGCTGTTGGATCCTTTTCCACATAAGGAGCAATCATTTTTAGAGTATCAGCGATAAATTCTTCAAAATATCCACTTTCAAAATAGCTTTCAATTAAATAGTCAAAGTAGGCATGATACTGATCATAATACTCTCTGTTTTTCATCAGATTATGATATAAAGGTCGTTTAACCATAATTTCACCACTGGCAGGAGTGTTTATTGGATAGTTTACATAGAGAGTAGAATCATTTATAGGATTAGGCATACCCAAAGAATAAGTCGCAAAAGCAAGGTTATAGTCCCATGGTAAGATACTTAAAATACCATCTTTTTCATAAAGAAAGTAGTTGTGTCCAGTTTTACCAAGGTAGCTATCCATATTTACGACAAATACCTGAGCTGTAAAGTATCGAAGCACCTGATCCACATTGATAGCAGTTTCCAGATTTTTACCTGTTGATAGGATTTTAAGAGCTTCAATAACTCTTCTTTTATCGGCATTAGTAATTTTAAATTTAGCTTTACGGAAAATATTATCATAGCTATCAAAATTATCATCAGTATAACGCAAATGAACATCCGCATTTTCAGCTTTTAAAGATTTATAATCAGGTTTATAAAGTTGTCCATGATTAGCACCAAAATTACGCCTTGCAAAACCTTTTTCTGGTTCTTCTATGGCTACAAACAGACCCCAATCTTCTCCGTTAATCCGTACCCACACATAGCTGCATAGAGGTGTTGGAACACCCATGTGTTCCATCATATCGAAGGTAATCCAGGATTTCATATAGCTGTTATCTTGAAAAGAGGTGTCTAGTGAAAACTTGTCAAGTCCATGATAACTCTGATAAGTATAGTGGTCAAACTCTACTTTTAAACTGTAACGATCTAAACCATATTTATTGATTAAACGAAGTGAGTTGTTTCCCTTGGCACGCAAGCCTACTGCAGTAAACTTTTCGCCATCAATAACCATTGTACAAGGAGAGTATTTCTCTTTGGTAGCATTTTTAAGAAAGGTGTCCCAATCGTCAATAATAATATCGATAGTATGAACTCTACTTTTATCGAAAAGACGTGTTACATATCCTGGGTTTGCTGATTCAGGTGTTAATCCGATAGCTTCTCCGTTGATAAACAAAATCGTCACGATAAGAGCAAAGGCCATTACTATAATACATATTTGATCAATATATTTACTTTTTAACATAATTCTAATTCATATAATCGCCATTATAGGAAACCATAACAATATGATTGACACCAGAAATTTCTGCCAATTCATTGATGAAGTCAGTATCAGAATCTTTTAAACGTATTTCGTAGTTTAATTCAATACAGCCAACATTTACACTCTTACTTTTTAAGGTCATTTTCTTTACTTTTGATGAAATGAAACTATGCGCAAATTTCTCAACAGTAGAATCAGCAACATGAAGTACTAAAATATAAGGTTGTTCAAATCCTTTGTATTGAGAAAAAATTAATAAAATCAGTCCAATAAATAAACTGCCAATCACTGCCAAAGGAATAAAACCGGCAGCTAAAACGATGCCCACAGCAATAGACCAAAACAGAAAAACAATGTCAGAAGGCTCTTTAATGGCGGTACGAAAACGAACAATCGAAAGTGCACCAACCATACCTAAAGAAAGTACGACATTGCTTGTTACTGCTAATATTACTAAAGCAGTTACCATACACAAGGCAATAAGAGTTACACCAAAACTGGCAGAATACATCACCCCGGCATAGGTCTTTTTGTAAATGTAGAAAATAAACAGTCCAACCGCAAAAGAAAGCCCTAAAGCAAGGACCATATCTAAAATAGAGATTGATGTTACATTTTCTAAAAAGCTTGATTTAAATATATCTTGAAAAGATAAAGGCATAATCATGAATAATTCTCCTTTCTAATCATATTTTCGACAAACAGCGTACTTAGAATAAGAAGTAGCTTGTCGGTTTGGTAGTTGCACAGCCATAAATACAACTTCCGGTAGAAATTCATCATATTTTACTTCCAAAACTGCCACTCCATCATGAACGGGAGCATGGAAAAGTTTGGGATTAAGAAAGTTAATACTATCTAATCCTGAACGAAGATTACGATCAATGGTGACTCGAACATTTCCTGGTTTATAAATAAACGCCTCACGATCATAAGTGACAACTGTTTTAGGTTCTAATAATTGCCCCTTCATTTTACTGTATAGCTCAATAAGCAGTGGATGCTCACTATTAAGTAAAAAATCAATGTCACCATTTAAAATTTGTTTAACCTGATCGGCTGTTACTCTGACACTATGTTTGCCACACATTCCATTAATTTTGAACTTTTTTTCCAGACGGATAAATGAGGTGTTTTCACCATAGTAGCGTAAACGAAATTTTTCACGTTGATTTACACCATCTATTTTTTGTCTTAACGCTTTATCGTATGGTGTATCAAAATACAAGCTGCTCACACGATATGATCCGTGTGAGCCAGCATTAGGGTCATGATCAAACAGTTTTCTAAGTCTTGAAATAAGTATTAGATCGTCCTGTTTGTTGATATTGTGTTTTAACTCGTGTCTAAGTTTAAGTGATTGTTTACTTTTAGCTGTAATCGCTGTCATCATAGTCTGAGTTACTGTCATAGTCGGTGTAGTCAGTGTCATTATCATAATCACTATCATTATCATAATCAGTGTCATTATCGTAATCACTATCATTATCATAATCAGTGTTATTATCATAGCCACTGTCATTGTCATAATCAGTATCTACATCATCGTAATCAGTATCCTTGTCATAGTCAGTGTCATCATAATCAGTGTCGTTGTCATAGTCAGTGTCATCATAATCAGTGTCATCATCATAATCAGAATCTTTATAATCAGACAGTCCATAATCACTTTCATTTTCGATGTCTAACTTAACTTTCCAGTCATTGTTTTTAGCTGCATTTTTAATAGCTGTAACAAGTTCTTCGATAAAAGTATCATTAGGAATTTGAGAACCAGATTCGATTTCTAATACGATTTTACGATATTCGCCTTCTACTTCTTCAACAAAGTAGCCAGCATCACCAATAGCTTTTACTAAATCAGAAACTGCTTCGCGTGTCTCTTTACCAATTAAGCCATCACAACTGTCAATGATTGCAATAGCATCATTATTACGAGCAGTTACACCAGTAACGATACCTTCTTCATCATATTCAACTGCGATTTCAGGGTTAACTTTTAATACAAGAACGCCACCTTTAGTGATTTCTTGACCTTTGTTTAACCCTAACAGACCACAACCGGTCAAGCATAGACTCAATATTAGAGCCACAATAATTGCACGAATTGTTTTTTTCATAATTTTTGTCCTCCTTGAATAATTCATACTTTTAAGGGTTTTATTTTCCTTACAGTTATAGGATACGTAATAATTTTCTTTAAACTGGGGTCAGCTTGATAAATTATTTTTTAAAACCCGGTAAGAAGTTTTCCTTACGACTATAGAATACGTAACTGTATATCAATAGTAAGGGTTTGAAGGAAATGATTTATTTTAATTTATTGTTAATTAAGACTTTAATTAACAGTGTGATAAAAATTAATTATGGTTTTTAAAACCCATAGTCGGTTATCCCGCTATCAGACGCATAATCCGAATCATCATAATCAGAGGGCTGATAATCAGAATCATCATAATCAGAGGACTGATAATCAGAGTCGTCATAATCAGAAGACTGATAGTCAGAATCATCATAATCAGACGACTGATAATCCGAATCACCATAATCGGAATCGTCATAATCGGAATCACCATAATCCGAATCTCCATAATCCGAGTCGTCATAGTCACTGTCGTTTGGATTGATTGGTATAATGATTTGATCGTTTGATTTTTTGTCAGTAATTTCGATAATTACAGTTATTTTTTCACTTAAGTAATCATCTAATTGTTTTGAGAGTGCGTCACTGCGTGTTACGATCCATTCATTATTTTCAGCATCTAATACTAATGTGATTTTACATCCTTCATAAAGATATCCTTTTTCAATTGCCATATCCAGCAGTTCATCTACAACTAACTCTAAATCTTTCTTTTTATAGTTATAGCCTTCAATTAAATCATTTCCATCACTGTTGACCCCATTTAGTCCAACAACCACGTCGTTTCGATTGACATCAATACGAACTGCTGGGTTGATGCTCATGTAAATAGAGGCATAAGTCATTTGACCTAATTGGAAAACGATTGTAATCATCATAACTAACGTAGCTGCTACAGCTGCTAGTGAATAAGCCCACCTTTTTGTTTTCTTTTTCTTAGGAATAGACTGTGGAATCTGCATTTCAATTACATCAGTCACGGTCTGCCCTACTTCATAATGTCGATTTGCTACTTTCAAGAAACGTCCATCTTCATCAAGAACTACCGCATAGCTGAGATGACATTCCATAACAATGTATTTCTTCATACAGACATACCTCCTTTCGTATTCAGGGCATGTCTTAAATGCCCACGGATAATTTCATATCCATTTGAGTGGATCAAAAGCATGACTAAAATGTACTTTCTGTGTCGTTCCAAAGTTTTACGTTCTACTTTAGAACCGGCAACAAGTTTAGCCAGCGGAAGCTTTTTTGTTTTCAACATCTTATTCAGTAAATGCTTATTTTCGATAGCGTAACGAATAGCTGAAGTGCAAGCTTCAATAGTTCGTTGTTGTTTGGGAGAGTTATCAGCCACATCAGAGAAACTGACACCAAATTCGGCCATAACCGCAGATAGTTCTTCAATCTCCTGTTTTGTTGCTTCTAAGTTGGCTGATTCTTGAATATAATCGCGTTCATCGGCTATTTTGTCCATCAAAGTCTGGTCACTATCGCCTATCTCTTCATTAAGAGAGATGTTGCTCTGGTGTCTGACTTCTTTTCTTTGAAAGTCAATGATGCGATTGCGAATAAGCATGGCTGCATAAGGAAGAAAGGCCCCCCTGTTATGCTCGTAGCCTAGTATTGCCTCATGAAAAGCAATCATGGCAATACTGAATTCATCGTCCTGTTCGGTACAGAATCTGGAAATACATTTCGAAGCTTCTGATCGGATGAAAGGGATGTAGTCCCTGATTAACTCATCAGCCTTTTGCAAATCATCTTTTGCTTCATAGACTGACATAATAATCTTATGCTCTTTTTGCATGACTTCACTCCTCTCGTACATAGTATACGAATAAAAATTCCTAAAAGTGGGGTACAAAGTATAGATAAATAAAAAATTTTAAATATATATTGTACAATTAACAGAATGATATAAAATCAAATACATATTACATTACTTTAAGAAAAATTGCACAAAAAACAATTAAAATAAATGAATTAAACCTTAATTATGGGTATGTTTAGCTTTATAAAGAAATTAAATTGGTGATTTAATCACAGAAAAGAAATTTTTTCAGATTTATAATAAAAACGAAAAGAAAAAGGAGGACTTGAATATGTCAGCTATGAATATTAATAAAAATAACTTTGAAAGTGAAGTGATGAATTCTGACAAGCCTGTATTGTTAGATTTTTGGGCGCCATGGTGTGGACCATGCCGTATGGTAGTACCTATCATCGATGAAATTGCTGAAGAACGCACCGATATCAAGGTGGGTAAAATTAATGTAGATGAAGAGCCAGAGTTGGCAAGTAAATTTAAAATTATGAGTATTCCTACATTAATGGTTATTAAAGATGGTCAGATTGTAAATCAGGTAATGGGAGCAAGACCTAAGAGCGCGATTTTAGAAATGCTGTAGGAGAAAAAATGGGAATTTTTGATGTTTTCAAAAAAAAGAATATTAATCAGTGGATAGAGGAGTATAAAGCAACTTCTAATGCAATTTTGCTAGATGTTCGCAGTATTCAGGAATATCAGGAAGGTCATATTCCAAATTGTAAAAATATACCAGTACAACAGATTAATGAAATAGTTTCAATTGTGAAAGATAAAAATACACCTCTTTATGTTTATTGTCATTCAGGGGCTCGCAGTGGTAGTGCTGTGTCAATCCTAAAAAATATGGGGTATGTTAATGCAGTTAACATTGGTGGAATTATCTCTTATTCAGGAAGGGTAGAAAAATAAGTATGAAAGTTGTAATTGTAGGAGGTGTAGCAGCTGGAGCTTCTGCTGCTACAAGATTAAGAAGACTTAATGAAAAGGCAGAAATAGTTGTTTTTGAGCGTTCAGGATATGTTTCATATGCAAACTGTGGTTTGCCTTATTATATTGGAGATGTAATCACTAATTCGGCTAATCTAACCTTACAAACTCCAAAGAGTTTTTATAATCGTTTTCGTGTTGATGTAAAAGTGCACCATGAGGTCATAGCTATTAATCCGAAGAAAAAAACAGTTATTGTAAAAAATTTAGAAAATGGTACAGAATTTGAAGAAGATTATGATAAATTAATTCTTACTCCAGGAGCAAAACCAGCTATGCCAAGAATTTTTGGCATGGATACTGAAAATGTCTTTGTTTTACGTACTGTTGAAGATACTTTCCGGATTAAGGAATATGTCAATGAAAACAAACCTGAATCAGTTGTTATTGCAGGTGGTGGATTTATTGGCATTGAGGTGGCCGAAAACCTGAAAGAACTGGGAATGGATGTTACAATTGTTCAGCTGTTTAAACATTTGACGGGCAATTTTGATCCTGATATGGCTTCAATGATTCATAGTGAAATGCGTAAACATGGCATTAAACTGGCTTTAGGTCAAGCAGTAGAAGGATTTGAAAAACACAAAGAAGGTGTAAAAATCTCAATTAAAGATCAAGAGCCTTTATATGCCGATATGGCTATATTAGCTGTTGGAGTCAGTCCAGATACAGTGTTAGCCAAAGAGGCAGGTTTGGAGTTGGGTGTTGGGGGAAGTATTGTTGTAAATGATCGTATGGAGACATCAATCCCTGATATCTATGCTGCAGGTGATGCAGTTCAGGTAAAGCATTATGTTACTGGTAAAAAAGCACTTATCTCACTTGCGGGTCCTGCTAATAAGCAGGGAAGAATAATTGCTGATAATATTTGTGGTGGTGACAGCAGATATCCAGGCTCTCAGGGAAGCTCGATTCTTAAAGTTTTTAATTTGACAGCTGCAAGTACAGGAATAAATGAGATGGAAGCTAAAAGTGCTGGTTTAGATGCTGATAAAGTTATTTTATCGCCAATGAGTAATTCAAGCTATTATCCTGGTGGTAAAATTATGACGATGAAAGTTGTTTTTGAAAAAGAAACGTATCGACTTTTAGGTGCACAGATTATTGGTTATGAAGGTGTTGATAAGCGTATTGATGTTATCGCAACTGCTATTTGCGGTAAACTAAAAGCCACTCAATTAAAAGATTTAGATTTAGCTTATGCGCCACCATATTCATCAGCTAAAGATCCAGTTAATATGGCTGGNTTTATGATTGAAAATATCTCTAAAGGAATTTTAAAACAGTGGCATTTAACAGATTTAGAAAGTTTGCCTTTTGATGGCAGTGTTAACTTATTGGATACCAGAACTAGCAAAGAATACAGTGCCGGGCATATTGAAGGATTTAAAAATATACCAGTTGATGAACTTAGAGAACGAATGGATGAAATTGAAAAGGGAAAACCAGTTTATGTCATCTGTCAGACCGGTGAGAGAAGCTATATTGCCTGTCGAATTTTAGAAAGTTATGGTTTTGAAGCTTATAACTTATCGGGAGGATATAGATTCTATAGTGTGGTAACCAAAGATCAAACATTGATTGAAAAGTCTCATGCCTGTGGTATGGATAAATAATTAAATATGTTAAAAACACGCTCTATAAGAGAGTGTTTTTTTAAAGGGTGATTTTATCACAGATAAAATTAATTTTATCAGTTAAAATAAAGAAAATTATATAAATAAGGGGGAGAAAATTATGACAGAAAATAAAAAGGAATATAAAGATACTGTTAATCAATATAATTGTCTGGCGGGTAATTGTATTATTGTAGCTGGAGTTATGAAAGTTGCTGAACTTGTAAAAGGCCTATTTGTAAAAGATGATAAAAAGAGTATTGATTGTCATAGCTGTAAGGCGAACTGTTCAGCAAGAGAAAATGAAATTTAAAAACAGGGGAAAAATAACCACCTGTTTGGTGGAAGTTTTCCCCTTATAAATGAGGTTATTGTAATAAAGATAATTTTAATTGATTATAAGGAGGATGAATGACGAAGATTAGAAAGAATCGAAAAGCTGTTGTTAATCAGGGTGATTGTGTAGCCTGTGGCTGTTGTATAAAGGTTTGCGTTTTAAAAGCTATTAAAGTTGAAAAAGGTCTGTTTGCCAAGGTTGATGAAGATAAATGTGTTGGTTGTGGTTTATGTGCAAGAGAATGTCCTGCTAGCGTAATTGAAATTAAAGAGGTGGAATAATGAAAAAGAAGTGGTATGACTATTTGTGGATTGTTTCTTTAATATATTTAATTTTAGGATTTTTTAATATTTTATTTGCCTGGCTTGGTCTTTTATGTTTTTTCATTCCTCTATATATTGCTGTTACAAAATCTACTAAGGATTATTGTGGCTATTACTGTGGTAGAGGACAGCTTTTCAGTTTACTAGGAGGAAAATTTGGTTTGTCTAGAAAAAAAGATATTCCAGACTGGATGAAAAGCAAAGCTTTTCGCTATGGATTTTTAATTTTCTTTTTTATAATGTTTTTTGTGATGCTGTTTAATACCTATCTGGTTTTTTCCAACGCTCAAGATTTAAAACAGGTAATTACTATATTGTGGACTTTTAAAGTTCCTTGGAGTTTTGCTTATCAAGGAACATTGCTTCATCCAGGTGTAGCTCAATTTGCCTTTGGTTTTTATAGCGTGATGCTTACTTCAACTATTCTGGGCTTAATAACTATGATTTTATTTAAGCCTCGTAGCTGGTGTGTATATTGTCCAATGGGGACAATGACTCAATTTATATGTAAATTAAAAAATAAATAAAACACCCTCTAAGGATTTTTGAAAAATGCCTGAGGGTGTTTTAATCTTCTAGAAGTGAAATTAATTTTTCTTCGTCAATAATTTCTATCAATCCGCGAGATAGTTTAACGATATCTTCATTTTGAAAATGATGAAGCATTCGGGTTATTACTTCACGATGAGAGCCAATATGATTGGCAATTCTTTCGTGAGTTATTTTTAAACTATTGCTTTCTTCAATTAATGTTTCTTCATAAAGAAATTTAGCAAGACGTTTATCAAGACTTTTCCATAAGATCTGTTCAACCAGCCACATAACATCAGTGAAGCGAGTACCCATCACTTCATTAGTAAAATTAGCTACAGCAGCAGATTCGTCCATAATGTTTTTATAGACTTCAGCTGGGATAACCCAAACTTCGGTATCCTTTTCAGCTTCAACAATGATTTCAAATTCGATGGAGCGCATGATGCAGTAAGCTGAAAATAAACACATATCATAGTCAAACAAACGATAAAGGGTAATTTCACGTCCCTCTTGAGAAATCATATAAGCACGAAGCTGTCCCGATTTGATAAGAAGAAGGCCGGTACAATTGATTGCACCACTGTGAATAATCGTTCCTTTTTCAACTTTACGTGTTATTAAAGTATCAAGAAGTCGATTTTTTTGACTTGAATTTAGTTTATTCCATACAGGAAAAGCAGTTTCAAAAGTCATGGTCTATTCCTCCATATCACGAATAATTATATATTTTCTAAAGGATGAATGTCAATTTCCGTTATTGGAACAGCTGATAAAAACATAGATAATCTACAATCTTTAAGGAAGATTTTCAGTTTTAAAGAGTCTTGCGAATAATCTAGAGGTAAAGTATAATCTAAAGGGATGCAATTTTTAGGCGATTTAATATATGAATAGTTATTATTAGTTAATTGAAGATATAGTGCTGGCTATGTGATGTCGTCACTGAGAAAAGATAGAAACATGATAAAATAATATCAGAGGAGGCAACAGAATCCGATGAAACAAATGGTATGTTCGATTTGCTCATATGTATACGATGAAGCAAAAGGTATTCCTGAAGCAAACATTCCCGCAAATACGAAATGGGAAGATCTTCCTGTAGATTGGAAATGCCCATGGTGTAAAGCAGATAAAGAGGCGTTTCATGAAAAGAAGAATATAAAAAATGAAGAAAAGGTTGAAAAACCTCACGTGGATAGAGAACTATCAGCTATTGAAATGAGCATCATCTGTTCAAATTTAGCCCAAGGTTGTGAAAAACAGTATCTATTTGAACAATCAAGACTGTTTTCTGAATTGGCATCTTTCTTTAAAACAAAAGCAGTGCCTGTCAATGATGGAAGTAGCAGTAAAATGTTAGATTTGATTGATAAGGATATTGAAGTTTATTATCCGTATGCTAAAAAGATGTCTATTGAAAAAGCTGATCGAGGGGCTTTGCGTGCTTTAACCTGGAGCGAAAAGGTAACACGCATGATCCAATCGCTTTTATCACGCTATAAAAAAGAAGGCGATAAGATGTTAGAAGATACAGATGTATATGTTTGTACAGTTTGTGGCTTTGTTTATCTAACAGATGGCGCTCCACAATTATGTCCTGTCTGTAAAGTTCCCAGCTGGAAATTTGAAAAAATTGAAAGGAGGAACTAAACATGGCTGAAAAGTATGCAGTAAGAAATCTTCGACTTTGTACTAAAGATTGTATCTGTTTGTATGTTTGTCCTACTGGCGCAACTGATACAGAAGATAGCATCATTGATGTCAGTAAATGTATCGGATGTGGTGTTTGTGCGCAGGCGTGTCCTTCGGCAGCGATATCTATGGTACCCAAGGTTATGCCGGCTCAGCAAATAAAACAGGACATTGTTGTCGAAGCAATGCGTGGTTTAATCCAAAGCAAGGCTAAAGTTGAAATGATGGCTTCACAATTACCAGATACATTAAGTGTGGCAATTGAGAAGTCCAGTCGATTGATGGCAGAAGATCTTAATCGTGAAGCGGGATTTATGTTGCCACAAAGTGAAAATACCAGAGAATTTCTGGAAAGTATCAAGAGTTATCCCGACATTGCAGTTGATGTCGTTGAGATACTGTTAAAAACAATTGATTTCTATGAAAAAATGGAGGAAAAGAAAATGGAAAAATGGAAATGTACTGTCTGCGGCTACATTCATGAAGGGCCAATGACACCTGACTTTGTTTGTCCAATTTGTGGAGTTGGACCAGACAAATTTGTAAAATGTGAAGAAGAAGTAACAGAAAAGAAACCTTTTGCAGGTTCAAAAACTGAAAAGAATCTATGGGAAGCTTTCGCTGGCGAGTCACAAGCGCGTAACAAATATACTTACTATGCTTCAGTTGCTAAAAAAGCAGGATTTGAGCAAATTGCAGCAATCTTCCTACAAACAGCTGAAAATGAAAAAGAACATGCTAAGCTTTGGTTTAAAGCATTAGGCGCATTAGGCGATACAGCTGAAAACCTGTTAGATGCTGCTGAAGGCGAAAATTATGAGTGGACTGAGATGTATGCTCGTATGGCTCGTGAGGCTGATGAAGAAGGCTATCATGAACTTGCAGAACAGTTCCGTGGTGTAGCTGCTGTTGAAAAGCATCATGAAGAACGTTATCGTAAATTATTACGTAATGTTGAAACTCAAGAAGTATTTAAGAAAAGTGGAGTTACTTTATGGGAATGCCGTAACTGTGGTCATTTAGAAATGGGCGTTAAAGCATCTGATGAGTGCCCGGTTTGTTTCCATGCACAAGCATTCTTTGAAGTACGTGCTGAAAATTACTAGGAGGAAGTTAAATGAAAGCAAAATTTTATATCTGCCGTCGTTGTGGTAATCAAATTCAAAAAATCCATGATGCAGGTATTCCTGTAGTCTGTTGTGGCGAAAAGATGGAAGAATTAGTACATAATACTGTTGAGGCAAGTGGAGAAAAACATCTTCCTGACGTTAAAGTAGCAGATAAAACAGTTTATGTTAATGTAGGAAGTGTAGATCATCCTATGATTCCAGCACACTACATTGAGTGGGTCTATCTGGAAACAGAAAAAGGTGGACAAATTAAAAAATTAACACCAGAGGATGCACCAAAAACATCATTCTGCGTAGGCGATGATAAAGCAGTTGCAGTTTATGCATATTGTAATTTACATGGCCTATGGAAAACTGAATTATAATAAAGCTCAGTTGCCTGTCGTAAAAGCGACAGGCTTTTTTAAAAAACAGCAAACCATATGATTTTTAAATTATATGGTTTTAATTACTGATAGTGATTAAGATTTCCCCTTTTTTAAACAAAAAAACATGCTGGAAAGTAAGATAAAGTAAACTAAATGTAAAATATATTAAATTAAATGTAATATATAGTTGACATTATGTTATACAAATGATACACTAGCATCAACAGGAGGTGTGTTATGAAAAATATACGCTTAAAAGTAGCTCGTGTTGAGTTGGGTATGTCACAGGAAGATTTAGCAAAAACAGTGGGGGTAACCCGTCAGACTATCGGTGCCATAGAAAATGGAAGTTATAATCCAACATTAAATTTATGCATTGATATTTGTAAAGCTACAAATAAAACATTAAATGATTTATTCTGGGAGGAAGAGGAAAATGAAAAAGAATAAGGAAAAAAAGAATTTTGTATTTCTAGATGAAAGGCAAAGTCAGATAGCACAAAAAGCAAGCGCAAACGGTTATCTCTTTTTGGTGATTTACTTAATTGCCATATCTATTTATAAGATTACTACAGGTGGTGATCCAATTTGGGAAGTTGTTGGAATTTTTGGATCAGCTGTTGTTGTTATCGTTTCACGCCGTTTGATGGGTGATATTGAACAGCCTACAGATTATCTGAATAGACCATTACCTACTGGTAATTCAAGAAAAGAAAGAAATATACGCTTAAAGAACTATATCATTAATAGCATATTATTTGGATTGTCGTTTGCTGTTATGGATGCTGTTTTATTGATTTTTGGGGATATTGATTTTATGGAATTTGAATTGGTAAAATCGATGTTACCTGAGCTGAATAAAGGCTTAATTATTTTGTTATCGGCAGTTATGGTTTTTGCAGGAGGATTTATAGCATCTATGATATTTGAATATCTAATTGGAGAATATTATGATGTAAGACGCTATAACAAGATGATTGCTAAATTGGATGAAGAAGAAAATAATTAAAATATGCCTTAATCTCAACCAATTTAAAACTGTTGTTTTTAAGCTAAGCTTTGTTAAATCGAAAAAATAAAAATTAAATACATCTATTTTATCAAGAAAAAGATGTATTTTTATTTTATAACAGATAAAGAAAGAAGGTTTGTTAAAACATGCAGTTCATCAGATCCAAGAGGATTTTTAATTATAGATAAAAAAGAGAATAAACCAAAGATTTCTAAAGCATTGTTATGGAGAATATTTTCTTATCTGAAATCATACTGGTGTTTCTAATGTGACATTTTTTAAACAGAGAAAAGATGAAGAATTATTAGCCTTAGATGGATGAATACTCAGATTTATGAAACACAATTTAGAAAAGTTATTGATATGGAAGAAAAAAAGAGTTTATATAAGCTCTTATTTTCGATTAAACTTTTACTTCAATTTCAGGAATCCATAAATTGTTGTGTCGGGTTCCTTTTTTTATACATTTTCCATTTTTATAAGCAATTAAACTGTTAAGTGGAAATTCTGTCCAATCTTCTTCTGAAACGGGTTTGGTAGCAATATAAACACCATTATCTTTTTTCAAAAGGTGAAGAGAGGTTTTAGAATTACAGTGTACATACAAGTATTGACCATCATAAATAAACAAGTTTAATTTATTTTCATTATTTTCGGTTATTTCAAAAATTAAATCTTCTATAATACAAAACTTTTCTTCAAAAGAAGGATGATAATCAAGCTTATTGATTTTATCAATTAACATTTCTGCAATTCTTTCTGAATCAGTTGTTCCAGTTTGTATACTCTTGTATTGATCTAATTTTTTACATTTTTTAATTGTACCGTTATGAGTCAGGACATATCGATTGTTAAATTTATCAACTTTAATAAATGGATGGGTATTTAAATAATTGATTGAACCAACAGTAGCATCTCTGATATGAGCGATAAGTTCACTTTCCTCAACAGCATTTTCCAAACGAGATTTTAAATAGGCAGAATCATTAGCTTTTAGGGGCTCTTTTTCAACATTATAACCAATAGCCATTCCCCAGCCATGAGGGTGTTGTTCACTATGACAAAAAAAATTATTCAAATATGAATTTAGTTGTTTTTTTTCTCCACTGTAAGCAAACATTTCACACATAAGTTATCCTCCTAAAATATTATCAATGGCTACCTGCATAGCGATGGCGAGTTTTCGATGATTTAATTCATCCAAATGAATGTGGTCAATATCATTAGATTTAACAAAGTTATTCGGATTTAAAAAGAAGCAATTGTATTCTTTAGCTATTTTTTCATAGATAGAAGCTAATTTTTTTGACTCTTTTTGATTTGTCTCGACTGCTGATACGATCAGGATTCTTTTAATATCAGTAAAAATGGTCGAGTTGGCACCTGGATATTTTATATCAATATCAATTAAAGAATCAAGTATCGCTTTTAAACCTTCACCACTTCCTTGAGCGTCCGTGAACTTTAAATCATTAATTCCTAATTGGATAATTAGTAAATCAATTGGCTTGGCTGCAACTAAAGCATAGCCCAAGCCTTGCAACCCGTTTCGATAAGGTTTACAGTCATCAAAGATAGTTGTTCGACCGTTGACACCTTCTTCTACAATTTCATAACCGTTAAGCAATCTTGGCCATCTGTTTTCATATCTTCCACCCTGACTATTATAGCCCCAGGTATTTGAATCGCCATAAATCAATATTCTTTTCATGAAAAATATTATAACATAAAGATGAATTTAGTGAAAAAACATTGACAAGTTAGTTTATGCTAACTATAATTATTTTCTAGAATCAGAAAGAAGGTTCATTTATGACACTAGACCAATTAGAAATCGGTAAGCCTGCTATTATTACCAAAGTAAATGGTAATGGGGTTTTAAGATGCAGATTATTGGAAATGGGTTTAATTCCTGAAACAGTAGTTGAAGTTGTTAAAACTGCGCCATTAAAAGATCCAATTGAAATTACTTTAAGAAGTTATGTCTTAACTATCAGATTAGAAGAAGCACAATTAATTGAAGTGCAAGAGGTAGAGTAGTATGATTTATGCTTTAGTTGGAAATCAGAATAGTGGTAAAACAACTCTTTTTAATGCTTTAACAGGTTCAAATCAACATGTTGGAAATTTTCCAGGTGTTACTGTTGAACAAAAGTATGGAATAATAAAAGGTACAAACTATCAGGTAGTTGATTTACCAGGAATTTATTCCATCAGACCATATTCAAATGAAGAAATTATCACAAGAGATTTCATATTAAAAAATAATCCTGATGCAATTATCAATATTGTTGATGCAATGAATATTGAAAGGAATCTGTATCTTACTTTACAATTGTTAGAACTTAGAAAACCAACTGTTGTAGCTCTTAATATGATGGATGAAGTAAGAGCCAATAATGGTTCGATTAATATCGAATTACTTTCTGATCTTTTGGGAGTGCCAGTAGTTCCAATCAGTGCAATAAAAGAAGAAGGTATTTCAGAACTGATCAGAGTCGTTGAAGAAACAGCTAAAAAGAAAAGAATTCCAAAAATATATGATTTCTGTAAGCCTGGTCCAGTTCACAGATGTATTCATGCGATTAGTCATATTGTCGAAGATCATGCTGATGAAGCTGATGTTTCAGCCAGGTATGCGACAATGCAAATCATTTTAGATGATCAGAATATAATGGATTTATTAAAACTTGATGAAAATAAAATTGAAATAATTAAAAGTCATGTTGAAGAAATGGAAAACGAAAGAGGTTTAGACTGTGAAGCAGCTATTGCTGATATGCGTTATAAGTTTATTGAAAATGTATGTAATCAGGCTGTTTCAAAACCTGAAAAAAGTAAAGAACGAACAAGAAGCGTTAATATTGATAAAATATTGACACACAAATATTTCGCAATTCCTATCTTTGCGATTATAATTACAACCATTTTCTGGATTACTTTTGGACCATTAGGTACATTTTTGGCAGATAATTTTGAAATTATTATTGATAGTGGAATTGATATAGTAAATGCATTTTTGACTGACTATGGCATTAATGAGATTGTTAAGTCGTTAATTGTTGATGGGATACTGGCAGGAGTTGGATCTGTTTTATCATTTTTACCATTGATTCTTATATTGTTCTTTTTCCTTTCAATTTTGGAAGATACAGGATATATGGCAAGAATTGCCTTTGTAATGGATAAGCTTCTAAGAAAGATAGGTTTATCTGGAAAAAGTATTGTGCCCTTTCTAATTGGTTTTGGATGTACTGTTCCAGCAGTTATGGCAACCAGAACATTACCTTCTGAAAGAGATAGAAAGTTAACAATTTTATTAGTGCCTTTTATGAGCTGTACTGCTAAAATCCCAATTTATGCTTTTTTTACAGATTATTTCTTCGTTGAGCATAAAGCATTAATAATGACAGGGTTGTATTTTGGCGGGATTATAACAGCTGTAATTATTTCAACCATTTTTAATAAAATTGCCTTTAAAGGAAATCCGATACCATTTGTAATGGAAATGCCAAACTATCGTTTACCAGGTATCAAATCAGTTATCCTGCTGATGTGGGATAAAGCTAAAGATTTTATCCAAAGAGCATTTACAATTATTGTATCAGCGACAATTTTAGTTTGGTTTTTACAATCATTTGATTTGAGATTCAACGTTGTTGAAGATGCCAGTTTATCAATTTTAGGATCACTTGGAAAGCTGATGGAACCAATATTTAAACCATTAGGTTTTGGCGATTATCGTTTTGTAACGGCCTTAGTTACCGGGCTGATTGCCAAAGAAACGGTAGTTTCAACTTTAGAGGTATTAATTCCAACAGGTATTACAACGCTACTAACCACTGCAAGTGCACTGTCATTTTTAACTTTTACTCTATTATATACTCCATGTTTTGCAGCAATAGCTGCAATCAGACGTGAAATGGGATCAGCAGTAAAGACAATTGGAATTGTCATCTTTCAAATCGCTGTGGCTTGGGTTGTGGCATTTACGGTCTATCAGATAGCAGGGGTATTTATATGAATTTTATAGATTATGTTTTGATAGCAGTCGTACTGGTTATATTTATATTGGCACTTAAACATAGCAGAAAGAGTAAGTGTATAGGTTGCACGGGTGATTGTAGCAATTGCCCAGTTAATATAAAACTTAAAATAGATAATGAAATATATGAAAAAGAAGATAAACAGGATTAAGGTCCTGTTTTTAAAAAATGACAATAAAAAAAGCACAAATCATATCTGTGCTTTAAAGTACAACGTTATCAATTATTATTCTTCAACGTGTGTTTCTTCGCATGGTTCTTCAGGTTTTACACATGCTTCTTTTTCTAAATCAATGATATTTTTTTCTTCTTCGTCAGCATTTAATACATCTTTAACAACTTTAATTCCGATAGCCGCTAATGCTGCACCAATAACTGTAGCTCCGATAAATTTTTTAAATTTAAACATTTGTCATCCTCCTATATTTAAGAACATATTTTCATATGTCTTTTCACTAAAATAATTATACACTAATTATGTTTTTTTTGTAAATTACATTGCCAATTATAAGCATCTTTACACATATCTTCTAATGTTCTAGTTGCTTTCCAGCCCAGTAATTTGTAAGCTTTATTAGCGTTGGCATAGTTGATAGCCACATCACCTGGTCTTCGTGCTTCAATTTTGTAAGGGATTTTAATTTTATTAGCTTTTTCGAAAGCTTCAACCATTTCTAAAACCGAAGCACCTTTTCCTGTACCAATATTAATTTCTAAACAACCTTTATTGTTCTGTAGATATTTGCTGGCAGCAACATGAGCATCAGCCAAATCACAAACGTGAATATAGTCTCTGACACCAGTGCCATCTACAGTGTCATAATCATTACCATAAACTCTTAAATAATCTCGGACACCTGTAGCTACCTGCTGAATATAAGGCATTAAATTATTAGGAACACCCTTTGGATTTTCACCTATAATTCCTGAAGGATGTGCTCCAACCGGATTGAAATATCTTAGTGAAATGGCATTAAGCTGACTGTTTGCATGACAGGTATCTCTGATAATTTGTTCGCACATAAACTTAGTCCATCCATATGGATTGGTGCACCCCAGCTTATATCCTTCTACTCTTTCATCTGGATTATCTTCATCATATACAGTAGCACTGCTGGAAAACACCAGTTTATGCACTTTGTTTTTCAGCATTGATTTCAATAAGCTGATAGTCGCGTTTAAATTGTTTTCATAATATTCTAAAGGTAAACTTACCGATTCTCCAACAGCTTTCAATCCTGCAAAGTGAATAACAATTTCAATGTCATGCTCATTAAATATTTTATCCAATAGATTTTCATCACGACAATCTCCGTTGTAAAAAGGAATAGTGACATTTTTGAATTTTTCTAATCGATGTACAACATCTTCTTCTGAATTCACTAAATTATCAACAATTACAACATCGTAACCATTTTCAATTAGTGAGACAGCAGTATGGGAACCAATAAAACCCATTCCTCCGGTTAATAGAACTTTACTCATAATTTGCCTCCTGGTTCATAGTTTTAACTTTTCTGTAATAATATTAAATTATCAGCAAGTTTATTTCAGTTATTAAACAACTTATTTTATTGTAAGTTTGTAAAATAATTATAATCTTTTTTTAAAATAGATTACAGTCTTAGTGTATCACACCAGAAGTAAAAGGGTGTTAATTTTTGTCAATCAGGATAAAAAATGTATTTAAATTACAGCTGAGTCAGCAGCAGTATTTTTAAGATGTTTTTAAAATTATATCTTGCTTTTGTATTCCTACTATGTTAGGATATTTATGCTGCCTAATTAGCTCAGTCGGTAGAGCAACCGGCTGTTAACCGGTTTGTCACAGGTTCAAGTCCTGTATTAGGCGCCATCTAAAAGAAAACCCAGGGGTTAACACTGGGTTTTAGTTTTCTTTTTTAGAAGTTGGAGTTAATGTCTGATAAACAATATGGAACAAAAAACTGATCAGGGTTGTTATTATAGCTACCACTACAAATAATATCCAAGCTAATTTTGTGCTTAGGGAAATATTAAATTTGTTATAGATATATAAATCTAAACCAATAATTAATATGAAATAAATAGGGATGCAATGGAGATCCTTTTTCAGTTTGAAAAATTCGACAAAAAAACTTAAAAATATTACAATTCCTGGAACCGTCAATAATATCAAAGAAACACCTTCAACCGTGTTTTCTCCTAAATAGTGGATTAGCAATCCTACGGTTATTAATAAAATTGATAGCAATAGCTGCAAGAGCATATAATTAATTTTTTTCATGTTTCAATTATAATGGTTTATTTATAAAATATCTACCAGCAAAGATAATTGTTATTCTAATCAGTTTATCAAAAATGTTCTATAAAGATGAATTGTGCTGCTTCTGATAGAGTTATAATATGTCTTTTGAGAGATATAATTTTTTCTCATTATCTCTTGAATTGTTAAATCGAAGAGATAGCGATCGATAAAAATCCTTCGGTCTTCTTCTAAGATAATGGAGTTGATGCTGCTGATTATTTTTTTAATCGCATTTTCATGTTCAATCAGATCCAAAACAAATTTACAGGTTTTATCGACTTTTTTATTATCTGAAGTAATTTTAATTACTGATGTTGTATAATTCAACTTCTGATACAGGTTATTGTTTTCAGACAAAAATAACTTCCCATCAATGTAGTAGAAACCTTCTTTTTTTAAAAAATCTAAAATTTGAAGCAGTCTTTGTTTTTTAGTCATTTGACAATTTTGACAAATACTCATTAATGTCGTGATTGTTAGCATTTTGGATTTCCTTATTAATCAGTTGACGTTCAATTAACGAAAAACTATTATCTTGCAGTTTTCGATAAACTGTTCTAACGCTTCTATTGATAATTTTAGCAACAGTATCAATGTTAGTTTTAACATAATCTTCAAAAATCAATGTTTCCTCTGATAAGCCTGTTAAATACTGAGTAACATCTTCCATCATCCTGTTTAAGCGATACTGATTTTCTTCGGTATAGGCTTTACGAATTTCTTCAATAATTTCACCGATTTCAAAACCGTCCATGTATCCCTGTTTCTGATACCTTTCTAATTTTTTGATAATTAGCAAAATGCTAGAGTTAGTGTTTTTCATACTTTCTACCTCCTTTAAATCATTACACTAAATATAATGGCGAGCAATGCTCGATAATCCTAACTTAATTTATCAAATTATGATAATATTAGTAGGCAAAGGAGAAAAAGATTGAAATGAAAAAACAGGCAATCAGTTTTGAAATCACTCATATCTGTAAACAATCAGGAGCGAGAACAGGGATTTTACATACTCCTCATGGAGATGTATTAACACCAATGTTCATGCCTGTAGGTACAGCTGCCAGTGTTAAATTCATTTCCCCAGAAGAATTGTATGAAATGAATGCTGGAATTATTTTGGCTAACACTTATCACTGTATGTTAAGACCAGGAGAGGATATTATCGAGCAGGCGGGTGGATTACATAAATTTATGAATTATAATAATCCGATTTTAACTGATTCGGGAGGTTTTCAGGTTTTCTCATTAGCAGACAGCAGAAAGATTACTGAAGAGGGTGTGCATTTTAAATCGCATCTGGATGGCTCGGCTCTTTTTATCTCGCCGGAAAAATCAATAGAAATTCAAAATAAATTGGGTGCAGATATTATTATGGCTTTTGATGAATGTCCACCATATCCGGTAAGTAGAGAATATATGGAAAAATCAGTTGCCAGAACTTTAAGATGGGCTCAGCGTTGTAAGGATGCTCATCAAAAGGAAGGCCAGCAGGCCTTATTTGGTATTGTTCAAGGTGGAGAGTTTAAAGATATCAGAAGATTCTCAGCTCAGGAGCTGGTTAAGATGGATTTTGAAGGATATGCCATTGGTGGAACTTCAGTGGGAGAAAGTAAGGAAACCTTATATAGGATGATTGATTATTCGATGATTGATTTGCCAAAGGATAAGGTTAAATACCTGATGGGAGTAGGCTCCAGTGATGCCTTACTGGAAGGTATTTTAAAAGGAGTAGACATGTTTGATTGCGTTTTGCCTACTAGGATTGCCAGACATGGAACACTTATGACTTCACAGGGAAGAGTCAATATTAAAAGAGCAGAATATGCAGATGATTTTACTGCTTTAGATCCAGAATGCGATTGTTATTGTTGTAAAAACTATACCAAAGCTTATTTAAGACATTTATATCGCAGTAATGAAGGTTTAGGAACCAGATTACTTTCAATTCACAACTTGCGTTTTTTAATTAAATTGATGGAAGATGCCAGAGCAGCGATTAACGAAGATAGATTTTTAGATTTTAAAGAAGAGTTTTTTAAAAAGCATAATTTAAACTCTAAAGATTCAAGAGGTTTCTAAGATGAAAACGAATGATTTTGATTTTTATTTACCCAAAGCTTTAATAGCCCAGACTCCTTTAGAAGATCGAAGTAGTTCTAGAATGCTAGTAGTTGATAAGGCTGAAAAAACATACCGTGATTATCATTTCAGTGATATTTTAGATTTTCTAAGAACAGATGATATTATTGTCAGAAATAATACCAGAGTAATCCCTGCCAGATTATTTGGAATTAAGAAGGCTACAGACAACAATACCCAAAAGGATGGTCATTGTGAGGTTTTACTTTTAAGAGATTTGGGAAACAATATTTGGGAGACACTGGTTGGTAATGCCAAAATTGTTAAACTCAATACGATTATCAGTTTTGGTCAAGGACAGCTTAAGGCCCGTTGTATAAAAGTAAAAGAAATGGGGATTCGCCATTTTGAAATGATATATGAAGGTATTTTTATGGAAGTCTTAGATGAATCAGGCAATATGCCTTTGCCTCCATATATCAAAGAAAAATTGGAAGACAGGGAAAGATATCAGACAGTCTACAGCAGGATAGAGGGAAGTGCAGCAGTTCCAACAGCCGGATTGCACTTTACAGAAGAACTGATTGAAAAAATTAAAGCCAAAGGTTGTAAGTTTGCAGATTTGACTTTACATATTGGGTTGGGAACATTTAAACCGGTGAGTGCGGATAATGTTGATGAGCATATAATGCATAGTGAGTATTATCAGATGTCTGAACAGACAGCAAAACTGTTAAATAAGGCTAAAGAAAACGGGCAAAGAATTATCGCTGTTGGCACAACATCGGTCAGAACCATTGAAACTGTTTACAACCGATATGGCTGTTTTAAGGAGTGTACTGGAAGCACGGATATCTTCATCTATCCAGGTTATAAATTTAAAGCGACAGATGCGATTATCACCAATTTTCATTTGCCAAAATCAACGTTGATTATGATGATTAGTGCCTTTGGGGGAAAGGATTTAATTTTTGAAGCATACAGTCATGCTATTGAAGAAAAATATCGTTTTTTCTCTTTTGGCGATAGTATGTTTATTTATTGATTATGAAACAACAGGAAAAAAGAAAATATTTTAATTTGCAACAGCAGACCTTAAAAGAAATAAAAGGTTTAGAAAGTAAACCTTCTTTACTGATGCATGTTTGTTGTGGAGTGTGTGCCAGTTATGTTTCGCTGTATTTAAGCGAATATTTTGATTTAACTCTTTACTACAATAATGATAATATTTACCCGAAACAGGAGTATGATCGTCGCTTTGATGAATTGGTCAGACTTATTGATGAATACAATAAAAATAATAAGACAAAGATAAAAATTATTAAAACTGATTTTGAGGGTGAAAAATATCATCAGAAACTTGAGCCTTTGGCTAATGAACCAGAAAAAGGGAAAAGATGTCGATTGTGTTACTTTTTACGGCTGAAAGAAGCGATGCAGTATGCCAGCGATAATAACTTTGATTACTTTACGACAGTTATGACAATTTCCAGACAGAAGGATTCAGAAACATTAAATAAAGTTGGACAGAAAATTGCTCGTTTGTTTCCAAAGGTAAAATATTTCTATTCTGATTTTAAAAAGGAAAATGGCAGCTTTAAAACTGATCAGTTAGCCAAGAAATATAATCTTTATCGTCAGCAGTATTGTGGTTGCTATTATTCATATAATGATTATATTCAAAGAGAAGAAAGGAAGAGCAAACGATGAGATATTATGTTTTTGTCGATATTGATGGAACATTACTTGATAATAGTACCAACAGGATTCCTGATTCAGCATTAGAAGCCATTAATCTGGCTAAAGAAAACGGTCATAAGGTTTTTATCTGTACAGGAAGAAGTATACCTTCAGTTACTAAAAATTTTTTAGAATTGAATATTGATGGTATTGTGGCCAGCTGTGGCAGTCATATAATTATCGATGGTGTTAAAGAATATTTTTGTCCGATGCCAAAAAAATATATGGAACCGATTGTCAGTTACTTCCTTAGTAATGATATAGGTTTTATGCTGGAAGGAGAAAAAGAAAATTATCTGTATTGTGCAAATAACATTAATGAAGTGGAAAAACAACTTTATGCTTTTATGTTTACTGATGGGATAATTGTTCCATTTGATAATTTCCAGGGAAATTATGAAGAAATAACAAAAATATCATTCTTTACCTTAAAGAAAGATTTGGCAGATATAATGCTTTCGAAATTAGGCTCTGAGTTTATGAGTCATTATGATAACTGGTATCCAGGAGTATATACTGGCGAAATTGTTTATAAAAAAAATACCAAAGCTTCAGGAATAGATTTTATTATCAATAAAAATAATCATCCACTGGAAAAAGTTATAGCCATAGGTGACAGTCTAAATGACTATGAAATGATAGTTCATGCTGGTATTGGAGTAGCAATGGGCAATGCTGTAAGCGAATTAAAAGAAGTAGCTGATTTTATTACTACTTCTGTCGATGATGATGGTCTATATAATTGTTTTAGAAAATACAAACTAATATAAAAACGGGAATTTGACCCGTTTTTTACATAAATTCTCTATGATCTTTTAAGTTTTGGAAGAAATTATTAACAGCTTCATTAAATTGGCTATATAATTCATTGTCTCTATTGACACCACAAAAGCCAACTTCTTTCCATTTAGTTCTTAACCCTTTAACTCTTTCTATCATTTCTTCAGAGAAGTCGCATTGTGCTGTACACAATTTAGCCTCAGCAATAAGTTCTTCTTTTCTTTTAGCTCTATCAGAAAACGAAGCTTTCAATTCAGCGTAGTAAGCATTTTTAGCTTGATTGAAAGACTTTCTGGCAGCTGAGAATTGTTTCCATAATGCTTCATCATTCTTTCTGCCGGCGCTTCCTGCAGCTTTCCATTTCTCTAATAATTCATTAATTGCTTTAGTTGTTTTTTTCCATTCAGTAGATGTAGCCAATTCTTGAAGTTCAACAATAATAGCTTCTTTAGCTGCTTTAGCTTCTGAACGTTTTATCTCTAAATTTGCATAATGTTCTCTTCTGTTATCAAAGAATGTATCTCTGACTTCTTTATATTGCGCCCAAAGTTCATCGTCAAGCTCTCTACCAGCAGAACCTGTTATTCTCCACTGATTGAACAGATCATTCATCAGCTTGCTGGCTTTTCTGAAGTTTTTCATTTCTAAAACTTCTTTTGATTTTTCAATAATAGCTTCTTTTGTTTCTGCTGCACTTAAAGATAATTCATGTTTTTTAGCTTCGATTAGAGCCAGATATTTATCAAACTCTTCTCTTAATTCCATCTCAAAACCAGATTCATACTCTGGGAATCTTTTCCATTGTCTTTTTAAACTTGAAGCAGTTCTGACCGCATTAAAAACGTTGTCTGATTCAGAGAGTCTTTTTGCTTTCTTTACTAACTCCTCTTTTCTTTTTAAGTTTAAATCTAAATCACTGTATTCTACCATATTTCCACCTATCCATATCCCTATAATTTATTCATCAACTTATATTGTAATATTTTTTGAAGAATAAATAAAGGGAAAAGCACTTTTTTTGCTTTTATGGATGAAAAGGTTTAACTAATTTGAGTCATTTAAGCATTTTGAAAAGATTTGAAAGGATTTTTATTATATTCATTGCTTTAAATATATACTGCAGTCGTATATCTTTCTATAATTTTTTAAAGTTTTAAAAGGATATCTTAATGATATCCAGATTTATTGGTTGTTCAATTGTTTTTTTGCTTTCTTTTTTTGTGATAGATGTTTGAATAGGTGACAAGAATAATTGGTGAAATAGAAAGTGTTAATACTGCGATATATAAGTAGACATTTTCTGGGAAAATTCTTTCACATAGCACTACAAACAGCAATCCCAAACATCTGGATAAAGAAAGGTAAGTTTCTTTGGCAATAACTCTTCCTGCCAGATTTTCGGTTTTACTATAATCACTTAAAGCATTCATAGTGATAATAGTAAATGGTACATTATAGAATGGTGAAGCAACAGCATTGACAACTCCATAATATAAAGCGCCGTAAATATTTGGGATTAATACAAGAACAATAGCAGTGCTGGCAACAAAGAAAGCTCCATAGGTGTAGTATTTAATGCGATTATGTTTTTTAATCAGTCTTGAGGCTAAGGCATAAGATAAAATCGTTAACAGCGAAAATAATGAAAGCAGTCTACCATAAAAGCTTCCACTACCATCGGTAGCATTATAGACTAGTATTCCGGTTAAAGATAAAATAAGAGAATCTCTAAAACCATAAATAAAATGTGTCAACAATACGTAACGCCATTGTTTATCTTTTTGGAAAGTTAGCGATTTGAAGACGCTGAATTTAGTCATATTGCCTTTGGCTTTGATATTCAGTCCTAAAACAGAAATAAAGCCATAAACTACTAAAACAATTCTAAAAATATTTAAATAACCATTAGTATCTGAACCTGATAAATTGATGATAAATGTGGCAATAAGTGGAGCGGCAACGTTAGAGATGTTACTTAAGATTCCACTTATCGATAAGAAGTCTGCCCGGCTTTCTGGAGTTGTTACCAGCTGGTTGAGAGTGTTAACACTCAGGTAATAGAAACTTTCTCCAAAACCAGATAAAATTGCGGCAACAAAGACCAAATCAGTATTTAAAGCGAACAGCTGATTAAACTGTATAACATAAAACAATTGGAAAAACATAAAAATTAAGCCCATCGACATGGTAACTCCATATCCGATTTTTCTGGCTGCTTTTCCAGCCAGGGTAAAACAAAACGGGAATATTCCAATTCTGATACAGGTATATAAAGCCATCACTGTTAAAGATCCTGTATATGTATATAAAAAGACATTCATAAAAACAGCACTCATGCCAGAGGCAAGTGCAAACAGGACGGAACAGCTGATTAATAGTTTTTCATTTTTAGTCATAATTCACCTCGACAGCTGTTCTATTATAGCTTCATCAGCATTTAGATTCAACTTCAAATTATCATGACAGATGACAAAGGATAATGTTGTATGACTTTTTGTTTAGAAATTGTTAAGATTGTAAAATATTCTCTAGCGATAGTATTTAAGATTTTTTACTTTTTTAATAAAACTGTCAGGTAGTTTAAAATATTTGTGTTCATCTATTGTATGCTCAACTGTTTTTTT